>Ga0214473_10000621_pt1 | contig 49449 bp, 42 predicted proteins | sample RVTome_7_FD_203509 | JGI IMG/M metagenome (GOLD analysis project Ga0214473, IMG submission 203509) | Soil microbial communities from uranium-contaminated site in the Upper Colorado River Basin, Wyoming, United States - RVT98D197 | ecosystem: Environmental > Terrestrial > Soil > Contaminated >...
AAGCGGCTCAAGTTCGAATCCCACCCGCGCCTCCAATCATTCGTGGTCCCGGCCAAGCCGGGATTTCGCCAGCGGGCTCCCGCTGCGCTTACGCCCGCCAAGCGGCTCAAGTTCGAATCCCACCCGCGCCTCCAATCATTCGTGGTCCCGGCCAAGCCGGGATTTCGCCAGGGGGCTCCCGCTGCGTTTACGCCCGCCAAGCGGCTCAAGTTCGAATCCCACCCGCGCCTCCAATCATTCGTGGTCCCGGCCAAGCCGGGATTTCGCCAGCGGGCTCCCGCCCGCCAAGCGGCTTAAGTTCGAATCCCACCCGCGCCTCCAACTCCCTCAGACAATTGAGTGCTGTGCCGAACGGCTAGCTTTCCTTTTCGCCCATGCGCAGGTCGCGTGTCCCTATGCGGTAGCCGTCGTTTCCAGGGACCAGACGCACAACCGGAGAGAAACGTCCGCGGCGGAGAGCGGTCTCCAATTCCGCGGCCGGAATGCGGGAATCGCCTTCAAACAAGAAGGATGGAACTGACCAGCGGTAGTCCAACAGTTCCCGGTCCACCAATTTCGGCGGGCCAAGATGGACGTGAATGTGCGCGGGGTCGGGGCGGGTGGGATACTGGCCCGGCTTGATGGTGCGGAACTCGTAGCGGCCTTCGGGGCTGGCGGTGGCAAACGCCTTGATCCGCGTAATCCGGATCGGCTCGCCGCTCACGTTTGCGTAGTAGCCCGTATTGTCGGTGTGATAGAGGAAAATGCGCGCGCCGGCGGCGGGGGTGACGCCGTCGCTTTGGAAAATAGTTCCCGAGATCAGGATGAGCTCACCCGGCTCGCCTGCGGGCGCGATGCGAAACTTCCAGGGCTCGCTGCTTGCACCCAGCCAGCGAGCTCCCAACACTGCCGCCGAACAAGCGAAGAGAACTTCCCGCCGTGTCATGGCCATGGCACCGACCTCCAGGTTGATTGGCTTCCCCTAGTAGACGCGGCAGGGCCAGGAGGTGTTATCAGGCGGTTTTCTGTAAAGACTCTAGGGTAAAAATCGGGCGGGGTAACTTCTCGCTTGCGGCGCAAGAATCTCGCTACACGAAAACCTGCGGCAGCAAGCCGCTCATGCCGATGACTACGTTGTAGACGCTGGCGGCAGTGAGGTCAGCAACTTCGCTGGCGGAGATGGAAGCGTCACCCTGCGAACCGAGGAGAACTACTTCGTCGCCGATCGCCGCGGGCGTGTCACCCAGGCGGACGATTATGGCGTTGGCGGAAATGGCGAGAATGGGGCAGCGGCGGCCAGAGATGAGCACGGCGCCTTTGCCGGCTAACGTGCGCGGGAAGCCATCGGAATAACCAGCGGCCAACGTGGCGATGCGCTCGGGTTGTGAAGCTGTGAAAGCGCGGTGATAGGAGACGGATTCGCCGGGGCGCAGAGTTTTCACGTACGCGACGCGCGCTTTGAGAGAAAGTGCCGGCTTCAAGTCGAGCTTGCGCTCTTTTTCGGCGTGCGCGGAAGGGAAGAGGCCATACAGCATGATGCCCGGACGAACCATGTCGAGTTCGGTGTAAGCGGCGGGGAATTCGCAGATGGCGTCGCTGGAGGCGGCATGGCGCAGGCCAATCGAAAGACCGCGGTGCGTTGCGCGAGCACAAATTTCCTTGAGGCGCGAAAGTTGCACGGCATCGAATTCGGGATCTTCGGTGAACGTGGTGAACACGCCTTCGATGGCGACGGAACGCAATGCGGCGACCTGTTCGAGGAAATCAAAAGCGCGGTCATGCGGGATGCCAAAGCGACCGAGGCCGGTGTCCACTTTGATGTGCACGCGGGCGTGGCGGCCGCTGCGGCGGGCGGCGACGTCGAGCGCTCGCACCTGATCCGTGTAAACATTTTGCGAGATGCCGAGACGAATGATTTCGGCGGCGTCGGCGTCGCTCCAGGGGCCGAAGTTGAGAATGCGCGCGCGCACGCCGGCGTTTCGCAAATCAAGGGCTTCGTCGAGTTTTCCGACCATGAAATGCTTTGCTCCGGCCGCCTCCAGCACACGAGCAACTCCGACCAGGCCGTGGCCGTAGCCGTTGGCTTTAATGACGGCCATCACCGGCTTGCCGCCAACACGCGATTGAATCTGCCGAAAATTCCAAACGAGATTGGCTTTGCTGATTTCGAGCCAGGGATCGCCACGGCGCGCTGCGGCCGCTGCGCGCGCCGAGGAAGACGCAGGCAGCGAGGCTTGCGCGTGCAGGCTCTGTGACAGAGCGCCTGCGGCGCCGCTCGCGGCCAGCATGCCCAGAAATTCCCGGCGAGGAATTCTCATTGCGCACCTCCCATGACGCCTGAGGAACACGAAATTACATTCCCCCGGCGCAAGTGCCGACGAGTCTAAAGCGGGGCAGAGCGAAAGCAAGCGCTTTTCCGCGAGGCGGGGGTGAGGTGCAAAGAGAATCCGCCTCAGGACTTGGGGGATTTTTTGATAAGCTTTTTTTCGGCGCTGACGCGCGAGCCGGAGTAGAGCGTCAGCTTGGAGTCGGCGACGTTGGCCAGATAGCGCCCACCGGAGATGAACTGCATCACCTTCTGCCCGGCGCGGGCCAGCTCCGCCCAGCGGGATTTCGTCTCCGGGTTCTGCTCGATGCCGCGGAGTGGCTGGCCATCGAGCTCGAAATCCACCTGGCGCAGGCGGCGGCGCCTGGTGCGCTGCACGGGATAGCGCCGCCCGCCGAGCTCGACGATGTTAGCGTTTTCTTCGAGCGCCTGGCGCCAAACCGCCAGCAGCGCTTCTTCAAGAGTCATGGTCAGGATTGTGCGGCCTTGGCGCGCGCTTCGCGCATGGCCGCGAACATCTGGCGCATTTTTTCGTTGGTGCCGGGCGCCTGCTTTTCGCGCCAGGCTTCCAGGCGCTGCACGCACTTTTCGAGATTCCCGAAAATGTGCGGATTGGCGAAGAAGGCGCGCCAGGCCGGCGCGACAGGTTTGGTCTTTTCCCAAACAATCCAAATCTCGCCGTTGTTTTCGAAGAAGAGTTCGTCGTCAATCAGCCCGCGGTTGACGATGCTGGCGCACATCTCCCAGTAGCTGGTGACCATGCGGATGTAGGCGTTTTCCTCGCTGCCGGGCGGGAAGCGCTTCATGAATTCGTCGGGCGAAGAAGGCGGCGTGTACTGGTTCACGTACCAGTCGCGCGCCTTGCGCAATTTATCTTCGCGGCGAATTTCGTAGAGCCTCAACATCAGATTGGCTTGCTCGTGCGTTGCGTTGCCCATGATCATGTTCCCCCTCGTGGAGTTGGACTGCGAAAACCGAAATGCCTATTCGTGGCCGGCGAGAGCAACGCGCTCGACCGAGGTCACGCCGATGCGTTCCTGCTCGAAGCGCGCGCGGATGCGGCGGCGCAGCTCGCGAGCGACTTCATGCTGGCGCGTGGGCGCGGTGCGCAGTTGCAGCCGCAGCGTGACGCCAGCCAGCGAGAGCGACTCGACGCCGAGCACGCGCGGGCCGTCCACCAGCGCGGCGCGCCAGGTGTCGTCGCTGCGCATTTCTCCGGAGACCGCTTCGAGCACGGCGAGGGCGCGCGAGACGACTTCTTCGTTGGCGAGCGCCACGTCCACGAAGAGCTGCGACCAGTCGCGGTTCAAGTTGGAGACCTGGCGGATTTCGCCGTTGGGAATGGTGACCAGCGCGCCCTGCGCGTCGCGCAGCACGGTGCGCCGCAACGTCATGTGCTCGACGCGGCCGGAATGCTCGCCGATGCGCACGGAATCGCCGACGATGTACTGATCTTCGAAGACGATGACGAATCCGTTGATGATGTCGCGCACCAAATGTTGTGCAGCGAGGCCGAAGGCGAGGCTGGCGAGGCCGGCGGCAGCGGCGATGGGCGTGACGTTAAAACCGAACTCGGTCAGCGCGGACAGCACGGCCACGATAATGATGAGCGCAGTGCCCGCGCTATAAAGGATGCCGGCGAGCGTGCGCGTCTGCTGCTCGCGCATGGCGGCCACGCGGGATTCGCCGGAAGCGAGCTGCACCAAGCGCTGGGTGAAGGCTTTCAGGACGCGAACCAGAATGACCGCGAGCAGAAGAATTCCCAGCAGGCGCAGCCCGTGGGTCAGCGCCAGCTCCGTCCACGCGGATAGGGAAGTCACCATGATTCAGCCAAAGAAGGAACCGGATTATACCACCATGGGAAGCATGGCGGTTCCGCCGGTTTTGGAGTAACGTGAGCGCAGCCAGCCGCGTCTGTAGGGACAAGAGGGGAAGATCGAAACACGAAATTCGAAATTCGAAAAGCGAAAATCGAAAGACTCAACAGGAGGAAGCCGTGAGAATCACTGAATTCACGAATGCGCGCTGCACTGCGCGCGCGATGCGATGGATGGCAATCATTCTACTTGGCGTGGCGTTGATGGCGCCGGCCGTGGCGGCCAAGCCAATTCAAATTCCGCGGCAGCCGGATTATCACAACGGAAAAATTGCGTTCAGCTACCTGAGCGACATCTGGGTGGCGAACGAAGACGGGGCGAACCCGCGGCGGCTGACGGTGCACACCGCGCGGGACATCTTCCCGCGGTTTTCGCCGGACGGGAAGTGGATTGCGTTTTCGTCGAATCGCTACGGGAACATGGACGTGTTCGTGATCCCGGCAGAGGGCGGCGAGGCGAAGCAGCTCACGTACAACAGCTCCGCGGATTCGGTGGTGGGATGGTCACGCGATGGGAAGCGCGTGATCTTCAGCTCGGCGCGCGGAATCCTCTACCCCGGCAGCCCGAACCTCTACGAAGTGCCGGTGGACGGGGGCCTGGAGCAGCCGCTGCCGACGGATTGGGGCTACTGGGGCAGCTATTCGCCGGATGGAAAGAAATTCGCGTTCAACCGGCACCCCATGGTGTGGTGGCGCAAGCACTACCGGGGGAGCTACTCGGCGGATTTGTGGGTGATGGATGTGGCGGGGAAATCGTTCAAGAAAATCTTGGATGCGGATACGCCGGACGAGCTGAAGCCCAACAACTTCTGGCCGATGTACGGGAACGGAGAAATTTATTTTGTGTCCGACCGGGACGTGGTGTCCAAGCCGGCCACGAAGGAAGTGATGCAGTCGGTGAGCAACATCTGGAAGATTTCCGAGAACGGCGGCAAGCCGGTGCAGGTGACAAAACACAAGAGCGGGTCGCTGTTCTTTCCGTCCATGTCGTCGGACGGCAAGGTGATTGTGTACGAAGAAAACTTCGGGCTGTGGAAGCTGGAGACGGCCAGCGGCAGGACTACGGAAATTAAACTGAACATCGCGTCGGACTGGAAAGAAAACAACTTCGAGGTGCTGACGATTAACGGCGAGACGAACGGGTACGACCTGTCGCCTTCGACGAAGCGCGCGGTGATTTCCGCGCATGGCGAGCTGTTCACCATCGCCACGGACCGCGGGGACGTGACGCGGGTGACCTCGAGCTACTGGCGCGACACCAACGCGCAATGGTCGCCGGACGGCAAGCGCATTGCATGGGTGAGCGATCAATCGGGGCGCGACGAAGTGTGGATGGGCGATGTGGAAGGCAAGAACGCCAAGAAACTTTCGGACGCGGACACGGAAAAACTGGCGATCCGCTGGCTTCCGGACGCGAAGTCGCTGGTGTACACCGCTTCCGACCACAAGCTGTATCTGCTGGAAGTGGACACCGGGAAATTACAGATGCTGGCGACGAACGACGCCGGAAACATCATCGGGCCGGACGTGTCGCCGGACGGGAAGTGGGTGGCGTACACCAAGACGGACGCGGATTTTCGTCCGCATGTGTACATCGTGGCGACTTCAGGCGGAGCGGAGCACCGGCTGGGCGACGATTTGCTGTTCAGCAGCGCGAGCCCGCGGTGGACGGCGGATGGAAAGAAACTCATTTTCCTCGGCGGATACGTGCAGGGCGGGTCGGCGACGGTGCGGGAAAACATTTCCGCGCTGTACAGCGTTTCCCTGACTAAAGATGAGAAGGACCCGATGAGCCGCGACGTGGACGACGAAGAAGCGGCCGTGGCGGCCGAGCGCGCGGATGCGGCGGCACGGCGTCCTGCGGGCGCGGGCGGGGCTGCGGCGGCGCCCGAAGTGAAAATTGACTGGGACGGACTCGACAAGCGCATCCGGCAGGTGACGCGCATCTCCGACAACATCACGACGGCAATCGCCGCGCCGGATAGCCGCAGCTACGTGTTTGTGGCCATCGGCCAGGTGGACGGGCAGAACATCGCGTCCATTTACACAATTCAAGCGACGGGCGAGCAAATGCGGCGGCTCACGCAGGCGCAGCCGCCGGCAGGAGGCCCCGGCGGAGGCGGCGGCGGATTCGGGGGCGGGATTGGCAACCTGCAATTCTCGAAGGACGGCCGGACGCTATTTTTCACGGAAGGCAACCGGATTAATTCGATCGGCGTTGGCGGCGCGGCACCAGGGGGCGCAGCAAGCGGCGCCCCTACGGCTGCTGGAGGCGGCGGAGGACGGCAGCGCATCAACTTCACCGTGCGCGTGGAAGTGGACCACCGCGAAGAACGCAAACAGGTGTTCGGCGAAGCGTGGCGCGTGATGAAGAACCGTTTCTACGACGCAAACATGCACGGTGTGGATTGGGCCAAGATGCGCACGACGTACGAGCCGCTGCTGGCAGACGTGGCCGACCGCGACGAATTGCAGAGCGTGGTCAGCCAGATGATTGGCGAACTGAACGCGTCGCACACCGGCATTAGCGGCGGCGGCGGGCCGGAGCCGGGAGCGATCCAAACGCGCTATCCGGGATTTGAGCTCGCGGCGGACGCGTCGGGCTACTACAAGGTGGCGTACATCTACAAGAACGGCCCGGCGGACCACGACTACGTGAAAATCAAAGTGGGAGACTTCATTTTGGCGATCGAAGGCATCGCGGTGAAGTCCGGCGAAAATTACTGGAAGCACTACAACCTCGCTCCCGGACGCAAGCTGGACTTTACGGTGAACTCGACGCCGTCGCTGGAAGGCGTGTGGACGACGAAGGTCGAGCCGGCGAACGGAGGCGCGTACGGCACGCTGCAATACGAGAAGTGGGTCGAGGAACGGCGGCAGATGGTAGAGAAAATGTCCGGCGGGGAAATCGGCTACCTGCACATCCGGCAAATGAACGCGCCTTCGCTGCGGAGATTCGAGCGCGACCTGGCGGATAACCACTTCAAGAAGGCGCTGATCATTGACCAGCGCTTCAACCCCGGCGGCGGCATCGACCAGGAACTGCTGGAAATTCTGCAGCAGCGTCAATATCAATACACCCGCGGGCGGGACTCCGTGTACGTGACGCGGCCGCAGCGCGCGTTCCTCGGGCCTATCGCGGTGATGCAGAACGAGCGGTCCACGAGCGACGCGGAAGTTTTTCCGGACGGCATTCGCACGCTGAAACTCGGAAAAGTGGTGGGCATCAACACCTATGGCGCGGTGATCGGCACGGGCTCGTTCGGGCTGATGGATGGGTCGTCCATCCGCACGCCCGGATCGGGGCTGTGGAGCGTCACCGGACAGAACCTGGAAAATTACGGCGTGCCGCCGGATGTGTACGTGGACAATACGCCCGCCGACTTCCTGAAAGGCCGCGACGCGCAGATCGAGAAGGCCGTCGAGGTGCTGAAGGAAGAAATCAAGAAGACGGCGCAGAAAAACGTTCTCGGTCCGAGTAAGTAGGGTTTACTGCAAAAGCCTCAGGTCAGTCCGGTCGCGCGCGGACGCGGCGACCGGACGGGACCTGAGCTACAAGGGACGCGGCGCAAAATAGCATTCTCAATCTCTAAATCACTCAATCACCATTCACTCAATCTGCCTTCACTCGATAAGACCCTTCCTGTGACAAAATACAAAGCATGAACATGATTGAACAGATGGCGGGGCACGATCACGAGCAGGTGATGGCGTTTCAAAACCGGGCGGTGGGGCTGCGCGGGATACTGGCGATTCATGACACGACGTGCGGGCCGGCGCTGGGCGGCGTGCGCATCATGCGCTACGCGAGCGAGGACGAGGCGCTGGCCGATGCGCTGCGGCTTTCGCGCGGAATGACGTACAAGGCCGCGATTTCCGAGTTGCCGTGCGGGGGAGGGAAGTGCGTCATCCTGCTGCGCGAGGAAATGAAGCGCGCGGAAGCGTTCGAGGCGTACGGGCAATTGGTGGAGAGTTTGAACGGGAGGTTTTTTACCGGGCGGGACGTCGGAATTACGGATGAAGATTTGCAGGCGATTGCACGAACGACAAAATATGTGGCCAAAGAGCCGGACCTGGCACTGGGGGACATCAGCGAGCACACCGCGATCGGCGTGTGGCACGGAATGCGAGCGTGCCTGGAGTTTGCCGGACTGTTGAAGAGCGGAAAAAAGATTCGCGTGGCGATACAGGGAGTGGGCAGCGTGGGGATGCTGCTGGGGCGAATTCTGCAGCGGGAAGGATACGAGCTGATTGTTGCGGACGTGAGCGCAGAGCGCGCGAACGAAGCGGGAAAGGAACTCGGGGCGCGGGTGGTCACTCCCACAGAGATTCTCTTCGCGGAGTGTGATGTGCTAGCGCCGTGCGCGCTGGGTGGCGTGCTCGACGCGGAGACGGTTGCGCGTGTGCAGGCGCAAATCATCTGCGGCTGCGCCAACAACCAACTGGCTACGCCCGAGGCCGGAGATGAACTGGCGAGGCGGGGCATCGTTTATGCGCCGGACTATTTGGTGAACGCGGGCGGGCTGATCCGCGGCGCGGAGTATTTTCTGCTGCACGTAGCGGATAGTAAGCCAAGCCTAGCGCGGATTTACGACCGCATGCTGCGCGTGCTGCAACTGGCAAAGGAGCGGCGCGCGTCCACCGCGCGCATGGCCGACGAACTTGCCGAAGCGCGCTTGAAGCAGGCCAAGAGCTTTCGCGACTTGTACTGGGGCGGGGCCGCCTCTAAATCCTCCAAAACCGGCAATTAACTTAACACTGTTCAGTAAATCCAGCTTTGCGGGAAAGAGGCTTGTGCGAGGGAGCGCATGGGAACACCAAAAATGCGCTAACCGGCGCATGAATCGCACCGGCATTTCCCAAGTACAACAATAAAGTCATATATTACAATTAGTTACAGAAACTACGGAAACCGCGGATTGGAAGGTTTCGTGCCCATTGTCTCACACGGAGGGAACCGAGATGGCACGCAATGCAACGCTCGAGCCTCCTCCCGTGCAAGAGGCTCCGAAGCAAGAAACCCAACCCAACTACGCGGCGCGCGAGCCGCAGGCAGAGCCAGCGGAGAGAATCCGCACGCGCAACTGGCTCAACGAAGCACTGCTGGAAAACAACACTTCGCGGCAGAAGAGGACCGTTTGGAATTACATCGTGTCCGTTGTGGTGCAAGGCATGATCCTGCTCACGATGATCCTCTTGCCGCTCTATTTCACCGAGGCGATTGACCTGAAGCAGTTCACCACGACGTTTCTGGTAGCGCCGCCGCCGCCCCCACCGCCGCCTCCGCCCGTAACGCAGGCGATTGTGAAGGCGCCGAAAGTCACCGTGAAACTGATGCAGTCCGGCAAACTGGTAGCGCCGGTGTCCATTCCGAAGCAGGTGGCGATGCTCAAGGAAGAAGATTTTGCGCCGGATGCCAGCGTCGGAATCGTCGGCGGCGTGCCCGGCGGAGTGCCGGGCGGACAGGCTGGCGGCGTGATTGGAGGCATCCTCTCCGGCACGCCGAAAACGTACATCCCGCCCGCCCCGACGGCGATGCCCAAAGCGCCGGTGCGCGTGGGAGGCCGCGTGATGGCACCGCGCGTGATTACCGCGCCGGACCCGCAGTACCCTTCGCTGGCCAAGCAGGCGCGAATTTACGGCGACGTGGTGATTGACGCCGTGATTGACGTGCATGGGAACGTGGTGGAGATGCAGGTGGTCTCCGGTCACCCGCTGCTGGTGCCGTCGGCGGTGGATGCGCTGCGCCGGTGGAAGTACCAGCCGACAATTCTGAACGACGAGCCGGTGCCGGTGCAGTTGCTGGTCACCATCAAGTTCCGGCTGTCGTAGAGTTCTACCCCCGACGCGACTCTGCCTCGCGTCCCTCCTCCCCGCCAGCTCGAGGCTCGGGCTGGCGGGGATTCCTTTTGTGCGCTAAAATTTGGGTGCAGATGCGATGGCGTCCCGATGAAAATCATCGGGACACAAAGAACGCGCCCGTAGCTCAGATGGATAGAGCATTAGCCTCCGGAGCTAAGGGTCGGGGGTTCGAATCCCTCCGGGCGCGCCATTTAACTTCTTGACGCAAATGCAGGTTTCTCTTAAGGGCTTGTAGAGCAGTCCTTGAAGGAGCCTTCAGCTGGAAGGATTGAAATGACCAATCACGCCTTTTTGGCGTGGGTCACATGAGACTGCGGCCCTTGTTGGAAGGTCTCTGCGAAAGTGTAGATTTGTCCAGTAAGAATCGGAACAGATTGAGGAACGCGCTCAGTTTGCGTTTATCAGGGCCATAGGATGTCGCGCACCACCGTTGAACGACATGATATTTGCTCTGTGAAACGCCTTCGAGAATCCATTCGTCGCCGTCAAAGCCGCGCACTTCGTCCTCTGTGGGCAACTGGAAAAAATTGAGATGCTGTATGAGAGCATCGAGTTTTCTTGAATCGCCTGCGCTGAGCTCGATGTCCCTTGACTCTACCAATTGGCCGGGGTCATATCCCGCTTGCCCGTTCAGGCGACGAGCCGCCAGAATGTAAGTCTCTCCGCGCTTTTGGACTCGCACTGCAATCGAATTGCCCCAAGTCGGAAGAATCAAAATGCGATAGACTTGGGCATTCGCATCCCTGGCTAGACTCGGCAGCCGCGGCTCCTTCATTCGCTCCAAGGACTGGCCATACCATTCGGCCTCAAACTTCGATAATCCCTCGTCCCCTGCTTTCGTTTTGATTGGAAAGTAAGGTTCGTCGGTTACGGCCCAACCTAGAGCGCACAAGAGAATCGGTCCTAGAAGAGCGGTGTTCATGACTCTTGCTTCAATGATGATACACCCCGACACGTTTATTAGATCTCGATTATTCGGTTAACTGGGCGGTTGCCGCTGTTGTCGATGGCTAATGCTCCTGGCCAGCCCTTGGCTAGCATGGGCTCCCGGATGCGCCAAACCTGGCAAGAATTACGAAGGAAGGTTTCAAAATCGTCCCCTTGGTCTGCCACTTTTCACTCATTGAGTTTTGCGCAGCCTTCCCGCAGAATGCGTGGAGAGGATGCAATGGAGGTTTGCGCGGAGAAATCGAGATGAATGGCGGCGGAGGCAAAGGGCTTCCGGGGTTGCCGATTTTGCAGGGACCGGCGCCGAGCAAGGGCGTGAAGGACCCGGTCTGCGGGATGACGGTGGACCCCGCGCGCGCGGCGGGGAAATACGAGTACGAGGGAACGACCTACTACTTCTGCAATCCGCGGTGCCTCGAGAAATTCCAGGCGGAACCCCAAAAATATTTGAGCGCGCAACCAAACATCGAGCACATGCACGCGCATGCTAGCGTCGCGCCAGCGAAGCTCCCCTCCGCCCCGGAAAAATCGCAGCCAGATGATAAATCCACCGACTACATCTGCCCGATGGATCCGGAGGTGCGGCAGAAGGGGCCGGGGCCGTGTCCGAAGTGCGGAATGGCGCTGGAGCCGGAAACAATTCAGGCGCCGGCGACGAAAACGGAATACGTCTGCCCCATGCACCCGGAAGTGGTGAGCGCGGAACCGGGGGCGTGTCCGAAATGCGGAATGGCGCTGGAGCCGCGCACGGTCACGCTCGAGGAGGGCGAAAACGCGGAACTCGTGGACATGCGGCGGCGCTTCCGCGTGAGCGTGGTGCTCGCGGCGCTGGTGTTCATTTCTGCGATGGGCAAGATGATTCCGGGAAATCCGCTGGGAACCATCGCCTCGCCGCGCGCGTGGACGTGGTTCGAGCTGATGCTCGCGACGCCGGTCGTGCTGTGGGGCGGCTGGCCGTTTTTTGTGCGCGGGTGGCAGTCGCTGGTGAACCGCAGCTTGAACATGTTCACGCTTATCGGGCTAGGCGTGGCGGTGGCGTATCTGTACAGCGTAGTGGCGGCGATTTTCCCGGAAATGTTTCCGGATTCATTTCGCGAGCATGGCGAAGTGGGCGTGTATTTCGAAGCGGCGGCGGTCATCGTGGCGCTGGTGCTGCTGGGCCAAGTGCTCGAGTTGAAGGCGCGAAGCCGCACGGGTGCGGCGATTCGAGCGCTGCTCGGACTGGCGCCGAAAACGGCGCGGTTGATTCACGCGGACGGCACGGAAGCAGATGTGCCGCTTGAGCAGGTGAAGCCGGGCGAGCGGTTGCGCGTGCGTCCGGGAGAAAAAATTCCCGTGGACGGCGTGGTGCTCGAAGGAACGAGCAGCGTGGACGAGTCCATGATTTCCGGCGAGCCGATTCCAGTCGAAAAACACGCCGGGGCACGCGTGACCGGAGCAACGGTGAATGGCACAGGGTCGCTGGTGATGCGCGCGGAACGCGTGGGAGCGGAAACACTGCTGGCGCAAATTGTGCGCATGGTGAGCGAAGCGCAACGCAGCCGCGCGCCAATCCAGAAGCTCGCGGACGTGGTGGCCGGGTACTTTGTGCCGGTGGTGGTGGGTATTGCGGTGCTGACCTTTATCGTGTGGGGCGTGTGGGGGCCCGAGCCGCGCATGGCGCATGCGCTGATCAATGCGGTGGCGGTGCTGATTATTGCGTGTCCTTGCGCGCTGGGGCTGGCGACGCCGATGTCCATCATGGTAGCCATGGGAAAAGGCGCGACGCTGGGCGTGCTGTTCAAAAACGCGGAAGCCATCGAAACGTTGCGCAAGGTAAACACGCTGGTGGTGGATAAGACCGGGACGCTCACGGAAGGCAAGCCGAAGCTGGTGACGGTGGAAGCGGTAGGTGGATTCAGCGAGGAGGAATTGCTGCGGCTTGCGGCGAGTCTGGAGCGCGGCAGCGAGCATCCGCTGGCGGCGGCGATTGTGGCCGGGGCGGAAGCGCGCGGCGTCGCCATTGGGAATGCGGAGAATTTTGCGTCGGCGACGGGCAAGGGCTTGCGCGGGCGCGTCGGCGGAGCGGATGTCGCGCTGGGCAGCGAAAAGTGGATGGAAGAATTGAAAATTTCGCCGGGCTTGCTGATGGTGAGGGCCGAAGTGCTTCGCGCGGAAGGACAGACGGTGATGTTCGTGGCGGTAAATGGAAAAGCGGCAGGGATGCTCGGAGTGGCGGACCCGGTCAAGGAAACGACGGCGGAAGCAGTGCAACAACTGTACGCGGATGGCATCCGCGTGGTGATGCTCACCGGAGACAGCCTCACGACGGCACAGGCCGTCGCGGCAAAGTTGGGCATCGACGACGTGAAGGCGGAAGTGTTGCCGCAGGACAAGGCCGGCGTGGTGAAACAACTTCAGGCCGAAAGGCACTTCGTGGCCATGGCCGGCGACGGAATCAACGACGCGCCGGCGCTGGCACAGGCGCACGTGGGCATCGCCATGGGAACGGGAACGGATGTGGCCATGGAAAGCGCGGGCGTCACGCTGGTGAAAGGCGACCTGCGGGGGATTGTGCGCGCACGAGTCCTTAGCCGCGCGACGATGGAGAACATCCGGCAGAATCTCTTCTTCGCATTTATTTACAACAGCGTGGGCGTGCCCATTGCAGCGGGAGTGCTCTATCCGTTCTTCGGGTTGCTGCTCAGCCCGATGATTGCGGCGGCGGCGATGAGCTTCAGCTCGGTGTCGGTGATAGGCAATGCGCTGCGGCTGCGCAGAGTCCGGCTGTAGGCCTGCTGCATCCAATGGCGTGCACGCAAAAATCTCATGATAAATTAAGGGCGTTCCAAGGAGGAGCATGGGAACGGAACTGGCGACATTCGGCGCGGGATGTTTCTGGGGCATTGAGGCGCTCTTCCGGCAAGTGGAGGGCGTGACGGACGCGGCGGTAGGCTACACCGGCGGCACGCTGGAAAATCCCACGTACAAAGACGTTTGCTCTGACCGCACGGGACATGCGGAAGTGGTGCAGGTGACGTTTGATCCCGCGCGCGTGTCGTACGAAAAACTGCTCGACGTTTTCTGGCAGGTGCATGACCCCACGCAGTTGAATCGACAAGGCCCCGACCACGGACGGCAGTACCGCTCGGCGATTTACTTTCACACTCCCGCGCAGGAGGCGGCGGCGCGAGCGTCGAAGGCGAAGCTGCAGGCGTCCAAACTTTTTTCGCGGCCCATTGTGACGGAAATTACACCCGCGTCCACGTTCTGGCGCGCGGAAGAGTATCACCAGCGGTACCTCGAAAAGAACGGCCTGCCGATTTGCCACATCTGAACCATTAGAATAATCCAAGCAGATCCCTCGTCCCGACAAACAACGTCGGGACTCGGAATGACAAGGCCTTCCTGAGGCGTGAAACGTGCGGCGAGCAAAAAATGCGCATGCGGTGAGGATTTCTGCTACGCTCCGGCAGCAGCGTGACGCCTGGGGGGTCGATGGAAAATGAAAGGGTGACCGTGGTGGCGCGGATGCGCGCCAAACCGGGCATGCAGGATTTGGTGAAGCTGATTCTGCAGCAACTGGTCGCCGAAACCCGCACGGAAGCAGGCTGCCTCACCTACGACGCGCACCAGTCCGCCACCGACCCCGATTTGTTCTTGTTCTACGAAACCTGGGAAAATCGCGACTTTTTGGAGCGGCATTCGGAAACGTCGCACATTGAAGCGTTCCGCAGGCAGGCCGCGGATTTTCTTGCCGAACCGAGCGAAATCACTATTTGGGAGAAATTGGACTGAAGATTCTTCGGGCCGATCCTCCCGAGGTCTCGGGACCATCGGCCCTCAGAATGACAGCATGAATTTGCTCAGCGCTTGTCCTTATCCTCTTCCAGCAACTCCAAAGCGACGGAATTGATGCAATAGCGCAGGCCGGTGGGCTTGGGGCCGTCGTTGAAGACGTGGCCAAGATGCGCCCCGCAGCGGCTGCACATCACTTCGGTGCGCTCCATGCCGTAGCTGGAGTCGCGCTCCTCGACGACCATGGCCGCGTCAATGGGGTCCCAGAAACTAGGCCAGCCGCAGCCGGAATGGAATTTGTGCTCGGAGCGGAACAGCGGCTGCCCGCAGCAGATGCAGGCGTAGGTGCCCGGCGTTTCCGTGTCGGTGTATTCGCCGGTGAAGGCAGGCTCGGTGCCTTTTTGCCGGGTGACGTAATACTGCTCGGGCGTGAGTTTCTTGCGCCAGTCGGCGTCGGTGAATTTCATTTTGTCGGCCATGTGATCTCCGATGTGTGCTTCCGCAATCGTGGCAACCTGCGCATCCCGAAGCCTCGGGACGGTGCAGGTTGCCGCTACATAGGATGCTCCGAATCGCTTCCGACTCTATTTGCCCATGTTCTTGGCGAGGAAGGCCAGAATTTTTTGCCAGGAATCCTGCGACTGCTTGGACTGGACGCGGTTAAACATGTGGCCACCGGGCGGCGCGGCGTAGATTTCGTGTTCGAAGGTTTTTCCCGCGGCTTTCAGCGCGTCAATCAGGCGGCGGGTCTCGATAATGTTCACATCGTCGTCGTTGTCGGCGGCGTGGATGAGCAGCGGTATTTGCAGCTTGGCGGTGTGGAAATACGGCGAGCGGTCGAGATAGACGTCCAGCTTCTGAAAGGCCGTGCCGCCGAAGCCTTTTTGCTCGGCGAACGTGCGGCGATAGCTGTCCGTTTTGTAGCCCATGCGCGTGACCAGGTCGGCCACGCCGACGACTTCCACCGCGGCTTTGAATTTTTCCGGCTGGCGGAAAATGGCGTGCAGCGTGATGAAACCGCCGTGGCTCCAGCCGATAATGCCGATGCGCTGCGGATTCACTTCGGGCACGAAGTCCACCAGGTAATCGCGTCCGGCGATGCAGTCTTCGACTTCCTTGCCGCCGTAATCAATGGCTTCGTAGTGGCCGCGGCCGTAGCCGGTGGAGCCGCGATACTCCGGCGCGATGATGACGTAGCCCTGCGCGATAAGCGGCTTCATGAATTCGAGGTAGAAAAGGTCGAGATCGCCGTGCACGCCGCCGTGCACCCACACCAGCGCGGGATGCTGCTTGGCGCCCTTCATTTGCAGCGGGCGAAAGATGTAGGCGGGGATCATCATGCCATCCGGCATGCCATAGCGGACTTTTTCCACCTGCATGAAGCCTTCGGCGAGCTGGCGAAACTGTATGTCCTTCAGATTCTTGTGTAACACCTGCAAGGTGAAGCCCTGCGATTCCACCTGGCGTTCGAGGCGCTGCACGCGTTCCGCGAGCGCGGCTTCACTTTCCTGCGCGACAGTCCCGTGGAGCGGGACCAGCAGCAATGCGGCAATCGCCGCGAAAATTCTGCATTGGGTTCTCATCGAAGTCCTCCGACAAAGCATTGGGTACGGCGTGGCGATTGAATGTGCAGCAAAGCGCGCGGAGAATCAAGTCCCGCGTCAGCGCGAAGCCTTGACTTGCACAAGCGCCCTGCGCCAGCATCGATCGCTATGCCGGAACAGGATTTGGAAAACCTTTTTTTGAAGGACCCCGGATTGGCGCACATGGCCAACCCGAGTCAATTTTTTCGCGGAGGAGGCACACCCGTGTTCAAGGAATTCAGAGAGTTTGCGATGCGCGGAAACGTGCTGGATATGGCGGTGGGCATCGTGATTGGGGCGGCGTTTGGGCGCATCGTCACGTCGTTTGTGGAAGACATGCTGATGCCGCCGCTGGGGCTGCTTCTAGGGAAGGTGGATTTCTCCAGCCTGTTTGTGAGCCTCAGCGGGAAGACGTACGAGTCGCTGGCCGCGGCCAAGGCCGCCGGCGCGGCCACGCTCAACTACGGCCTGTTCCTCAATCACATCGTCAACTTCATGATTGTGGCCTTCGCGATTTTTGTCCTGATCCGCCAGGTGAACCGGCTGAAGCGCGAGCAGCCCGCACCTGCGGCGGCTCCCACCTCGAAGGATTGCCCCTTTTGCCTATCCGCTGTGGCCATCAAGGCGACGCGTTGCGCCCACTGCACTTCGCAACTTTCTTGACGCGCGCAGTTAGTTTTGCGGGGAACGCGGCGGGAAGGTGCGCAAAAGAATCTGGTGAGTGGGCCAGTAAATGACGGCGATGAGGCAGAACAGAATAATTGCCAGATGGAGCGGCGCGGGGCGGAAGGAAATGTGCAGGATGGGGTCCACGTGGGCGAAGTTGAGATTTTTCGCCGGGTCGAGCAGGCGCGAGGCGATGAGCACGGGCACGCTGAAGGCCGCCTGCAACAGCCATCCGCGCGGGTCGTAGCCCGTCCGCCGCAGGGCCCACAGCACCACGACGGGTACGGCCACGTGGTAAAGCGAAAGCAGCCGCACCCAGAGCGGATATTGCGCGTCCCACATGTACTCCGTGCCGCCGATAAGGTGCTGGCCGGTGAGCAGCCGCGCGACAACGTCCAGCACCCAGATGGAGTTGATCACCAGGGAACCCACCGCCTGGCTGGAGAGTAGCAGCGCGTTGCCGGTCCACATGGCGGCCACCGTCAGGAGCACCGCAAGATCGCAGAGTTGGACAAAATTGCCAAAACCCCACACCACGGCGTAGGTGGGGAACCACACCGCCAGCCCCAGCAGACAGACCCAGCGCATGATGGGAAATGAAGCTGTTTCTCTCATGCGGTTTCAGCGCATTGCCGGCCGCCTCGCGGCCCGCCGACGACGGTGAGAATAGCAGATGGTGAGGGAGGTAAGGTCAGAAAACGATGCGAGCTTCCATCGCCGCGCGCCAGTCACTCACCGTGACGCTTCCCGCGCGGGCTATTCTGACGATTGTGAAGAGGTAGGACGGATTTCTACTCCGTTCGAGCCGGACAGCTCACGCCACACGAGCGGGCTGGATCTGCACGAGCTTTGCATCGCCTGCGGTGGTAAAGCTGAGCACGTCCATGGGGCAGACGCTGACGCAGATGCCGCAGCCGATGCAGGAGGACGTTGCGTTATCCAGCGGCTGCTGCTTCAGCGCGTAACTCATCACGTCAATGCCCACCTGACAATTTCGCGTGCACTCCGTGCAGCCGATGCATTTGTCGTTGGCCACGATGCGGAAGCGGCTGACGTTCATACGCGTATACGCGGCGCTGAACAGGTGCATCAGCTTGGCGAGCGGACACCAGTAACGGCACCAGACTTTTCCGCCGAGAAACGGATAGAGCGTCACCGGCAGAATGCCCACCAGCCAGATGTCCGCGTACAAATGGTAGATATCCAGGCCGAGCGTGGCGGGCGCGCGCAGCCAGGTGATGGCGTCTTTTAACAGCATGCCGAGAGTCACCGCGGCGGCGAAGATCAGAATGGCGGTATTCATCCACTCCCAGCGAATGCTCGTGCGGCCTTTGGGCGCGAGATGGCGCCAGCGGTCACCGAACGTTTCCGCGAGGCCGCCGCAGCCGCAAATCCACGAGCAGTAACGCTTGCCGTGAAACACCACGAACAGCGGAATCAGAATAAAAGTGAGGAAGATTCCCCAGACGATCCAGATTTTGTGCGGGTCGTAGAAAAAGCTGTAGAAAAAAAGCGGCCAGGCATAGATGAGCCCGTAGCTGCGCCACGCCTGCCCGGCGAACTGCGGATCATTCGCCAGTTGCGCGCCGACCCATTGATACTTCACCGCCCACTGAAACAGAAATTCCGGAATCAGAAAAAAGAAAATCCACTGGAAGCTGAGCAGGGAAACGTAGCGCCAGATTTGGAAGCGGTCGCGGCGGTCCAGCCCCCAGCGCTTGAGCGCCTGGAAGCCGAAGCCGGTCATTAGAACGGTGTAGAGCACCGTGTACCAAAACGTCGCGGGGCGGCCGAGGAACGAAAAAAACTGAAAGCCCCAGCCGCGGAAGGGCCAGAACTCTTCGCCTGCGCCCGGCGACTTCACGCCGTAAATCGTGTACCACGCGAGGAACGAGAGACCGAGCCAGGCATAACGGTCGCCGCGCCAGCCGAAATAAAGCAGCGCGCCCAGCATGTGCGCCGCCAGCAGCGCGCCGGCAGCGCGTGGCACGGCGCTGAAGGGAATGCCGGCGATATCTGTCGCTTGGCCGCCGAAAAACCAGAGTCCGAGAAGCAACGCAAAGGAAAATACGGCGGCGCAAAGCAGGCTGCCGTTCCACTCGTTCTCCATGCGGATGCCGAGCGACTTGAGAAATTTGACGGGCAGCTCCGCGCCAATGAGCACGAAGGCGTAGTCGCACGGCACGGTGCGGGCCTCGCGGTGGCCGCCGCGGTCAATTTCCAGTGCAGCGGATTTCCCAGAAAATTCCTTCATGTGAGAGTTGAGGATTAGCTCGATACGTTTTTGCGCGACGGCTTCGTTCAGCTTGCGCTCGTTGTCCTTGAAGATGCGCGCAAGCTCGCTGCCGCGATAGGAGAGGCGCACGCGGTTCTGCTCGGCGAGCACCAGCGCTGCTTCCACGGCGCTGTTGCCGCCACCGACCACGAGAATTTCCTTGTCGTGATAGTGCCGCGGGCTGTAGAGGCGGTGATAGACGCCTTCGCGCTCTTCGCCGGGGGCGCCGAGCTTTCGCGGGTTGCCGCGCTGTCCAGTGGCGAGGATGACGCGCCGCGCGCGGTATTCGCCCTTTTCGCTGCGTACGACGAACCCGCCACCGCGCTGCTTCTCGAGCGAGGCCAGCCCTTCCTCCGTGCGGATTTCCAGGCGGTTTTCGCGCACGATTTGCTGCCACCGCGCGATCAAGTCTTCCTTGCGCGCGCCGTCGAGCCACAGCTTTCCTTTTGGCGGAGAGGAGTCCGGCTCGGCGTAGACCCATTTACCGTCAGGGAAATCTTCGATGGTGTTGGCAATTTTGTTTTTTTCGAGCACCAGCGCGCGCAAGCCGCGCTCCTGCGCCGCGAGCGCCGCATTCAGCCCCGCCGCGCCCCCGCCGGCGATGAGCAGGTCGTACACGTTTGCATCACCGGACTTCGCGTCGGGCTTTTCCGCGATGTGCTCGATCACTTCGACGCCCTGGGCCATCGCCATCTTGATGACCGGAGCGCCGGCGAGATCGCCGATGACGTAAAGCCCGGGCACGCTGCTCTCGAAGTGAGCGCGGAGTTCGGGACGGCGCGTGGGCATGTCACCACTGCCCAGGATGGCGTCAATGCGTTGTTTGAGCTTGTTCAACATTGTTGCTTAGCGCGCTCCGCCCGCGCGCTGGGCCTCGGACACGAAACGCGGTGCCAGATTTCCGCCGCAGGCGATGCACTGCGCTGCGGCCGGATGATTCATCGCGCCGCAGGCGGGACACGGCTCCGGCGCGGAGGTCGCAGCAATTTTTTGCAGGCCGTGCGGCACGCCTGCGGGCGCAGCCATTTCTTTTTTCGGACGCGTCAGCAAATAGAGATATCCGGGCAGCGTGAAAAAAAATCCCACGCCAAACCAGGCGAGCGCGCGATTTCCGGTTTGCAATGCGCGATGCGCCGCCAGCGCGCCAAACACAAGGCCGGCGACAACATACACTCCGGCCCAAAACCAAACCGAAGACATGCCCGCGCTTTCGCCCGCGCCGAGAAATGCGCCGCGTGGCTCGCCCTGTTGCTGGAACGCCAGCGCGACTGGTGCGGCGAGCGCCAGCAAGCAGAAGACTACTGTGCAAGTCTTTCGCAACTCTGAATCATCCTGAACGGCAGCTTATTTATCTCATAGATGGCGGCCGCAAAGAAAAGATGCAAAAATTCCCGCAAGGGGAGGCGGCTCTACCCCTGCTGGCGCGCTTTGTTTTTCAGGCATATTGAAGTATCGTTTTAAGTTGGCTCGTTTCGAGGAGGTCCGCATGGCGGACGAAAAGTGCAATAGCCTTCCCATGGCCCCGGCGGCGGAAGAAATCAAGCCGGGCACGCGCATGGTGAAGTGCGTGAAGTTCGGCAAAGAGATGCCCGGGCTGGAGCGCGTGCCGTGGGCCGGCGAGCTGGGAAAGCGCGTCTATGAAAACGTTTCCAAGGAAGCCTGGAAGATGTGGATTGAGTACTCGAAAATGCTGATGAACGAGTACCGCCTGAATCCGTTGGACCCGGCGTCGCACAAAATCATGGAAGAGCAGATGGAACAGTTTTTCTTCGGCGAGGGCGCGAAATTGCCAGAAGGCTATGTGGCCCCGAAGGCGAAGGGCTAACCCTAACTCTCGCGGGCCCGTGCGGGAAAAGTTTTATGGCATCAATTCTGAAAGACCCTCTCGAGCGCCAGCCGGTCTTTTTGTTTCACCAGAAAATAAACGAAGTCCCCCGTGAGCAAGACCGTCGAGCCGCGCGGCGGGATGGTTTCTTCACCGCGCACGATGAGCATAGCCAGAGCTTCGGACGGGAGAACCAGGTCGCGCACGGCTTTTCCCGCCACGCCCGCCGCTTCCTCTACACGAAACAACACCACGTCACCATCGAAGACATGCCAAGCGGCAATCTCCACTTCCAGAGGCGGAGGTTGAATGGTCGACTGGTGCAGGCCCAGGCGCCGAGCCAGCCACCCCACCGTGGTGCCTTGGCACAGCACGGATAGCAACACCACGAAGAAAACGATGTTGAAGATCGTGTGCCCATGCGCCACTCCCTGCGTCAGCGGATAGATCGCCAGAATAATGGGCACGGCGCCTCGCAGCCCGCCCCACGCGACGAGTGTGCGTTCGCGGAAATTCAAGCCACTGCCCGTGAGCAAAGTCCACGCCACCAGCGGCCGGGCCACCAGCATCAGGAACAGCGCTAATCCGACGGCTGCTGCCGTAACTTCCAGCAGCCGGCTAGGGAACACGAGCAGTCCCAGCATCACAAACATGAGGAGTTGCGCCAGCCAGGACATTCCATCGTGAAAGCGGGAAACCAGCGGCTTGAATGGAAGCTGTAAGTTCCCGAGCACGATGCCCGCCACGTAGGCCGCGAGGAATCCGCTCCCGCCCGCCAGATTTGCGCAGGCAAACACGAACAGACTCAGAATCAGCGTGAACAACGGATACAGGCTGGGCCAGTCGAAGCGCACACGCCGAAGTACCCAGCCGGCCGCGCGCCCTCCGAAGTACCCGAAGGCCAGACCCAGCGCCATTTGCAAAAAAAATCCCGTAAGAAAAGCCATCCCCGGTTTTTCACCGCGCAGAACGAGGGCGGTGAAAGCTATCGTCATATAAACGGCCGGCGGATCGTTCGATCCGGACTCGATCTCCAGCACGGCCTGCACCCGTTTTTTCAATGTGAGATTCTGTTTTCGCAGAGTGGAAAACACCGCGGCTGCATCGGTGGAAGAGACCACGCTGCCAAGCAGAAGTCCTTCCAGCCAGCCGAACTTCAGCACCCACACCGCGAACGCCGCAGCGAGCAGCGCCGTGGCGAATGTTCCCAATACGGAGAGAATAAGAGCTGGCCGGATTCCGACACGGAAAAGTTTGCGATCGGTGTGGAAGCCGCCGTCAAAAAGGATAATGACAAGCGAAATGGTGCCGACCAGCTGCGCGAAGGAATAGTTTTCGAAAGCAATGCCGCCGATTCCTTCCGATCCGGCTAGTATCCCCACCAAGATGAAAAAAATCGCCACGGGGATGCCCGTGCGGTAGGCGTAACGCAACGCCAGCAAGGCCAGCAAGAGCGCAGCCGTTAAGCTTGCGATCAATTGGTCAGTGAATTCGATGGCGCTTTTCCCGAATGAAGCAGAATTGGACTTTTCCGGACGGCCGCTCAGCTCCGGCTGCCCTGAATCTCGGGGGCGATAACGAGACGAATTCCGCAGAGTTGGGGTGGCAGCTCAGGCGCTCTTGCCGATTCGTTTGCATGCTAAGCGGATTTTTTCAATTCCTTGGTTGTGAAGAGGTGGCCGCACGTCTTGCAATGGTAACGCCCCTGTTTATCCAGCCGGTCCGCGAATTGCTGTTTCGCGCAGACGGGCCAGAGACGCTTGCGACCCAGCGCGGCGGCAATGGCAGCGGCTTGCAATGGACCCAGCATTTCGCACCTGTCACGAAAAGTAAATGCAAGCGGAACTCACAGACAAACGTACCCTCTCGGCGAGCCACTGTCCACGAAATTCGGGAGGTCAGACTTGCTCGTGCGAAGACTCGCGGCGGTGGGCCAGCGGGTGCTCGACGGGCAGGCGCTCGGCGAGCGTGAAATGCAATTTGGCGTGGGCTTGCTGTAATGCAGCGACGACTTCCGCTGGCTCTTTTCCACGCGCGAAAATAAATCCCAGATAACTTGAGCCCTCCGGCCAGGCGGCGATGAAGTCGTGCAGGCGCGCGGTGATGTGCAGCTCGGTGACGCCGGGCGTGGCTGCGGCGGCCGCTTCGCCCTCGACGCCTTCGAGAATTCCGCTTTTCGGCACGGGAATCATCATCACGCCGGAGGATTCCTTCTCGCGCGGCAAGTCGCTCCCCGGCATTCCCAGCGCATGACGCACCAGCAACTCTTCCAGGAAGATTTTCTCCGGGCCGAAGCGCAGCGCGCGCGAGCACAGCCCGCCGATAGGCCGCGGCGAAATTTCCAGCACCCAGGGCCCGTCTTCGTTGAGGCGAAACTCCGCGTGCACCGGGCCGTGCGTCAGCCCCAGCGTGCGCGCCGACGCGCGGAGCATGGCCGCGAGCGACGCCTGCGCCAGCGCGGGTTGCTGCGACGGCGTCACGTAGATGGATTCTTCGAAGTAGGGGCCTTCGGGATGGCCGGGCTTATCGAAAATGGCCAGCACGCGCAGCTCGCCGTTGGTGAGGAGCGCCTCAATGGCCACCTCGTCGCCGGGAATGTAGCGCTCCACGAGCAGGTGGTCGAGCGAACGCTCGCGCGTGGCGCGCAGCTCGGGCGACTCCAGCAGCGTTTGCACGCGCTTTGCGGCGACCATGAATTCCGACGCGTTGTTGGCGCGGATGACGCCCTGGCTCGCTGCCAGCGACAGCGGCTTCACCACGCACGGAAACTTCACGCGCGGCAGCACGCGGGAAATTTCTTCGCTTAGCGAGAATGCGAAAAAATCCGGAACGGGCAGGCCGGCATCGCGCAGGACTTCACGCTGGCGGAGTTTGGTGCGGCAATTCTCCACGGATTGCGTCGAGTTGTAGGTGATGCCGAGCGCCGCAGCGGCATGCGCGGCGGTGGACGTGGGGCGGTCGCCCAGCGCGATCATGCCGTCCACGTGTTTCGCGCGAAACGATTCTGAGATTCGCTGCGCCGCTTCTTGCGGATTTTCAAAGTGCAGCGGCACCGCGCCATCCGCCCAGGGATCGTCCAATTTTCCGCAGCGGTCGGTGCCGAAGACCACTTCGGCGCCGAGACGCTGCGCGGCCTCCGCGAAGCTGCGCGTTTGGTAGCCGAGCTTGCTGGCGAAAATCAACAGGCGCTTCATACGAATGCTTCCGCTTTCTTGATCGCTTCCTTCGCTTTGGCGATGGGGGCCAACTGGTCCCGCGTGGGTTCTGCTCAACAGTACCAGGGCTCGTTGAGATAGGGGATGGCGGCGCGGGCGACGAGCACCGGCGCAGGGCGCTGCCATAGCGCAGGAATTCCCGCTGCGTGCGACGCTGCGTCGCAAATGCGCGCAAAGATTTTTGCGCGCGAGTGCCTGGACTTTTCGCCGGAGCGCACGAGCTGTTCCACTTCTTCGCACAGCGCGTCCATGCGCGAGTCGGCGTGGCGCCAGGGATAGACCAGCGCAGCTTCGTCGAATGGAGCGACGAGAGAACGCACATCGTCCAATTCGAGCAGGCGCGAGCCCGCGGGAATCAGCAGGCGAATCGCAAGCTGAATCGGCGCGACACTTTCCACCAAATCATTTTCCGCGAGCGTGCGGAGCAGTTCCGCGTAGCTTTCCAGCGTGGTCCACGGCGTGAAAGGCACGAAGGTGGGCTGCAGCGCGAGTCCGGCTTTGCGGCAAAGCTCGACCACCGTGAGAAAATCGGCGCGCGTGTGGCCCTTGTCGAGCTTTGCGAGCACCGCGTCATCGACGGATTCGACTGCGCTGGTGACGAAGAGGCAGCCAGTGTCGCGAAGCGTGCGCAGATGCGCGGCGTGCTGCAAGAGGTGCTCGACCTTGATGGTGACGTCGTAGGTGAGCTGCTGAAATTCGCGGTGCATCGTTTCCACGATGGCCAGCGCGTGCGCGGGACCGTTGAAGAAATCAGGGTCGCCGAAGGTGATGTGCTGCGCGCCGGAGGAAACCTGCCAGCGGATGTCGGCGAGCACGATTTCGCGCTGCACGACGCGAAATGCGCCGTTGTACACGGGCACGATGGGGCAGTGGCGGCACAAATGCTTGCAGCCGCGCGAGGCTTCCGTGTAGCCGGCGATGCGGTGCGCGCCGCCGGGCACGACAAGATGCGCGTAATGCTCGAGCGGCGGAAGCGCGCGACGCTCGGGTACGCGAAAATTCTGCCGCGCGAGTGAAATCGCGGGTTCGATTTGGTAGCACAGGCTATTAGCCTGTGTTACGCCACCAATCCGCTGAATTAAGCTGACCAATCCTTCTTCGAATTCGCCGCCGAGAATCGTCTGCACGCCGAGCTTGCGCAGGTACTCTTCGTTCATCGGCGCATAGAGGCCGTAAAAACAGATGTGCGCGCGGGGATTCAGCTTGCGCACCGGCTCGATCAACTGCACAGCGAGCCGCGTGGCAGTGTGCATGGGCACGTAGAACGAAACGACACCAGCCGCGCGAACGAATTCTTCGCTCAACGACTCGCGGGAAAGGTCGAGGCAATTGACGACCGCGCCGGCGTCGCGCAGCCACGCCGCTGGCGACGCCAAGCCGAACGGCTGGCGACCGAGCTCATAGGTGGAGATGAGCAGGACATTCATGGGCAGAAAAACATTATGAGGCACAAGGGCCCGAGGAAGCAAAAGCAGCAGATGCCGGGCTCAAGCCCGGCGCTACATAACGAGAAGCGATTCAGCTAGAATGGTGGGTTGCGTTTTGCCCGGAAAGGACCTCAGTACAATGATCTCCTCGAAGAACAGTTTTTCCTCGCGCACCACGCTCACCGTTGACGGAAAGGCGTATCAGATTTTTTCGCTGGCGGCGCTGGAGCGCGCCGGGTTCAGCAATGTGGCGCGGCTGCCGTTTTCGCTGAAGGTGCTGCTCGAAAATCTGCTGCGCAACGAGGACGACCGTTTTGTGCGCAAGGCCGACATCGAAGCGCTCGCCAACCGCGACGTCACGAAATCCGTTGGGAAAGAAATCAACTTCATGCCCGCGCGCGTGCTCTTGCAGGACTTCACGGGCGTGCCCGCCGTGGTGGACCTGGCGGCGATGCGCGAAGCCATGCGCAAAATGGGCGGCGACCCGAAAAAAATCAATCCGCTGCTGCCCGCGGAGTTGGTGATTGACCACTCCGTGCAAGTGGACAAATTCGGCACTCCGGGTGCATTCGCGTTCAACGCCGAGTTGGAATTTCACCGCAACGTCGAGCGCTACCAATTTCTCCGCTGGGGACAGACGGCGTTTCAGGATTTCAAGGTGGTGCCGCCGGACACGGGCATCGTCCACCAGGTGAATCTGGAATATCTGGCGCGCGTGGTGTTCACCGCGCAAAACGGCGGCGCGTGGTTCGCGTATCCCGACACGCTGGTCGGCACCGACTCGCACACCACGATGATTAACGGGCTCGGCGTGGTGGGCTGGGGCGTGGGCGGAATCGAAGCAGAGGCGGCCATGCTCGGCCAGCCGCTTTCGATGCTGATTCCCGACGTGGTGGGCTTCAAGCTGTCCGGGCGGCTGCCCGCGGGCTCGACGGCCACTGACCTCGTGCTGACCATCACCGAAATTTTGCGCAAGAAGGGCGTGGTCGGAAAATTCGTAGAGTTTTACGGAAGCGGGCTTTCCAGCCTCAGCCTGCCGGACCGCGCAACGCTCGCCAACATGGCGCCCGAGTACGGCGCGACCATCGGGTTTTTCCCGATTGACGTGGAGACGCTGGCCTACATGCGCTTCACCGCGCGCGATGAATCGCTCGCGAAATTGACAGAAGCGTACGCGAAAGAGCAGGGAATTTTCCGCACCGACGCCACGCCCGATCCCATCTTCACCGACAAACTGGAGCTGGACCTTTCCACCGTCGAGCCGACGATGGCCGGGCCAAAGCGCCCGCAAGACCGCGTGGCACTTCGCGACGCCAAGAAATCGTTCACAAAAACAGTGGAGAGCGTGCCGCCCAAATGCGTGATGACGCGCAACAACGGCGATGAGTTCGAGCTGTGCCACGGAGCGGTGGTGATCGCCGCGATTACGAGCTGTACGAACACGTCGAACCCCTCGCTGATGATCGGCGCGGGCCTGCTGGCGAAAAAAGCCACGGAACGCGGGCTGAAGACAAAGCCGTGGGTGAAGACAAGTCTCGCGCCGGGGTCGAAGGTAGTGACGGATTATCTGGACGCGGCAGGCCTAACGAAATTCCTCGAAGCGCAGCGCTTTCATCTTGTCGGCTACGGCTGCACGACGTGCATCGGCAACAGCGGGCCGCTGCCGCAGGCCATCGGAGAGGCCATCGAGCAGAACGGCTTGGTCGCCGTCAGCGTGCTCAGCGGCAACCGCAACTTCGAAGGGCGCGTGCATCCGCTCGTGCGCGCAAATTACCTGGCGTCGCCGCCGCTGGTGGTGGCCTACGCGCTCGCCGGGCGCATGGACATGGACCTGGTCACCGAGCCGCTGGGCACCGGCGCCAACGGCAAGGAAATTTTTCTGCGCGACATCTGGCCCACGCCGCAGGAAGTGGAAGAGACCATGCGCCGCGCGGTGACGACGGAAAGTTTTCGCAAGCAGTACGGCGAAGTTTTTCTGGGTGACGCAAGCTGGCGCGGGCTGAAAGTTCCCTCGGGCGACCTCTACGCGTGGGACGCCAAGTCCACATACATCCAGCACCCGCCGTATTTCGAGGACATGCCCGCGGAACCCGCAGCGGTGCGCGACATCCGCGGCGCGCGCGTGCTGGCCATGCTCGGCGACAGCATCACCACCGACCACATTTCTCCGGCAGGCTCCATCAAGCCGGACAGCCCGGCAGGACAATATTTGATCGGGCTGGGCGTGAAGCCGGCGGAGTTCAACTCCTACGGCGCGCGGCGCGGCAACCATCAGGTGATGATGCGCGGCACGTTCGCCAATGTGCGCCTGCGCAACGAACTGGTGCCCGGCAGCGAGGGCTGCTGGACCGCGCATCTCCCCGCGAAAGAAAAAATATCCGTGTTCGATGCGGCCATGAAATATAAGGCCGCGGGCGTGCCGCTGCTGGTGATCGCCGGAAAAGAGTACGGCTCCGGCTCGTCGCGCGACTGGGCGGCCAAGGGCACGCTGCTGCTCGGCGTGCGCGCGGTGATTGCCGAGAGCTTCGAGCGCATCCACCGCTCCAACCTCGTAGGCATGGGCGTGCTGCCGCTGGAATTCAAAAAGGGCGAGACGCGGCAGTCGCTGGGGCTCACCGGTTTCGAGACGTACGAGATGGAAGGGTTGGACAGCCTCGCGCCGCGGAAGGCTTTGCAGGTCCGCGCGAAAAGCGACGAGGGCAGGGAAGTGAAATTCGAGGTGGTCGCGCGCGTGGATACGCCGGAAGAAATGAGCTACTACCGGCACGGCGGGATATTGCAGTACGTCTTGCGGCAGATGATGAAGTAGCGCGGCGCAATGCGTTTTCGCTCGCCGAAAAGACGCGCAACATTTTGGGCGTAGCCGGGTTTCATGTAATGCAACCCGCAAGGGAAGTCAGAGATTAACAAGCGGAGGAAACGATGAAGAGCAGAATCGTGTCCGTGCTGGGAGCTTGTGCGCTGGTGGCCTGCCTGGCTTGGACGGCAGACGCGCAACAGAGCAGCAGTGCGCCCCAGAACACAACGACCACGCAGACCACTTCGCAGACTACGCCGCCGGCGAAGAATCCCAACGCCACTCCGGTGATCAACAAACGGCAGCAAAACCAGAAGGACCGCATCAAGCAGGGCATCAAGAGCGGCGAATTGACCAAGCGCGAAGCTCGAAAACTCCGCAAGGAAGAGAAAGAAATCCGCAAGGAAAAAAGAGCAGCCAAAGCGGACGGCACGGTCACCAAGCAAGAGCGCAAGGAAATCCGCAAAGACCAGCGCAAAGCCAGCCGTGATATCGCCAAACAAAAGCACGACAAGCAGAAGCGGCCCAGAGCTAAGAAGCCCTAAGCGAGACGCATCCGAGAGCCGGGTGAAGCGCGGAGTTTCCGCGCTTCACCTTTTTCTTTTGGGAAAGAAATAGAAGCAGATTCCTCGCTTCGCTCGGAATGACATTCCTGATGTTGTGAGCGAAAGAGGCTACGGCATGCCGCGAGCCAGCACGGCGGCGTTGCGCTCGTCCGCGGCGATGACGCGATTGAATTTCTTCAAGTCCTCCAGCTTGGCGACGGGCACCAGCACGTCCTTCACTTTGTAATCCCGCTGGTAGCGCAGGCCGTTGGGAAGGATTTCCACTTTGCTGCGGTACTCGGCAAAGCCGGCGTCCATTTCCACCGGTGCGGGGATTTCGTCGGCTTTGAAGCCCGCGGGCACCACGAATTCGTAGATGTCGCTTTGCGCGGCGGTACTGTCGTACTCGACGGGCAGCTTGCGCGGCTTGCGCTCCATTACGTCGTCGCCCTTGGCGCCGAGCACGCGCAGGCGCAGCAGCAGCAGGTTGCCGGCGACTTTGGCATAGTTTTCCGAATCGAATTCGTAGTTCAGGATCAGGCTTTCGTCGTACTTTTCCAGGTTTTCCACGTCGGCCTTGCGCAGCCGGAAGCTTCCGAGGAATAGCCCGAGAAAACTTTCCATCACTTTCCTTCGCTCGTCGCCCTGGGCCACAAGAAGCCGGGCGCGGAGATAGGTGGCGCTGGCGCCCCAGCGGATTTCCTTGATCGACGCGGAAATCGAGCCGTTGGCGCTGAGCGTAATTTTTCCGACGCGCAAGAGCCGGTTGGTCGGCGGCGGCAGCAGCGGCAGTTCGAGCAGCTCTCCGCCGGAGTCGGTGACCAGCAGTCCATGGTTTTTCTGCAGCGACGTCGGCAGGTAGCCCAGCGGCGTGGTGTCGTCGGTGGGGTCGAAGAAAACCAGCTTGCCCAGGCTGGGGTGCTGGCGAGTGGCATAAAGGACGCTGTCTGGCACTTCCGCGGGCATGCGAATGGCCAGGATGACGTGGTTGAAGTTGAGCATGGAGGGGAAGGAGGGTGCGGTGACGCCTCGCGTGGCGTTCACGAGCACGTAGTTCGACTCGATGCCGATCTCCTTGAGCATGGTGCTCAACAGAGTGACCTTGTCTTTGCAGTCTCCGAAACGGTTGGTGAAGATGTCGCGGGCACCGTGCGGCTGATAGCCGCCGATGCCGATCTCGATGGCCACGTAGCGGACATCGCGTTGCGCAAAGGCGCCCAGCGCGCGGATCTTATCGAGCATGGCAGGCGCGGCGTCGGTGAGCGCAGCCACCTTCTGCTTGATTTCCGGCGAGGAATCACGGCGCCCGGCGGCGAGCTGTGCGTACCATGCGCCTAACTCGTTCCACGAGGCGTGGCTTTTCGCGCGTTGCGCTTCGCTATTGGGCACATAGGTGATGGCCAGCCAGCCGGCGACCGACTGCCACGGCGGCATCAGGGGTTCCGTCTCGATGGCCGCGACGTTTTCGATTTCCCAGACCGCGCCGTTTCCGCCGGTCGACTGGGGTTTCTGGTCCGCATAGTTCATCCACTTGGCCACGTACTCCCAGCCCGTGGGAAGTTGCAGCACGAAGCGGGCCTTGCGCACCGGCAGGGGATCCTGGAACAGCCACTTATCCTGAAAAACGAAGGGGCGACGCCGCTGCTCGTACTCGTAGCCGATGACGCTGCCCACGTCGGCGCCGTCGATCTTCGTGGCCTTCATGCGCACGTCGTTGTAGAAGTCACCGCTGCCGTAGCTGGTTTCCATGAAATCTTTCTCTTTGATCTCAAATTCCAGGCCGGTGGCGGTGATGGCCCAGGCTTTCAGGTAAGTGAGGCGGGTCTCGGCGTCGTAGTAGGCGCCTACGAAAGCGCGGTCACGGCCATCGGGGCGCAGGATTTTCCATGCGCGGCGGTAGGTGGTGCGAATTTCGCCGTCGTCGCGCACGGTGGTGACCTGCTCGTCAAGCAGCATCACCGCCTGGGTTTCCGGCGGGTAGGACGGCAGCGGCATGGCCGCAGCCGCGCGCAGCCAGTCCGGCGTGCCGGCCCATGCGCGGGGCACGGCGTAGAAAAGTGCCGCGCTGAGGGCGGCGCCAAGCGCGCTAATTGCCAGGAGCCGATACCACCCGTTGGAGTACGATTTGTTGTTCATCGCCTGCCCTCACGGTAGCGAAAACGTTCCTTTTGGGTCCGGACACTTCCGGTAGTACGCCTCGCAGCAAAGAAAAGCTACTTAGGTGTTCCGGCATCACTTACGCGCAACACAGCCTGTTCTTCATCGCCGGCCCTCACTGCATCATAGAATTGGCGGAGTGACGGGTAATAATCCGTCGGAAAATAGTAGGCATCCAAGGCCAGATTGCGCCGCACGCGCAGCTTGCTGCCCTGGCTTTCCCGCACCACTTCAAATTTCATCACGTTGGAGCCGGCCCTGCGGCCCGGTGGCAGGTTTTCGACGCGATAGTTCGCCGGGAGCTCGATAGTGATGTCGTCCACGTCCTGGAACGGATAGCTGAAATAAATGGGGTACTTTCGCTTCGCGTGCAGGAAGGGGTGCACCTTGCTCAGATGAAAGACGGAAGTGGGTAGCAACAGCCGCCGCCCAGTGGCCGCCGCGTAGCCCGGAATCTCCACGCTGTATTCGACCTTCAGTGCGACATCGCTGCCTTCGAGGCCTACAACGTTTTCCAATTTGACCGTGGCATTGGAGGGCAGCCGGTTCTTCAACTCGTCTTCCATGTCCTTGCGGCGCTGGGCTTCGTCCTTCTCCATGGCGTCGCGACGCTGGCGAATAGCCTGCAATCCGGTAAAGATAAACTCCACCTTGCCTTGCAGAGTGCCGTCCTCGGTCAACTTCAGCGTGGCCTTGCGCTCGGTCATGGCGTCCTTGCTGGCGGGCGCGGGCGTGGTGATCCAAGTGCCGCCATCCTTGTCCGGCTTGAAGCCCGGCACTTCCGTCTTCTGCCAGGCCAGCAGGCCGAAAGGACAATTGGGCATGCCGGGATCGAAGAACCGATCCACGTTGCCCACGCGCACCAGGGCCACCTCGGCATCCAGTTGATACTCGTCCTGCAGTTGCTTGTGGAAGAAGTGGTCGTCGCGCTCGGCGACGTGCACGATGCTGGCGGTGAACCCGGCCGCACGTGCCAGTCCGACAAAGAGACGCGCAATCTCGCGGCGGTAGCCGTAGCCGTTCTTCCAAACGTCCTCGATGTGGTTGTTGTCGCGCAGCTTCTCTTTCTTGATTTCCTTCTCGGACCGTACCCGTTCGTAGCTCAAGTTGCGGATTTGTTGCACGCGCGCGTAGATTTTTTGGAGCTTTTCCTCCGGGGACGCTGCGCCGGCCGTTACCTCCTTGTCGGCGTTAGCGATGCCGCCGCGCTTGCCGATGAAACCTTCCACGTAATCACGGAGCTCCTGACCCTGCTTTTTCCAGAATGCCTCCGTGTCCCTTTCGAATTGGCGCGCGTAGAAGAATTCCACGCGCATGCGCAATTCCCGCTCCGGAGGCATGTACTCTTCCTCTTCGAAGGCAGGCAGATTCTCGATTTCCAGGCTGATCCAGTCTCCTTTCGACTTGGGCTGATTGCCGCCAGGAAGCAGCATCGATGCCCACTGAATCGCCAATCCTCGCAGCACGGGCCGAAACGAAAACTTGACGCGCCGCGTGAACAATTCGCTCTGCAACGGCCAATAGGGGCTGTAGAGCTGTGAAGAGTCCTGGAACATGCGGTACTTGTATTCAATGATGCTGCCGGCCTGCACCTCAGGCAGGGTGAAAGCTTTCGAATAGAATTTAACTCCGCGAGTCTTCACCACCGTCTTGTCAAAGACCTTGCCGTCGAAGTCCACCACCGAGCCGTCGGGGCGAATGGTGCGCGCCTTGATGTCCTTCACGCTTTCCGAGTCCTTCAAGTAGAGGATCTCCACGTCGCCGTGCTTCTTGCCTTCTTCAGAAAGAATCTTGATTCGGATATAGTTCGTTTCAAACGATTCCACGTGGTCCGTGAGGCGTTCGCGATAGAGCACCACGGCATGCGCTCCGGGTGCGCCCTGGACTTCCTTCAGCGAAATGTCCTCCGGGGTGACGACCAGCCAATCACCTTTCTTCTGTGCCGCAGCAGGAGCGGCCACAATGAGAATTCCCAAAAGAAGGCTGAACGGGAGGATGAGTTTATGGCGATGCAACATGTGAGCAACCTCCTGAACGGGCTCAGGGTAGCAACCCGAGTTTCCGAATAAGGTAACAAACTTGGCGACAACATATCCGCCCGCCCATGGGATGTCAACTGAGTTTCCTGAAAGCCGCAGCGGCAGAACTTTGCCCACCTCACCCTGCTGATCGGAAGGGGCATCACCATGCGGCGTAGCGCCGTTGGCTACGGCTTCTCGATGGTGCCGGGATTCGCGCTGGGGTTGGCGCTCGCTGATTGCCGGCGAAATGATTTTCGTCAGCCTCGGGTTGGGACACCTGCTGATGATGGGCCGCGACTTGAACGATATGTCCCAGGTGCTCGCGGTGATGGGGCTGATTATGTTTTTGGGCTACGTGGTGGACCGCGTGTTCTTCGTCAACGTCGAACGCCACATCCGCTCCCGCTGGGGTTTTGCGCCGACCACATAAACAGGCAGGGCCCAACTGGGAATCTGAAGATTTCTGACAAAGCCCACCTCGACCTGACCGCTTGCCCCAAGCGTGACACAGTGGCAAAATGAGCGCCGACGTTACCATCCTTGTAAGAGGCACATTATGAGAAAATTCAGAGAATGCGCCCCTGTCGTATCTGTGGTTGCTTTTGCGCTTCTTTCGATCACCATGGCGACCATTACCGTCCCATCCACTCTCGGCCAAACTGCGCTTGACAACGCCCAGATCGCAAAGAAGGCCTCACCTTCAATTGTTGTCATTGCAGGCAAGGGACAGCCTGGAACAACGCTAGGAACGGGCTTCCTTGTAACTTCAGATGGGAAAATAGTGACTGCCCTGCATGTCATCGAAGGAATGAATACGGTTGCGGTGCGCCTTCCGAACGGCGAAATCTTTGACACTGTTACAGTTCTTGCGTTCGACGAAAGAAAGGACCTCGCAATAATCAAGGTGCCAGGATTCGACTTACCCTTTCTGGAATTGGGGAACTCGAACCAAATCTCACTTGGTGACCCCGTAATGCTCATTGGTACAGCGCAAGGATTAGAGGGATCTGTCACGGCAGGTATTGTCAGTGCTATCCGCGATCTTGAAGGCCTAAAGGTCATTCAGACCGACGCTGCGGCCAATCCAGGGAACAGCGGGGGGCCCCTGCTGAACACGCAAGGCAGGGTGATCGGTGTGCTGGATTTTAAGCTGCGCGGCTCCGAAGGCATGAACTTCGCCATACCGATCAATTACGCGCGCGGCCTGCTAAATGAATTGCAGTCCCCCATGAGGATTGAGGAAATGCGAGCAAGGCTCGGCAAAACGCCGGATGTCTTCCGAACGGACAAGAATCTTGGTTACCCCATGCGCTGGAAATCAATGCTATCTGGAACTAAAAGGAACTTGCGTTTCGAGGGAGAGTACATCTACTCAGAGGTCGTCTTTTCGAAAGAGGCAATCGAGGTTGGCGTATTTGCGTTGGCACAATTGAAGAAGGAAGGGGGAAAATACGTCGGCACACAGAGGAACAAGATGGTTTGGCCAGAAGAAGGCCGCTCATGTACTTTTGAATTCAAAATCGAATTGTCCCAAGTGAGCCCGTCACGAATTGAAGGTCGCTTTTTCGGACCACCCGATGCTTCCAAACTGGACTGGAAAAAGTGCGCTTTCTCCCTTCCGTACTTATGGGAACAGTTTGTCTGGATTCCAGAATGATGAATCAACATCGGTGTCCAAGATTGCCAGTCTTGTTCCCCATCGGGAGGCAGGGCCCACGCCCTTCAAGCAGGGCGAAATTCTTGGATTTGCCGATCCTTTGCGCGCATTTCGTGCGGCGAGCGGATAGAACCCAATCGAAACTCCTCGCCGAAACAATGGGCGCGCGGTGAGCAATCTGTCTCGCGGTGCGCGAAGGGGCTTCCCGCCAACTTCGTAGCAAAAGCTCATGTAGCGGCGGCCTTTAGGCCGGCACAGTAATGCCCACCTAAAGGCGGCCGACCACTAGAATCTTCTCCCAACCTGCTCCGCTGTTTTGAGTCTTATCCTGCCCTCCGGCAAGAAGACATGAAATCTAGCTCGTAGAGCCAAGCCGAACTGGTCATAGACATTAACAAACGTAACCAGAGGAGGAGATGGTTCCAATTGCAGTGGAACTACTACGTCCTTTGTGAAGCGGAACGAGTAAGGAACCAGAGGCTGCGCCTGGATTGCGGATCGAGTCACTCGTGAAGATTCGACGAAGTCTGCGACAATTCTGGAAAAATGAGTGTCGTCAACCTCTATCTCATGATCATCGGGTTGACTGACAACATGCTTGGGCGCGAAAAGGACGACAGAAACGTCGCGACCTACAATTTCACTCTCGTTTTGGACCAGTGCCCGAAATCCCAGAGTAACCACATTGTCTTGTTCGCTTCGCGATGCCTCCAGTTTCACGCTGTAGTTGGGTCTGGATGCTCTGTTCATCGTGAGCCGAACTTCGTAATCCTCCATCGGAACGGATTCAAAATTGAATCGCCTGTAGTACCTTTTGTCGGAAGCTTGATGTGCAGTGTGGCTTTCGGGAATAGCGACGACATATGCAAATTGTCCAGGACTAGATGAACTGAGTTCTATAGGCTTTATCTTGACCCCAAGAATGCGAGGTTGGATTCTCGAACCGATAACCTGCTCCAGCCATTCCTTCGAGACCTTTGAAGGGTCTATCGGACTAATTGCGCTTGCCACGTGCGGCGGATCTGGCGACTCCTCAAGTCCATAGATGATCGTTCCGCCAACAGAGTTCGCAAATGCGGATACGTCCTTGCTGATCTCGCTTTTCTTGCCGTCTGACTGCTGGAGCGAATCCGCTCTCTTGAAGTCCAACGTCAAGCTTTCTTCGATTTTATTGGAGATCAACTGCACGATGTCGGATTCTTCCCAGAGTTCAACATCCTTCACGGTGGACTCCCTGTAAATCGTTCAAATTGACAGCGCAGTTCACGCCCACCGCCGGAAGAACAGCGCCTGGCGATGGATGGGCTCGGTCTTCGCGACGAGGGCGCTCATCTGCTCGTCGTTGAGCGGATTAAAACCGCGCGCGAGCTTCACGTTTTCTTCCACCTGCTCCGGCGAATCGCATCCCACAATCACCGTGCTGACCGGCAGCGAGAGCACGTAGTAGAGCGCGTCCTTCATCACAATGGTGCCCGGCGTGGAGCCTCCGCCGAACGACTGCCGTGCTCCGGGCGGCGGCGGCGTCCACGTCGAAAGGATGCGTCCGCGCGCAGGGACCTTCATGCCGATGATTCCCATCTGCTTTTCCACCGCCAGCGGCAGCAGCTTTTCGATGAAGCTCAGGTGATGCTTGTCCGCGGCGTTGAGCGCCATGAGGATGGTGTCGAACGGAAAGCGCTTGATGCCCTCGATGAGCACGTCGGGGTCGGCGTGGCCGGTGATGCCGAGAAAGCGCACCATTTTTTGTTCGCGGGCCTGCTGCAGGGCTTCGATGGCCCCGTCCTTGCCGAATATCTGGTCGAGCTGATTCATGCGAGTGATGTTGTGGAGCTGCCAGAGATCGAGGTGGTCGGTGTTGAGCAGCCGCAGCGATTCCTCGAGCAGCTTGAGCGAGCCGTCGCGCGTGCGATTGTTGGTCTTGGAAGCGAGGAACGCTTCCTTGCGGCGGCGCTTCATCACCTGGCCGATGTAGCGCTGGCTCCAGCGCTCCGTGCCGCCGTACATCGCCGCAGTGTCGAGGTAGTTGATGCCCAGGTCCAGCGCGCGCTCCACGATGGACACAGCCATCGCTTCGTTGTTGGGCTGCTCGACGGCGGCCTGCCCGCCCAGGCTGAACACGCCGACGCGGTAGCCGGTCTTGCCCAGGTTGCGCGTGGGCATCGCCGCGGGCGTGACAGGATTCGCAGGCAGCGGCGGCAGCGCGTGCGCCGCAGGCGCCAACGCGCTGCGCGCCAGAAATCCGGCAGTGGCCGCGCCGCCCAGCTTCAGGAAGTCACGACGGTCCACAGGCAGTTTGTTTTCTGGTTTGTCGTCACTCATGGCAGGCTCCTGCGGAGCATCGTATTCCGGTTGAGGCCCCGTTGCAACATCTGCTTCCGTTTTTGCAGTCGCATCTGGCAGGAGGCCGCGAGCTTCGCGGCCGAGCGCCTGGCCCTTCTCTTGCCTCGACGAAATCATCTCGACTAGAATCCGCCGTGCACCTGGCAAACGCGCCGGGAACCAGACGCGGGCAGTACGAGAGTCTGTTCACGCGGGATGTGGGGGAGGGTGATGATGGGCATTGAGCGAGTGCTGCAAACAACGGAATCGAAATCCGTGATCATCATCCGCTTGCTTGTGGGGTGGGTTTTCCTCTCGGAAGGCATTCAGAAATTTCTGTTTTCCGATGCGCTCGGAGTAGGCCGCTTTACGCGCATCGGGATTCCCGCGCCGGAAATCATGGCGCCGTTCGTGGGAGTAGTCGAAATCCTTTGTGGAAGCTTGATTCTGGCCGGGCTGCTCGTGCGTATGGCGTGCGTGCCGCTGCTCGCGAGCATCTCGGTGGCGATTCTTTCGACGAAGATCCCTATCCTGGTTGGCGGGTCACTTTGGATTTTTAACGCACCCAAGCCGCCCTATGGTGTCTGGCCCATGCTGCACGAAGCACGCACAGACCTCTCCATGCTGCTCGGTTTGATTTTTCTGCTGATTGTGGGCGCCGGGGGAATGTCGTGCGACGCAGTGCTCGCCGCTCGTGGATCCAATTCCCCTCGACCGCGTTAAACGATTCAGCGCACGCGCTACTCTTTGTACAGCCAGCCGCCGACCATCGTCGCCACGGGCACTTCGACGAAAGCCCACGCGACCGGCAGCCACGTCAGCTTGATCGGGACGACTTGAATCGCCGCGTACTCGCACACTCCAAAGTAGAGATAAGACATCGCCCATACCGCGAGCCCCGCGATGAGCGCCGTCTTCGGGCCGGCGCCGAAGCGCGGACGGATCGCCGCGTACGTCCACACCGCCAGAATGCCCAGCAGAAACGTGACCCCCATTAGAACGCCCAAGAACTTGGGATCTTCAGAGACGTGCAGACCCAGCCGGTTCCATTCATCCATCAACTGCTTTCCGTCGTCTTTCAGCACAATCGCATGCAGAACGAATTCGCTGATGTTCATCACCAACCCGGCGAGCAGCCCGCCGCCGATCACGCGCCCCCAGTTGATTTGTCCCATTTCGTTTCCTCCTCTGGCCATGAGCGATTACTGTTTTGTTGCGCGGTCAATGAAATCGGAAACGTGTTTGTGCAGGCTCACGCGGTCGGAATCCTGCAAGTACATCATGTGTCCCGCGTCGTAGTAGTTCAGCTTGATGTTTTTCTGCAGGTCCGCGGGCAGCCCGAGGTGCGTAAAGGTGAATTCCGTGGCGAAAAACGGCGTCGCCATGTCGTAGTAGCCGTTTTCCACCTGCACCAGCAGCCGCGGATTGGTAATCATGGCCTGCACCAGGTCGTTCTGCGTGTTGGGCGCGCTGGGAAATCCTCCGCCACCGCCGCCGGGACCTCCGCCACCGCGCCGCCAGTTCCACGTGCCGCCGACGCCGGCGGAGTTGCGATAGACCTTGTCCTTGCCGAATTTCAGCTCTTCGTGATTGTAATAATTAATCAGCGCGGTGAACGCGCCGCCCACGGCCGGGCCTTCCGGGTCGCCCTGCGCGGTTTCCGAAAGCAGGTTGCGCGTGTAGCCGGTGAAGCGCGCGTCAATGCGCCCGCTGGTGAGCCCGCGGCTGCGCATCAGTTCGACGTTGAATTGTCCGAGCGTGACGCGCAGGTTGGCCTTGAGGAGATACTCTTCGCTCAAGCCGGTGAAGGTGGAAAGTCTTTTCGCCACCGCGGCCTTTTCCGTCGCGGAAAGTTTCGCGCCTTTGTAGAGCGCCGCCGCGTATTCGCCCGCCGCGTACTGCCGCGCTTCTTCCACGAACGCGGGCATATCCGCCGGACGGTTCTTCAGCACCTTGTGGTACCACGCCACCGCCGCGTAACTGGGGAGATAAAAAATGTAGGGCCTGTCGTCGCCCGCCGCAAAAGTGAGCGTGGAAAGGTCGAGCACCGAGGAGATCAGGCAGATGCCGTTCAGGTGCATGGAAAAGCGCGACTGCAGGAAATTTCCCAGCGCGGCGGAGCGGAACGTGCCGTAGCTCTCTCCGAGCAGAAACTTCGGCGAATTCCAGCGCCCGTTGCGGCTGATGTACGTGTTGATGAACTGCGCGAAGGCCGCCACGTCTTCGTCCACTCCCCAGAAATCGCGCCCCAGCCCCTTGCCGACCACGTGGCTGTAGCCCGCGCCCATCATGTCGATGAACACCAGGTCGGACTTGTCCAGCAGGCATTCGTTGTTGTCCACCAGCTTGTAGGGCGCCGGTGGCGTGAACTCACCGTTCACCGTCACGGGCCGCCTCGGCCCGAACGCGCCCAGGTGCAGCCACAAGCTCGCCGAGCCGGGCCCGCCGTTGAACACAAACGACACCGGCCGCGTGCTCAAGTCCTTCACGTCGCTGCGCGTGTAGCTAACCGAGTAAAGCATTCCCGTTGGCTCACCCTTGTCGTTTTTCAGCAGCGTCGTGCCCGCGCTGGCCTTGTAGGGGATCACCTGCCCGCCGATGCGGATGGTGTGCTCGGTCACCGACCATTCTTCTTTGAGTGCCGCCGCTTCCGCCGCCGCCGCGGCGCGGTCCATGACGGCCGGTGGACGCCCTTCCTGTGCTCGCGCCTGTTCCGGCGCTTGTGCTGCAACGCCCGCCGCTTGCAGAAACAACACCAACAAAATCGCCACACCCAGAAACTTTTTCATCTTTGCGCTCCCCGTTTAAATGTGATTCGCGTGCGCCCCTTTGGCACGCGGATTCTATGCAACTCCCGTAGGCCAAGTCAAAGTATGAAAAAGCTCTCCTGCGCTTTCGGACGATGATTTGCGGCCGCGCCGTTTTGTGATAAAAAGGTGGTGCTCGGGTTCCCACATCTCATGTTTCGCGCAGCGAGGGAGTCGCTTGGCTAGAATCACCAGGCTGAACGTGAACGGCAGCGCGCGCGCCATCGACGCGGACGCGGAGACCAGCCTGCTATCCGTTCTGCGCGAGCAGCTCGACCTCACGGGCAGCAAGTACGGCTGCGGAGAAGGGAACTGCGGCGCGTGCTCCGTGCTGATTGACGGCAATCCCCGAAAATCTTGCATCGTTCCCGTCGGCGCTGTTGGGCAAAAGCAAGTCACCACCATCGAAGCGCTGGAAAAGAACGGGCGGCTGCATCCGTTGCAGGAAGCGTTTCTGGAAGAGGGCGCCATGCAATGCGCCTTTTGCACGTCGGGCATGATTGTCACCGGCGCCGCCCTGCTGAAAATAAATCCCAATCCATCGGACAAAGAGATTTCCGAATTCATGCAGGGAAACATCTGCCGCTGCGGCACCTATCCGCGCATCGTTGCGGCCGTTCGCCGTGCGGCCAAAGCCATGAAGGGGTCCGGCCAATGAGCGACGACCTGACCTTCAAAAACGGGCTCGAGCCGGAGCGCTATGAGCTTCATGCGCCCGGCGCGTACCACTTCGCGTGGGACCGCCGCGAATTTTTCAAGCTGCTGGGCGCGGGGGTGCTGGTTTGCGCGGTCGCAAAGGACGCGCTGGCCCAGCAGGAATCCGGCCGCGGCCGGCAGGGCTCCGGCGGCGCGCTGCCCAATGAGGTTTCCACGTGGCTGCACATCGGCGAAAACGGGAAAGTGACCGTGTACACCGGAAAAGTGGAGATGGGCCAGAACATCCGCACGTCGCTCAGCCAGGCCGTCGCCGAGGAACTCCATTTTCCGCTGAGCGAAATCGAGATGGTGATGGGCGATACGCAGCTCACGCCGTTTGACGCGGGCACGTTCGGCAGCCGGACCACTCCCAACATGAACCCGCAGCTCCGCAGAGTGGCCGCGGCGGCGCGCGAACTGCTGATTGATCTCGCCGCGGAAAAGTGGCAGGTGGACCGCAAGCGCCTCAGCGCCTCCGCCGGAAAAATTGCCATGGCCGAAGCGGAACGCGAAATCGGCTATGCGGAGCTGGTCAAGGGCCGTCAGCTCACGCAGTCCATTCCTGCGGAGAGCTCGCTCGCGCCCGCCGCTTCCTGGACCGTCGCGGGCAAGCCCGTGCCCAAAGTGAACGGGCGCGACTTCGTTACCGGCAAGCATCGCTATCCTTCGGACCAGAAGCTGCCGGAAATGCAATGCGGAAAAATTCTGCGCCCGCCCGCGTTCGGCGCGACCCTGGTGTCGGTGGACTCGAGCGCCGCCGAACAAATCCCCGGCGTCACCGTGGTGCGCGACGCCAATTTCCTCGGCGTTGCCGCGCCCAATGAAGAAACGGCCAACCGCGCACTCGCCGCCATCAAAGCGGAGTGGAAGTCCGAGCCGCAGCCGTCCAACAAGGAGCTGTTTGCATACCTGAAAGAAAATGCAGCAAAGGAGTCCGGCCGCCAGGGCGCGTTTCTAACAGGTTCAATGGACGAAGGACTCGCCGCGGCCGAGCATCGCCTGCAGCAGACGTACACCGTGGCCTACATCGCGCACGCCCCGCTTGAGCCGCGCGCTGCACTGGCGCAATGGTCTGGTGACAAATTGACTGTGTGGACGGGCACGCAGCGGCCCTTCGGCGTGCGCGGCGAGCTGGCCGCGGCCTTCCGCATTCCCGAAAGCGATGTCCGCGTGCTTATGCCGGACACAGGCTCGGGCTATGGCGGCAAGCACACCGGCGAAACCGCCGTCGAGGCGGCGCGGCTGGCGCGCGCGGCGAAGAAGCCCGTGAAAGTTGTCTGGACGCGCGAAGAGGAATTCACTTGGGCGTATTTCCGTCCCGCGGGCGTGATCGAAATTTCCAGCGGCGTGCGCAGCGACGGCGCCATCTCCGCGTGGGAATTTCACAACTACAATTCCGGCGGCGCGGGCATTCGCACCTTCTACGCCATTCCGAATCAGAAAATTGAATTTCATTCCACGCGCTCGCCGCTGCGGCAAGGGTCGTACCGCGGGCTCGCCGCCACGGCCAACCACTTTGCGCGCGAAGCGCACATGGACGAACTGGCGCAACTCGTAAAGATGGACCCGCTCGAATTCCGCTTGAAAAATCTGAAGGACGATCGCTTCCGCGCCGTGTACGAAGCTGCCGCGAAAAAATTCGGCTGGGGAAAAACAAAGCCGCCGTCGGGACACGGCTTCGGCATCGCCGGAGGATTTGAGAAGGGCGGCTACGTGGCCACCTGCGCCGAAGTTGCCGTGAACCGCGCGAACGGCGACGTAAAAGTCGTGCGCTTGGTGACCGCGTTTGAGTGCGGCGCCGTGGTCAACCCCGACGGCCTGCGCAATCAGATCGAAGGCTCGGAAATCATGGGCCTCGGCGGCGCGCTCTTCGAAGCCATTGAATTCGAGAACGGCCGCATCCTGAATCCGAAATTTTCTCAGTACCGCGTGCCGCGCTTCAGCGACGTGCCCGTGCTGGAGACGGTGATGCTCGACCGCAAAGACCTTCCCTCCGCCGGCGCGGGCGAAGCGCCCATCGTCGGCGTGGCTCCGGCCATCGCTGGCGCGACTTTTCAAGCCACAGGCGTTCGCCTCCGGGCCCTGCCTCTGGTTCCCAGTGGCTTACAGTTGACGAACGGATGATTTCTAGCGTACCTTTCATCGTTCCCAGCTCTTATAACTAAAGAAACCGTCCGGGCCTTATCCAACAAGAGCGTAATTCTGTTCGGAAGGAGACCTTCACATGCTGAAAGCCGCCGCCTTTCTCTACGGGTTGGTCGCGTACGTGATTTTCTTCGGCACGTTTCTCTACGCGATTGGTTTCGTGGGCAACGTTTTTGTTCCGAAATCGATTGACTCGGGGACAGGGACTTTCTCCGTTCAGGCGCTGCTGATTGACGCGCTGCTGCTGGGGCTGTTTGCCATTCAGCACAGCGGCATGGCCCGCCAGGGATTCAAGAAGGTGTGGACGCGCCTGGTTCCCACGCCCATCGAGCGCAGCACCTACGTCATTTTCGCCAGCGCCTGTTTGCTGTTGCTCTACTGGCAATGGCAGCCGATGACGGACGTCATTTGGAGCGTGGAAAATTCCGCGGGCAGCGCGGTGCTGACGGGCCTGTTCGGGCTGGGATGGCTGGTCGTGCTCATCAGCACCTTTTTGGTCAGCCACGCCGACCTGTTCGGATTGCGGCAAGTCGGCCTCTTCGCAAAAGGGAAGGAGTACACGCCCGTAGGATTCAAATCTCCGTCGTTCTACCAGCACGTCCGCCATCCAATTTATCTGGGTTTCCTGATGGCTTTCTGGGCGACGCCGAAGATGTCGGCGGGGCATTTGCTGTTTGCAGTGGCCACGACGGGCTACATTCTCATCGCCATCCAACTCGAGGAGCGCGACCTGATGAAGTTTTTTGGCGACCAGTACAAAACGTACATGGACCGCACTTCCATGTTGCTGCCCTTCATCAAAAAGCCGAAGGGGAACTAGGGCGCGTTTTTGCTCGAAACTTTTACTTCCACCATTGCCGTTTTCGTGCTGCCTTTGCCGTCATCAATCGTTAATGTGTACGTCGTGTCTTTTGTGGGCGCGACCTCCACGCAGCGGCTCAGCGACGGCCACACGCCGCTCGCGGGCCGCGGCTCGATGCGCGCCGCCTTCGCGTTGGACACGCCGTAGCACACTTGCGCCGTCTCGCCGCGGCGAATGGCACCGGGAGTAGCGTAGAACTGCAAAATCTCGAAGCGGTTGCCGCCGAGCAGCTCCACCGTGCGCCGGTCGTCTTCGCGTTTTTTCTCCGCCGCGCGCTCCCGGATTTGCCGGTCGGCGTCCCAGCGCGCAAAGAAAATCCACGCAATTGCCAGCAGCACCGCTACGTGGATAAACCACGTGTAGCGCAGCACCCTGCGAAACTTCCCCTCTGGTTTTGGCTGCGATTCGTCGATCATGGCGGTGTTACGTAAGCGCGCGCCCACAACACCTTTCAGCGGGCCGCTGCAATCGTCCCCCGGTTGTCATCCCGAGTCCCGATTCCTCGGGACGAAGGATCTCTCTGATCCCTGACCCCTGCTCTTACGCCATTTTGTTTCCGCACTCCGGGCAAAACTTCGTCCCGCCTTCCACCTTCGTGCCGCACTTCGAGCAATTCCGCGATGGCAACCCGCGCAAAAATCGCGCCGCTTGCCGCTACATCCTCGGCGGCACCTGCTGCTCACCTGCATGCATCCGCAACGCTCGACGCTGCCGCCGACCTGCTGCGCCCGCGTATTCTGCGCGAAGGGTGGGCAAAAAGAAAGAGGGGGAAGGGAACGCGGCTCTCCTGGCTTGTTTGCCATCCCCATTTTGCCCTTGACAGTGCATTTTCTTTACGGTAATATAATGCAGCTATATGTTCACTAATAGATATAAGCGATTTCACCTGGCGGGTAAGTGGTGTCAGAGAAGCGAGCCGAAATGCACAACCCCCTCAATTCCATCCCCTTTGGTTTCAATTGGTTGCGCACTCTTTGGCATTTCTGTCCGCACAGAAATAGAGCCAACTCTTTTTCTTTCAGTGCGTTACGCACTCTTGCGCAAAAAACAGGGAGGGTGGGGGGGTGCCTTTGTTTTTCGACACTTTAACTCTTCAACCCTTTGACTCTTTAACCGCGCGCCGAAGCCTCCGCGCGCTACTTCGGCTCCGCGACTTCGGGTTTCGGGTAAGCTTTCTCGAGAGCTCGCTGGTATTCCCCAAACAGCGCCTGGATGCGCGTGAACTCTTTTTTGACGGCGTCGCGCAGCTCAGCGTGCGTGGCGAAGTCGAAGAGGATGGCGGCCATGGTCTGCGCGTCAATCAGGAATCCCTGATGGCCCACTTCAAGCAGCGCGTCGGCTTCCATGCCGTAGGTGTGGTTGGAAAAATTCGACGACTTCGCGCTCACGCCCACGCCGGGAATCTGCGACGACACGCTGCCGGTTTCCTCGAAGCCTTTGGGCTTGCTGTGCTCGGGCACCACGCCGGTCGCGCCGAACAGTTTCATGTACGCGAAGGAGAGCTCCTCGAGCGACGCCAGCGAAATGCCGTCGCGGTCGCGGCCGTAGTGATCAATTTTGACTTTCGTGCCGGTCGCCAGCGCCGCCGCGCGCGCCGCGTCGTTCACCCACGCGGTGACTTGCGCCAGATACACCGCGTCGGGATAGCGGATGTAGAAATCGGCGACGGTCTTGTCCGGCACGACGTTGGGCGCCGCGCCGCCCTCGGTAATCACGCCCTGTATGCGCGTTTCCGGACGCATGTTGCTGCGCACGGCGTCAATGTTGTTGAAGAACTTGATCACCGCGGTCAGCGCATTGCGCCCGTTCCACGCGGTCATCTGATGCGCCGGCGCGCCGTAGAAAGTGTATTTGATGCCGTCAATGTTCAGGCAGCACGTGCCGAAGCCCGCCGCCGAGCGCGACGTATTCATCGTCGCGTGGCTGCGCACGATGACGTCCGCGCCCTGGAACACGCCCGCCTCCATCATCACTTGCTTGGACTCCGGCGGCATCATCTCCTCCGCCGGACAGCCGTACACCGTCACTGTCCCCGGCGTGCCCGTGCGCGTCAGAAATTCGGCGATGGCAATCGCCGCCGCGAGACCTACCGGTCCCTGTCCGCTGTGCTGGTCGCCGTGGAACGCGCCTTTCGTGCCGCGCAGCGCGTCGTATTCCACGATGACGCCCAGGTTCGGTCCGGGCGTTCCCTTTTTGTATTTCGCGACGAACGCAGTCTTCAACTCGCCCACGCCGATGCTCACCTCAAATTCGTGTGCCTTCAAGTACGCGGTCAACTTCTCGACGGCCTGCGTTTCCTCGAAGCCGATTTCCGGGTGCCGCGTGATCCAATCACTCATGGCCATCAGCTCGGTGTCCATCAGTTGCTTCACGCGCGCAATGACTTCATCGCGCTGCTTGTTCGGCGCTGTGAGTTTGGCGACCATCGGCTGCACGCCAAGCGTCTGCGCGAGCTCGTTAATTTGCTTCACCACGTCGCGCGCGGCCTCGCGCTCCGTCGGCGTTTCCTGCGCCGCGCACGCCGCAGCCGTCAGCAACAGCACCATTCCGCTCAAAATGACTTTACGCATGGGCTCTCCCTCGAACGTAGCGCAACCACTCTTGGTTGCGCGCTGTCAGAGCGCAGGCAAGAGTGCCTGCGCTACGTACCACTCGCAGGCGTATTTTGCGCGAACGAGAATGAAATGCAAAGAAGAATGAAAGAAGCCACGAGCTGTGCTGGAGCCTTAGCGTTTTTTAAGCGTCACGCCGAGCCCTGCGCCGTCCATGTAGAAAACCGTTTCCAGGTTCGGATTCGTAGTGACCGCGCGATCGTACTCCGCGTTACTTCCGACGTTGTGCGCGAGAATCAAGCCGCCGGGCCGCACCAGCGGCAACAATTTGTTCAGATAGTCCACGTAGCCTTCTTTGTCCGCGTCAATGAACACGATGTCAATCGGGCCTTTGAGTTTGGTGATGAGCGCGTGCGCGTCGCCTTCCACGACGGTGACCAGTTTTTCCATTCCGGCCTGCTGGAAATGCTCGCGGGCCATGGCCGCGCGCTGGCGATCAATCTCGTACGTGGTCAAATGGCCGCCCGTGGTTTGCAGCGCCAAGCAGAACCACAATCCGGAATATCCGGTGGACGTGCCAATCTCCACGACATTTTTTGCGCCGGTGGTTTCCGCGAGCAGCCGCAGCATTCTGCCGTCGGCCATGGGAACGCTCAAGTACGTGCGGTGCGAAGTGACGATGTCATCGAGCACGGCGAGAATTTTCTTTTCGGCTTCCGTTTTGCCCAGCGGCGGATTCGACGTGTTGTACTCGCGCATCCCGCGCCGCTGCGCGGAAACGACAATTGCCAGCGCCAACAGAATGCCGATGGTGACGAATGTGCGCTTCATCGCTTCCTCCATTCATGAATCTGACGTCCAGCATAGCGCGCCGGCGGCGCCGTGTCAGTTCGCGAATTCGGTGATTCGTGACCTGCCTGAAGAAGAGGCATATGCGTTGCATTTGCCATTTGACTCGAACCCAAAGGGTGTTTCGTTCGTATAGAGGAGCAGCATGAACTTCCTCGTCCAACACAGTAACCAGTTGGCGAGACGACCCGAAGTGGAGGAACCGATGAATGGATACTGGTCTTGAAGACTATTGACTCCGCAGCGATTGCTCCCGCCTTGCGTGTTGCTCCTGTGGCTGTGAACCCGCGGGCAAATCTAACGCCCTCGTCGCATCGGAGAATCGAAGCCGCATGGCCGCTGACGCTGGCCCTTGTAGCGGCGCACTGCCTGGCGGGCTGCGCCCAAACAACTCCAGATCCCCCTGCCGCGTCGGCTGGCTTGAACGCCCGCGTGGAACGCACGATCTCCGGGCATGCAGCGGAGGTTTGGTCAGTGGCCTTCAGCCCCGACGGGCAGTGGCTCGCCAGCGGAAGCGTGGATGCCACCGTCAAGGTCTGGCGCGCAGACGACGGGGCTCTGGTGCGGGCGCTGAGTCATCCAGTCGGAGTCACTTCGGTGGCCTTCAGCGCGGACGGGCAATGGCTCGCCAGCGGAAGCTACGACAAGCTTGTGCGCGTTTGGCGCATGAGCGACGGAGCCTTAGTGCAGACGCTAGCTGGGCATTCAGATGCAGTCTGGACTGTGGCGTTCAGCCCCGACAATCAGTGGCTCGCCAGCGCGGGCGCCGACAAATCCGTGATTGTCTGGAAGCTGGCGGACGGTGCGCGCGCGCGGACGTTCACGGGACACACGCTGACCGTGTGGGAAGTGGCCTTCAGTCCCGATGGCCGCTGGCTCGCCAGCGGAAGCTTCGACAAGACCGTGAAGCTGTGGCGGCTCGACGCCGACGCTCCCGCGCGGACGCTCGCCGCACATTCCGAAGCCGTCGTTTCGATTGCGTTCAGTCCTGACGGGAAGCTTCTCGCCAGCGGCGGCGACGACAGCAGCGTGAGGCTGTGGCAAGTGGACAGCGGAGCCCTCATGCGCACCCTCAGCCAAGAACCGCGCCACGTTTATGCCGTTGCCTTCAGCCCCGATGGCCGATACCTCGCCAGCGGCAGTCGGGACAGGTCCACCTTCGGCGAACTGATGCAAAACATTTTTGGTTCCAAGCCCGGCGATGAGAAGGGCGAAACCATACGGCTCTGGCAAGTGAGCGATGGCAGGCTGCTGCAAACGCTCGCCGGGCATGCGAACGATGTGCATTCCGTGCAGTTCAGCCCGGACGGGCGGAGGCTGGCGAGCGGAAGCGAGGACAGTACCGTCATACTCTGGCGCTTGGGCCCTTGAATCAGCGGAGCTCCACGCCGCTTCCTGCAAATTGTCGTTCGTGAAGTTTTCCACGATTAACGAATTTGCTGCGATGCGTGACGCGTGAGCGGGTGTCGAGTCAGGCCCTGAAGCTATTTGCGATGTTGAGCTTCGATTGCGGCGAGCAGCGCATGGGCCGCGCGAAAGAGTGCATCGTGCTGCTGCTCGCGGCTTATAGTGGCTGTCCTGTCGCCAAACTGAAACCCGTAGTAGCCGAACTGCGCATGATTGCCGCCTTCGACTCGCTCGAAGCTGGCGTGCGCCGGCAGATTGCCTGCGAATTGCTTCACTTCATCCTCGCTGGCGAGGCCATCGCGGCTGCCGAATACTCTGGTCACCGGGATGGTCAGGCGAGAAAGATCGAAACCATGAGGGTGCGAAGTGCCGACGAGCAAAAGCCCCTTTATTTTGTCCGCATGCAGTTGGGCGAAGCGCGCGGCAAGATAGCCGCCTCTGGAGTGTCCTCCGACAATCCACTCGCTCGGAGAACTCTCCATCAGCCGCAGCGCTTGCTGCAGCGCTGCGCTTTCGTCAGCAAGAGGCGAATTGCGCAGAGGGATGAGCACGATGATGGCAGGATACCCAGCTTCCGCGACGCGCCGTGCGAAGGGCGCGTAAGCTTCCGGATTCACCAGCGCGCCCGGAAAGTAAAGCAGGCCGGGCTGGGCGTGGTCGTCGGCGGGCAGGAAACGAATGGCCTCCGCGTCGCGGGTCACCGAGACACGCGCGTCACTCTGGAGGATTCGAACTTCGACGTTCCAAGTGCGATACGAGAGCACGTTCCAGACTGTGAACAGCAGAAAAGCCGCGCTGCCGGTGAGCACCCAGATTTTGCGAATCGTTTTCCAACGCCAGGTCATCGGACTTCGTCCCTTTTGTGGGGGGGGGGAA
>Ga0214473_10000622_pt1 | contig 49376 bp, 45 predicted proteins | sample RVTome_7_FD_203509 | JGI IMG/M metagenome (GOLD analysis project Ga0214473, IMG submission 203509) | Soil microbial communities from uranium-contaminated site in the Upper Colorado River Basin, Wyoming, United States - RVT98D197 | ecosystem: Environmental > Terrestrial > Soil > Contaminated >...
AAGGCCGGTTTGACCAACAAGGCAGACCGACTCGCCAAGTTTTTCTATGAAGAACCTCTGCCTCCTCATAACAAGACAGTGCTGGTCAGCGATGAAGAGATGGATCGTACCTTTAACTTCTGAGGATTCGCGTGCATGAACGTTAAGGTCAAGCTCTTTGGTTTATTGCCTCGCCGCTTCCCCGGGTACAACCCGGAACAAGGCATGGAGGTTCTCCTCCCGCAAGGGGCGAGGGTAAAGGATCTCCTTGCCCGGCTTGATATCTCGAAGGAAGAGGGGGGCATTGTCGCCATGAACGGTCTGGTGCAAAAAGCAGATGCCGAGCTGAGAGACGGTTCGGTCGTACACGTGTTTCATCCCATAGCGGGAGGTTAAGTGTTTGCCGGACCCTCAGAGGGGCATCATGTCGAAACCGAACCCAAGCGACCCCTGCCATCCCCGCACCCGTGCATGCCTGCACGAGGCGTTGCGTTCCCTTCCGCAGGGAGGCTCGCCCCTCATACAGATAGTAAAACGGGCCGAGCGGGGGATACAGAATAAAAAAAGGGGCGTGCTGGGTGTCCTGCCCGCCTCCTTCAATCCCCCGACATCGGCCCATCAGGCCCTGGTCAAGGAGGCGGGGGAAGCCGTTCCCTTTGACGAGATCCTGCTGATCTTGGACCGGCAGGCTATGGATAAAGAACTCCTTGGCGCCTCCCTGGAGGATAGACTCCTCATGCTCCTGGCCCTGTTCGGTGATGATCCCCATATTTCTCTGGGGATCTCCAATCGGGGGCTGTTTCTGGAGAAGGTCGAGGCCATGCGGAAGGTTTACCCGCGGCGGCATACGCAGATCTATTTCATCGTCGGGTATGACACCATCGTGAGGGTCCTCGACCACAAGTACTATGGAGACAGAAGTAAGGCCCTGCGCTCGCTCTTCTCCCAGGCCCGATTTCTGGTGGCTAATCGAGAGGGATGTGAAGTGCGAGATCTCACGGAGCTCTTTGGGCTTGAGGAGAACCGCGCTTTCGCAGCGCGGGTCTCCCCCCTCACGCTCCCCGCTGAACAGGCCTGGATATCCTCCTCTGAGGTCCGCCGGCGGTTGGCGGAAAGGAAGTCGGTGAGGGGATTAGTTCCCCCGAAGTTGGAGGAGCTCTTGCTCAAGCGGGGATTTTACGGTAGACATGATCCCTGAAATTGGCTATCATCTGATCGCTAAGCGTTTATGAAGCGGATATCGGTTGTTGGCGACGAAGAGGGCATCCGTCGCCTTTACAAAGTGGAATTAGAGAAGGGATATAGAGATAGAACCGGCAGGGTGAGGTGAGAAGGCCCTAGACAAAAGAAGTGGGGATGTAGCTCAGTTGGGAGAGCATCACGTTCGCAACGTGAGGGTCGGGGGTTCGAATCCCCCCATCTCCACCATTTGTTTTTTATTGTCGAACGGGCGCCTTTTGTAACCAGGTCTCAGGTTGTTTCCATCTTTAATGCGATTCACGCCTAGCGATGCAACATAATTTTTCCATGGCGACATCTCCCGCCAAAAACTACAAAATATATCCTTCTCCCGCTACACGGGAGGGGAGCGCACGAGGGCTTGCTTTGTAGATAAGCCCTTAAAACTTTTTTGCCGACGTGGATAAAGCAAATCCTCAATCATGATTGCGAAGGAGTCGGAGATGCAGAAGAAAAACATCGGAATCATCGGCGTCGGGAATATGGGTGAGGCCATCCTGCGGGGTCTCCACCAAAAAGGGATGGCACAGGGGATCGTGGTCAGTGAGATCCGCCCTGACAGACGTGCGTACCTCAAGAAGAACTATGGGGTGGAGGCGATCCCGGATAATCGAAACCTTGCCTCCCAGGTGCAGGTCATCATCCTCGCTGTCAAGCCTCAGGAGTTGAAGGGGGTCCTTCAGGAGATCGCCCCTGCGCTGGATTCCGCGACCATCCTCATCTCCATCGCCGCCGGGGCCTCACTCGGGGCCATTGCCTCTATCCTGGCAAAGGACGTGCGCCTCGTCAGGGCGATGCCGAATATCGCCGCCCTGGCGCTGGAGTCCGCCACCGCCCTCTCTCCAGGGGCGGAGGTGTCTGCGGCGGATCTGGAGATAGCCCGGGAGATATTCAATGCCATGGGCAAGACGGTGATCATACCCGAGTCGCTCATGGACGCCGTCACCGGCATGAGCGGCAGCGGGCCCGCCTATGTTTCCCTCTTCATCGAAGCCCTGGCGGATGGAGGGGTGCGCATGGGCCTGCCGAAGAAGGATGCCCTGGAGATGGCGATCCAGACCGTCCTGGGGACCGCCCGGCTCCTCTCGGAGCATGGCGAGCATCCGGCCCATCTCAAGGATAGGGTGGCATCCCCCGGGGGGACGACCATAGCGGGGATCGCCGCGCTGGAGGCCAAAGGATTCAGGGGGGCCGTGATGGAGGCCGTGGCTGCCGCCACCCAGCGCTCCAGAGAGCTGGCCAAGATACAGGGGTGAGCGCGTGAATAAAGAAATCCCCCCTGTCAGGGTGCATAAGACGTGAACGTTGTTTGAGACCCAACGTCTCCTTCTTCGGTCTTACCTTCAACGCCGGATCCCTGCCCTTCCCGTTTTCAGGCAAGTATCTTGAGGATCTCCTCCAGGTCAGGCAGCTCTTTGATGGGGTAAACCTTGACGAATAGTACGCGGCGCTCTTCGTCAAGGAGAATGTTTGCGCGCTCTGAAAAGCCATTGGCTTCCCTGAATATGCCGCATGCCTTTGCGACCTCGCCGTGGGGCCAGAAATCGGAAAGCAGTCTTGTGTTCCGAATGCCAAGCTCTTTTGCCCAGGCGTTTTTGGAAGGCACGGCGTCGACGCTAAGACCGAGTGCGACAACATTGAGCGCATCGAATTTCTCCTTATGCGCTTCTAGTGCCTTCATCTGCTCTGCGCAGACGCTGGTCCAGGCAAGGGGATGAAAGGAGAGGAGCACCCTCTTTCCCCGGAAGTCCGACAGGTTGACCTCTTTATCGTGTTGGTCCTTGAGCGTGAATTCTTTTGCCGTATCGCCGGCCTTTATTGCTGTCATGTGATCTCCTCCTTTTTTTCTTATAATATAAGTACAAAAGACTATTTTTAATAAGATTTTTAATCTTCTGATAAAAGAAAGAAAGACGATATCTTGAACGAAGCTTGTCAATCTCTCTCAAGAATGCCGGATCTTGTATTTTTTCAAAATATTGTTTTAATTCACCATCTCGCTCCTGTTCCGACCAATCTTTTCTAATAGTGTGCTGAAAATTTAAGGCAGTAACCTTCATAGTAGTTTTACAACGATTGCCGTAAGCAGACAGAAATTTGCGCCACATATATAAATCTGTCGCGATATCTTTGCGAGGTGTCGTTACCCAGCCCTCCTCCAATTTATTGTAGCTTTTTCTTGTATGGGCTCCATACGTCAACCCAAAAAAGTTTTCGCCACAAAGCATTCTCTGGATAATCTCAGGGTCTTTTAAATTACTCCTCTGAATACTGACGGATAAGGTTTTTTCGTCTTTCATCTTTTTCGCCGCATGTATAAAAGTGTGGAGCGAGTGAGTAAAACAACATCTTTTTAAAGATTTTTTCATTTCTTCGATATGATGTGGAAGCCATAAATCATCATGGCCGCAATAACAGATAATGTTACCCGTGGTCTGTTTAATGACGATATCCCGGTATGGCTCCCCTGTTCGTGGCGATTTTGGAAACACAAAAACCTTTAAGCGAGGGTCTTCTTTCTCCATATCTTTGAAAAAAGAGATCATATCTTCCGGCGAGCCATCGCATATAATGCATATTTCAATATCTTGTACTGTTTGCCGTTGAACGCTTTTTATCGCCCAGCGGGCAAACTTGGCATTGCCAAAGGTCGGGATGATAACCGTTGCTCTGACTTTCATAGGTACACGCCCTATATTATGCTGGGGTAGGCGAAGCACTCAGAGGATTCTTTCGGGCCTTCTCCTTCTTGATTGCTATCGTGCAGTCGTACCAGCTTTTCTATATAATCGCTAAACATCGGCGGTCTGTGCCTGGTGCCGATAAAACGGTAATTGTCACTGTTTATCTCATTGAGTCGCTTCAATCTCTGCGGATGCCAGAGAAAATCATCTTCCAGATAGTCATTGAGATTTAATAGCTCGGCATCTCTTTCATATTTACATTCCGGGCCGGCATAATTGATGCCATCTGCTCCAACCTGTATTAAAAAGTGAGACCCATGGAGCTTCTCGAAGTATAACGGCTTTTTACTATAACGCTCACATGGCACTTGAATATTAGCATGTCGGGGTGCTATTTCTTTTAGCTTTTCGATTGCATCTAGAACACCTATTTGATCTGCTTGCGTCGGATATTCCTTATCCCAATCAATACAATAGGGATGAAAATAGAGCCAATCTATCCCGGCATTTAATGCCTGCAATCCGACTGATGCATACCTGTGGTTCCACTCTGCCCGGGTCAACAGGGAAGCGCCAATTTCCAGCTTGCTTCCCTCGTTTTCTATACGATTATGCAGCCCCTCGATTTTCTTAAGGGTATATCTAAAAGACCCCGAATCATTTTCCTGCCAATCATAGAGGGAAATACGAATGGCAGTCACGTGCGCCAAGAGGGCATCTTGCACTTCAGGGTGATGGATATTGGCCCCGTTTGATATCACGGCAATTTCCTTGAACCCCTTTTTTCTTGCCAACGCAACTGTTTCTGGAAAATGAGGAACTATGGTCGATTCGCCGCCCGTCAGCACCAGGCCCGGGGCATGAGGGCCTAATACACTGAATAATCTGTCGAGAAAAGGAAGCTGCAGGGTAAGCCCCGGTCTCCTCGATGCAGAGTATGGACACCCTGAGCAAGAACGTGTGCAAAGTTGGGTTAAATCCATTTCCATAGTGGTGGGGAAGATTTGCTCCCCCCTTAAATAGGCCTCTATTTTTTGATGATCGCCATTGACTTTCGACGGAGCGAAGATCTTAGATTGATCGTCTGTCATAATAATCCTTTCTATGGTTCAATAAACGATTTTCCAATCCGGCGCTTTTCCTGAGCCTCAGGATTACCTGGGTTACCTCTTTCGCGCTCTGCAGATTGCAGCGCGGCGCAGGACCATCGTGCAAGTACTCTACAAATTCCTTGAGCTCCAGATAGAGAGGGAAGGTGGTGTCAATCGGTATTTTTTCCTCACCCCTGTCGTCTCTTATGGTAATGTGATCATCGTAAGCATTATAAAGCCCCGCAGAACCTTTATTCCCATGGATACTGACACCGCTTATTTTATCGCAGTGTCTGCCGCTCACCGACATAATAACCGCGGGTTTGGTCCCTAACATAGCGGTAAAACTGATTGGCAATCCATCTTCATTCTTGATGACATTGATAGCTTTGATCTCGTCCGGAATATAACCGACAATATGCTTGATGATGGTCAGGTCGTGAACAGCTTGTGTCCAAAAAACATCCCCGCCATGAAAATCATTTACCCAGGCGTGTCTTGTTGCGCATAATTCTTCTACTTCTCCGATCCTCCTTGATTGAGCAACAATGCGCAACGCCTCGATGCCGGGATGATAGTGCCATTTGTGCATGGTAAAAATATAGTCCGAGCCGCCTGAATTATTTAAAAGATTATAGTCTTCCAAGGACAGACAGAGCGTCTTTTCCGAGAAGACGGGTTTTTTGTATTTCAACAAACGGGCGCACACTTTTGTTAAATCAGGAATAGGAACAGCCACTACATAACCATCACAAACGGGTAAATCATCTATACCGGAGTGAACTTCCAGGGCCCCCGTCTCAGAGGCACGTGATCGTGCCTGAGCATCGATATCAACCACATATACGCTGCAGTTTAGCCGGATTAAATCCCGCAAGATATTTTTACCCCAGTTGCCGCAGCCGATTAAGCCAACCGATTTCATCTTTCAAAACCTTTCACTGCTCTCATATAGTGAGTCGCCTGCAAAACCCCTCAATAAATCGAATTTCCTGAAAATATCAGCTTTTTAGGCAACGACCTTTTCCTCTCTCAATTTCTTAATCTCATCCTTTGCATAACCGAGACCTGTCAGTATCTCGTCTGTGTGCTGGCCATATAAAGGCGGCGGTACATTCTTTTGCAACCGAGTATCGGAAAATATGGCGGGGAAGGCCCTCTGTTTAATTGTGCCTTCAACAGGATGCTCCATCTCGAATGTCATGTTGCGGTGCATTATCTGTGGATCGGAAAAACTCTCTTCAATTGTTAAAACAGGGCCGCAGGGGACGTCTGCCTCATGCAATAACGAAATCCATTCTTCTCTTGTTTTAGTCATGAAAGCCGATTGCAGGGCGCGCAAGACCTCCTCCCGCCGCGCGATCCTTTCCATGAGATTCAGGTTTCTCATCCCGCCGAGCTCTATCACCGAGCACAGGTTCTCCCAAAAATGCTGCTCGTGAATAATTCCGAGTGTTATAAATTTATCATCCTTTGTCTTAAAGATCCCATAGTGGGGAATATAGAGGGATTCCGAATTGTTCAGTCCCTTCAAGGCTGTAAACAAAGAGGCGCCTACCCAGGAAAAGACGCCGGCAGCCATGGAGACGTCGATATATTGCCCCGTGTCGGTTTTTGCGCGGTTTATCAGTGCCGTCAATATCGATATGGCCGCAAACATACTGCCGGCAATATCCGCCAACGGCACGCTGGAGAGATCAGCGCTCGCCTTAAGATCGTCCGTTAAACTCAAGAGACCGGAAACTCCCTGATAGTTTATGTCATGGCCGGATATATTTTTATAAGGACCGTCCTGACCGTATCCCGAGATCGAGCAGTATATGATCCGAGGATTGATCCCTTTGAGCGTCGCATAATCAATGCCCAGTTTTTTGGCTACACCGGGGCGGAAGCCTTCTAGCACTATATCTGCGTGTTCGGCAAGTTTATACAATATATCTTTCCCCTTGAGCGCTTTTAACTCCAGGATCATGCTTTTCTTGTTTCGGTTAATGCCGTTAAAAAGGTGGGGAAGCGCACGGGCAAAATCGCCGATGCCGGGCTGTTCGATCTTTATGACCTCTGCCCCCAGATCTGCCAGGATCATGGAGCAATAGGGGCCGGGGATCTGTATGGACAAATCCACTATCTTGATGCCATGTAATGCGCTGGGCGACTGAGCATTATGATTCGTCTTCATTGTTCAGCTCCTGGAATGTTTGCCTAATTATTCAAAATCACTAAAGTATAGCAGTTTTTCCGCGTTTTTATAAGTTCCCCGGTTCTTTCAGAAGGCAACGTATCATATTTTGTGTCAAGATAGAAAAAGAAGTACCTTCTTTGGTAAGAGAAAAAGGACATTGGCTCACAAGTTGCTTGAGCGTCCCCTATCCTCCTTCCTCGGAAGGTCGTTTATGCATCCATGTCTCCCATATTTCCTTTTACTATCATCAGTCCCTCCTACCCCCCTGACTCGTAACTATGTCTATAATATTGCCCATGCAGCGTTAGGTGAAAAATAGGGCTTGTAAATTCCAATAGCACCTGGTATAGAAAACGGTATTGCGGGGAGAGGGTCCCGCAAAGAAACACAAATCTTCAAGAAGGAGGGGATCGTATGAAAAAGTGTCATGTTTTATGGGTCATGTTGTTGGTGTCAGTTCTCCTTGTAACCTTTAGCTTCCCTGCCTGGGGGGCCAAGAAGATCAAGATAGGCGTGATCGGCCCCATGAAATTCGTGCAGGGCATAGGCCATTGGAACGGAGCAGTCCTGGCTGCCGAGCAAATCAATGCCAAAGGGGGCGTTAAGGTCGGCGATAAAATGATGGAGATCGAGCTTGTGCAGGCGGACTCCAACGAATTTATCAACGTCACGGACGCCACCAATGCCATGGAGCGGCTTATCACGCAGGACAATGTGAACTTCGTGGTGGGCGGGTTCCGGAGTGAGGCGGTCCTGCCGATGCAGGACATCGCCTGTGAGAACAAGGTGCTCTTTATCGGCTGTGGTGCTGCCCATCCGCAGCTCTGCTCGCGGGTTGCCGAGAACTATAGTACGTACAAGTACTTCTTCCGGGGCACCCCTTTCAATTCCACATTCCTTGTCCGAACGGCCTTCATCCACTTGGACCACGTCGCCGCCATACTGAAAAAAGAGTTAAGGATACCCAAGCTCAAGGTCGCGGTGGTCGCGGAAAAGGCCATGTGGGCTGACCCGATGGTTAAGACCTGCGAGGCGGTCATCCCCCAGAAGGGGATGATACTGGCAGGCACCTGGAGGCCGTCGCCCGTGGCCACGGATGTCAGCGCCGAGCTCTCCGCCATCCAGCGCTCAGGCGCCCATATCATCTTTACGATCTTTTCCTCGTCCGTCGGTATCCCCTTTGCGCGGCAGGCGGGTGAGCTCAAGATCCCGGCGGTGCAGGTGGGCATCAATGTAGAGGGGCAGAAGGATAGCTTCATGCAGGCCACCCAGGGCAAGGGTGACTATGTCATGACCTCCAATAGCTATTGCCAGGGTGTCGAGAACAATGAACTCACCAAGCCCTATGTTGACGCCTATGTGAAGAGGTTCGGCGAGACGCCGACTTACACCTCAGATACGTACGCCGCAATCGTGTACGGGCTGGTGCCTGCTATTGAGGAGGCAGGGACCCTCAAATCCGACAAGGTGGTCGCTGTCTTAGAAAATCGTGTATACAAGGTCCCTGGTGGCGTCGTAAAATATATGAAGGATCCTGAAGGCAAACCGCTGCATGACCTCACCTGGGGACCGGGGTACTTGACCGGCATTGCGACGCAGTGGCAGAATGGTAAGCTTGTTGGTGTCTGGCCCTACAAGTGGAAGCTGACACCGGAATCTCCCGAGGTCACCTATAAGGGGATGGTTCCTTACAAGATAGCGCCTTGGGTCATCAAGAAGTATAAGAAGTAAGAGGTAATCTGCGCTATAATCTCATCGAGTGCGCCCGCCCCTTCCTGCTGAAGCTCGAAGGGGCGGGCGCACTTTCTATAAGGTCAAAAATAGTTACAAAAATTGTCGATCGTACCCCTCACCTTTTTTTCCTTACATAAAAATCACTTGATATTAGATAGGTATACAATTGACATGTGGACACGTTTCTGGCATTGTATTAAACAATGCTAGTCTTAACATGGAGGAATGTGATGAAAAAGCTTACGGTGTTATGGAGTATCTTACTGGCTGCCGTGCTGGTGGCAACCATGAGTTTTCCGGCAGGGGCCCAGGGGGTTAAGAAGATCAAGATAGGCGTGATCGGCCCGATGAAATATGTGCAGGGCCAGGGCCATTGGAACGGGGCGGTCATGGCTGCCGATGAGATCAACGCCAAAGGGGGCCTCCAGGTTGGCGGCCAAAAGATGAAGATCGAGCTTATTAGGGCGGATTCCAATGAATTCCTCAACATCACGGACGCCGCCAATGCCATGGAGCGGCTCATCACGAGGGACAGGGTGAACTTCGTGGTCGGCGGGTTCCGGAGCGAGGCGGTGCTGGCCATGCAGGACATTGCCATGGAGCACAAGGTGATCTTTATCGGCTGTGGGGCTGCGCATCCTCAGCTCTGCCAGCGGGTGGCCGAGAACTACAACTTTTATAAGTATTGGTTCCGGGGCACCCCTTTCAGTTCCGCATACATTGCCAGGGTGGCCTTCATCCAGTTGTCCACGGTGGCAAACATGTTGAAAGGATCCTTAAACATACCCAAGATAAAGGTCGCCATCGTCTCGGAAAAGGCCATGTGGGCTGATGGGATGACTAAGACGGCCGAGGTGGTCGTCACGCAGCAGGGCATGGAATTGGCAGGCACATGGAGACCTTCTCCGGTGGCCACGGATGTTACTGCCGAGCTCTCCGCCATCCAGCGTTCAGGGGCCCATGTCATCTTCACCATCCTTTCCTCCACTGTCGGGATCCCCTTTGTCAGGCAGGCAGGGGAGCTCAGGATCCCGGCTGTGCAGCTCGGCATCAATGCGGAGGCCCAGAAGGATGAATTCTGGCAGGCCACCCGGGGGATGTGCAACTATGTCATGACCTCGACTACCTATTGCCGAGGGGTTGAGGCCAATGAAAACACCAAGGCCTTTGTCGACGGCTATATAAAACGATTCGGTCAGATGCCGACCTACACCTCGGGTACCTATGACACTATTGCCTACGCGCTTGCGCCGACCATTGAGCAGGCAGGGACCCTCGATCCCGACAAGCTGGTCGCCGTCCTGGAGAATCGTGAATACAAGACCAGTACCAGCACAATAAAATATATGAAGGACGGCGAAGGCAAACCGCTGCATGATCTCACCTGGGGCCCGGGGTACTCGACGGGACTCGTCATCCAGTGGCAGGATGGCCATCAAAAGGGTATTTGGCCCAACAAGTGGAAGATGACCCCGGATTCACCTGAGGTCACGTACAAGGGGATGGTTCCCATCAAGATACCGCCCTGGGTCATCGAGAAGTATAAGAAATAGGTGGAACTCCCGCCGGCAAGGCCTGGGGCATCTCCCCCGTAGGGGCGCAATCCCCGGGCTGACGTCGGGACAGGCCGGCCAAACGCTGGGAGATTCGTCCACGGCCTCTGGCCGGGGCCTTCCGATGCGGGGGTAATCTGCCAGGTAATCTGTATGTTGCGCCCACCCCTTCCCGCTGAAGCTCGAAGGGGCGGGCGCACTTTCTATAAGGGGTCACCTATGAAAAAGGCTGTCAAGGAGGAGTTACATCGTTCCTTTGAGGCCTTCTGTAAGGGACTCTTTGCGGACCAAATGTCAATCACCTATCCGAGCAGGATAACGGGATCAGGCCTTGCCCTGGGACAACCCTTGTCCCCCCAGCGGGCGCAAAAAAGAGGTGTGAAGGGACGATGATGCGCAGGATCTTGGTCCTTGCCGTATCCGCCCTGGTATTAACGGCATGTGTCTTCACCCCGCAGCCGACCGCCCGCCGTTATCTCGAACAGTATGATATTATGGACCCCCATCCCGCAAACTTTACGATCTGCTATGCTTACGGCTGTCAACAATCGGTCCGGGTTCGGTTGACTTTGGCGCAATGGGAGCGTATCCGCACCGTTTTTGTGCCGAGGCCGTCGGATGCGGCCGGGGAGCGCGCGTGTATCGCCCTGGCGATCGGGGCGCTCGAATCCATAGTGGGGCCGCTCACCGGCACCGACGGGGATATCGGAGGGAGCTTTCAGGCGGCGTTTCGTAAAAATCAGATGGATTGCGAGGATGAAGCAGTCAACACCTGCACCTATCTGATCATGATGCAAGACGACGGGCTCATCACCTATCACGATATCTACAAGCCCACCATGCGCGGCTATGTGTTGATGGGCTGGCCGCATGTGGCCGCCGTTCTGAAGGATAAACAGATAGGGGAAAGATTCGTCGTAGACTCGTGGTTCGAAGATAACGGCCATCCGGCTCATGTGGTGCCGTACAAGAAGTGGAAATCCGGCTGGAGGCCCACACATGATGATAGGAAAGGGTGATGGCCTCGTATAAAGGGATCCTCTCTGTTTCGGGTGTAAGAGAGGCGCAAAATGCTATAGAACCGATGTTACTTGTCTTGGCAGACAGAAGGTTTTGAAAAATGGCAAAGTTAATCAAGAAGAGATCGAAGAAAAGCGGCCTTCCACCCGGAAGCCTCATTCACATTGGGGAAAGAAAGGTGGAGACGCCCAAGATCAGCATCATAGATTATGACGAGACCAAATTTCATGAAGAGAAAACCCAGGCAATTGATGAATGCTTCCTCTTTAAAGATAAGCCAACGGTGACATGGACTAATATTGACGGACTTCATCGGACAGAGATGCTGGAAAAGCTCGGGGATTGTTATGGATTTCATCCCCTTGTCTTGGAAGACATCCTGAATACGGATCAACGTCCGAAAATGGAGGATTACGGAGATTATGTCTATATCGTTCTCAGGAGCCTCGAATACAACCATCGGAAAGATGAGATAGAATCCGACCAGATCAGCATCATCCTGGGTCCGAATTTTGTCTTCTCATTTCAGGAAAAGGAAGGAGACACCTTTGACCCCCTCCGGGAGCGGATCAGGACCGGTAAAGGGCGTATCAAAAAAATGGGAGCGGATTATCTGGCTTATACGTTAATGGATTCCATCGTTGATAACTATTTTATCATCCTGGAAAAACAAGGCGAGAAGATAGAACTTCTCGAAGAACAATTAATCACCAGCCCGACACCCGAAACCTTACAGACCATCCATGATCTAAAAAGAGAGATGATATTTTTGCGGAAGGCTGTCTGGCCCTTGCGGGAGGTGGTGGGCAGCCTCGAAAGAGGAGAATCATCACTGATACAGGCCTCAACAAGGATCTATCTCAGAGACCTTTACGACCATATCATTCAAGTGATTGATAACGTCGAGACATTCCGGGACATGATCGCCGGGATACTGGATATCTATCTTTCAAGCGTCAGTAACCGGCTTAACTCGGTGATGAAGGTGTTGACCATCATTGCTACGATTTTTATGCCCCTCACCTTCCTTGCCGGGATTTATGGAATGAACTTCAAATATATGCCGGAGCTGGAGTGGAGATGGGGATATCCACTCATCTGGTTCATTATGCTGGGAACAGGGATTTTCATGCTGGTCTATTTCAAAAAGAAGAAATGGTTATAAAAGAGACTTCTAACGCGGGAAGCTTGAGCATGGGTTTGGAAAAATCTCAATATAGAGATGAAAAAAAAGATAAGGCTTTGAGTATCTGTTTTTTCTCTCATTCTTCACTCCTTGCGGGAGCAGAAAGAAGCCTTTTAGAGTTAGTTACAGAGCTCATCAGGGACTATGGAGTAATTTGTACTGTATTCTTGCCCAATGGCGGGCCACTAACAAAAAAGCTTGAGGAGGCCGGGGCATCAACTGTTAGTTTCAAGTACGATTGGTGGTGCGGCTTAAATTTATTTGCAACGGCACAAAGAGCCCAACGGTTTATCAATAGTTCTATTACAACTTTAGAAAAACTAGCAGAAGAAATAGAAAAAATAAAGCCTGATGTTGTTTTTACTAATACCATGGTTATTCCATGGGGGGCCGTAGTTGCTTCCAGGCTCGACAAACCTCATGTATGGTTTGTCCGCGAATTTGGAGTGCGAGATCATGATTTACAATTTTATTTCCCGCTTCCGAAAGTATTAAATATTATCAGAGATTATTCCAACATTATACTTACAAATTCAACTGCCGTCAAAAAAACACTTTTCGGAGATACATCTGGATCAAATATAATAACAATCGGTCCCTATATAGATATTTCACCAAATACCTCGCTTGAAGACAAGAATGTTTACTATAAAAAGAAGGGCGCAACTAAATTGATAATCGTTGGCACCATATCAGAAGCCAAGCGCCAGGAAGATGCAATACGTGCAGTCAGAGAACTTGTCAGAAAATGGAATGTTGAACTAATAGTAATCGGATATTTTGTTCCGTCGTATTTAAGCGAATTAAAGGGGCTAGTCCAAGATGCAGGTTTGGAAGGATATGTGAGTTTTATTGATTTTAAGGAAAATATTTACCCGATCATCAATCAAGCTGATATCCTTCTGGTGTGCTCAAAGAATGAGGCTTTTGGCCGTGTTATCTTGGAAGCGATGCTTCTTAAAAAGCCAGTTATAGGGACGAGATCGGGAGGCATACCGGAATTAATTAAAGAAAGATTTAACGGCTTACTATTTGAACCGGGGAATTATAAACAACTTGCAATGAAAATAGAATATCTTCTGGAACACAGGAAAAAAATTAAGGAATTTGGAGAAAATGGCTATCAATTTGCTAAAGAGAACTTTACAAAAGAAAAATGTGTAGGAAAGATATATGAATTACTGCAGGGTATAAAAAATATGTCAAATCCCTCTTCATCTTCTTATTTTGCAGTGGCGGATATGTACAATTCTCCTGGTTGGAAGTTGTTGCTATGCTATTATAGGATCGGGGATAAAATACTTCCGAAAAATACTCACCGGAGAAATACTTTTAAAAGAATTTTTAGAGGCGGTGTTTCTCTCCTCAATAATTTCAAGAAAATGCCGGTTACATTCATTGATAAAACTTCATTTAACCAAATTGTCAAACCTGCAAGTGTGAGGATTGAGGCTTCGACTATTTGTCAATTGAGCTGTCCATCCTGTCCTAACGCCGCAGGAGAAATCCATAAAAATATAGGTGCAGGATTTTTAAAATACAAAGATTTTAAAAAAATTATTGATGATAATGAATGGATTCGCGACGCAGAATTGTCCAATTGGGGGGAAATATTTTTGAATCCAGATTTATTAAAAATAATCAAATATGCTCATGAGAGAACCGTCATATTAAGAGCAGATAATGGGGTCAATTTGAATACGGTGAGCGATGAGGTCCTTGAGGCGCTTGTCAAGTATCGATTTCACAGTATGACTTGTTCGATAGACGGTGCCAGTCAAAAAACTTACGCGACTTATAGAAGGAAGGGAAATTTCGAAAAAGTCATAAAACATATCGAGAGAACAAACTATTATAAAAGCAAATATAAATCAGAATATCCGATATTAACCTGGCAGTTTATCGCGTTTGGCCATAATACCCACGAAATCGGAGCTGCAAGAAAAATGGCCGGTAACTTGAAAATGAATTTTTTCTTAAAACTTTCTTGGAACGACCTATACATGCAGACCTTCTCGCCGGTAAAAGACAAGAATTTGATAAGGAGGGAAACGGGCCTCGGTGTTTCATCCCGGGAAGAGTACTTGGAGAAGACAGGTGAAGAATATATAGGCGATGCCTGTTTGCATCTCTGGAAACAGCCGCAAATCAACTTTGACGGCAGGGTTTTGGGATGTTCCTGTAATTATCGAGGTGATTTCGGTAATGCCTTTAAGGATGGACTGGTTGAATGTTTAAATAATGAGAAGATTAATTATGCCAGAGGAATGCTTTTAGGCATGAGGGAAAGCAGGGAGGACATTCCCTGTGCCGGCTGTAAGCTCTATGAGTCGAGAAAGAAGAGATCTGCTTGGGTTAAAGATATGCATGTGAAAAAACAACTGGGCAATAAGATGTGCGAGCATAATTCAACAAAACTACTGAGGAGACTATTGGCCGCAGTGAAGCGGCGATTACGGCGGGGATATCTCTGGGAAGGATTAAGAGCCGATTTTAACCGTTTTTTTTGGAATCGTGCGGCAACCAGGTCGAGGTCGAGATCCTCATTGGTCAGCCGGGCTTACCCGCTCCGAATTCCACTGCCCGCGGCTGAAGAAGATGGCTGGAAGCCATACCCTATTTTTAATATGAAGACATCCGGCCTGCAAAACCTATCATGCCATGCATCCGTGCTCAACAGCGATCACAGTCCACATTTGCCTCATACGCACAATGAGGAAGAAATTCTCATGCTTCTCTGGGGCGAGATCGATCTCATACTTCCTGATAGGCAGGGGCCTGCAGTGAATCAGCGAATACATTTAAGGCAAGGTGAATTCGTGTACTACCCCGCTTGCTTTGCTCATACCCTGCAGACAACGAGCAAGGCCTCGGCGAATTATTTGATGTTTAAGTGGCAGGACAACCGAAAAAAAAATAAATCGCCGCTTACCTTCTGTCATTTCAGTCTGCTTGATTCATTTAGCGGTTCGAAGGCTAAAGACCTTTTTTGCTCGCGACTGGTATTTGAAGGCTCAACGGTCTACCTGCGAAAACTTCATTGCCATACATCAACTCTCACTCCCGGCGCAGGCTATGATCCCCATATTGACGACTACGATGTCGCTATTATTGTGCTGGAAGGTACGGTCAAAACGCTTGGAAAACATGTAGGACCATATAGTGTGATTTTTTATCGAGCGGGAGAACCTCACGGTATGAGAAATACTGGTGAGTCGATCGCTAAATATGTCGTGTTTGAATTTCACCAATAGAGCCGGGGGTTGACCAGGATAACGATTTCATATTAAAAAATAGCGAATAGAGTTGCTTTCCCGGTTCTTAGAATGTTTTTTTGAGGAGAAAAAAAGATGTAAGCAGACACAAAAAAAAGGGCGTTGGTTCTAAAACAACGTGAAGGAATGGACTTGAAGAGGTAACGAGTTGTTTGGCAACGAGCAGGTAACGTTGGGGAAAGATCTTGGCGTATAAACAAGAGACGAAGAGAGCATCTATTCGTGTTGACAGGGACGGTGTGTGGTACTTCCAGGGGAGGGAGATCATCCGCAAAGATATCATCTCCCTTTTTTATGCATCCCTCCACCTCGACGAGGCAGGGTATTACCTGGAGATCAAAGGAGAACGGGAACGCCTGGAGGTGGAGGATACGGTGTTCTTAGTGCAGGGTGCCGAGCTGGTCAAACATAGTGAAGAAACCTTTGTCATCTCCCTCAACGATGGTACACAAGAGAGATTAGATCTCACGAGCTTTCGCATTGCCGAGGGAAACACCCCCTACTGTCTGGTCAAGGGGGGGAGGTTCCCTGCCAGGTTTTTGCGCCTCCCTTTTTACCAGGTGGCCCAGCACGCCCTTCATGACGAGGAAACAAACGAATACTTCCTCCTGCTCAACGGGAAGAAGTACCCTCTGCAGAGTGGGGCATAACTTCCTGATAGGTCCCTACCGTTAATCTCTTTCCGTTGCTCTGCACCGTAATCGCCCCGTCCAGATCGGTCCGCAGCACCCGGCAGCCGAGACCCGCATATCTCTCCGCAACCCCCTTGCCCGGGTGGTGAAAGGGGTTCCCAAAGCCGAGCGAGATGACGGCATACTGGGGGGAGACCCTTTTGATGAAAGGATCAGTGCTGGATCTCTTGCTGCCGTGATGGGGGACCTTGATCACCTGGGCGCGCAACCCCTTGCCGGCCCCCAGGAGCCTGGTCTCTGCCTGTCGCTCGATATCCCCGGTGAAGAGCAGGCGGTGATCGCCGAACGAGATCATCAGCACTAACGAATGATCGTTGACCCAGCCCCTTTTCTGAGGTCCTCCTGGTAGCCACCCCGAGGAGGGATGGAGGGCCTGCACCTGCGCCCCCTCAATGGTGCGGGCAAACCCATCTGCCACCCTTACCATCGTGATGCCTTTTGTCCTGATCATCCCTGAGAGCTGTCGATAAGTAGGGCTCGGGCTCTCCATCCCATTGTGCCAGAACTCGCGGCAACGGAAGTGCTCGGCGATGAAGACAAGGCCCTTGTAGTGGTCGGGCTGGGGATGGGAGAGGACCAGATAATCGATCTTCACGATGCGCCTCTCCCAGAGGAAGGGCGCTATCACCTTTTCCCCCACATCGAAATCTCCGTAGAAGCCTCCTCCATCGATCAACATGCGCTTGCCCCGGGGGAATTCCACGAGCGCGCAGTCCCCTTGCCCGACATCGAGGAAGGTCACTCGCATGCCGTTCATTGCGTAATCCCTGATGCCCCAGTAGGAGAGGTCGAGCAACGCGATCACGATGAGCACGGCCAGGGCTGCCCTTTTAAGGCGAGGCCCCTTGAAGAAGAGCAGGGAGGCGATAAGGGCATAGAAGACAATCATCTCCAGCGTCGTAGGGCCCGGCAGATAGAAGGTGGCAAAGGGGAGGGAGGAGAACATCTCCATGACCCTGATCCCCCAAGAGGACAGTTCAGCAGCGGCCTTGGCCAGGAGGGCCCCGCATGCCGGAAACAAGGGGATCAGGGGGAGGCAGAGAAGCCCCAACGGGAGGATGGCGAAGCCCACCAGGGGGATGATAATGGCATTGGAGGCCAGGGCTATTGTGGAGAAGCGATGAAAGTGGAAGGCCACCACCGGCGAGGTGACGGCCACGGCAGCGAAGGAGGCGATGAGGGATAAGATGATCCCCTTCTTGATCCTTCCCTCCTTCTGGCGGGTCAAGAGGCTCAGGGGGTCATGGGGGTAGAAGAGGCGATACAGAGGAGGGGTGATCACGATGATCCCCAGCACGGATAAAAAGGAGAGTTGAAACGATATATCCCACAGGGAAGTCGGGGAAACAAGGAGGATGATGAAGGCGGCGAGTGACAGGGTATTCAGGGGGTTCCGGTATCTGTCTAAAAGGATGGAGACCAGAAAACAGGAGGCCATGATACCCGACCGAATCGTGGCTATGGGCAATCCCGTGATGAGGATATAGGCGAGCATCGGTGGCAAGGTAACGAGGGCGGCGACCTTTCGGGTATCATACCGCAGGAGGGCGCGCTCCGATAACGTCAGGAGTCCCTGGACGGAAAAGAAGATGAGGGTGACGATGATGGAGAGGTGCGAGCCAGAGATGGAGAGGATGTGGACCGCCCCGACGGCGACAAAGGCCTCGTTGACCGCGTCGGATATCTCCCCCCGCTCGCCGATGAGCAAGGCCTTGAGAAACCCCCTGCCCGGAAGTGATGTATTGGCATCGAGAAAGGCCTCTATCCCCTGCCGCCTGCGATCGAACCATCGCAAGAGGGGGTTTCCTCCTTCCGTGCTCAGGATTTGAACCTGGTCCCCCTCGCGCACATAGCCGGTGACCAAGACCCCGAGGCGCCTCAGGTATCCGGCGTAGTCAAAGGAGCCTGGGTTGAGAAAGTTCCGGGGATGATAGAGCTTGGCCTGGAGTCGTAGGCGATAGCCATACCTCAATGGCACGGAAGGATCTCTCACGGTGATCCTCACCCGCCCGGTAGCGGGGGTAACGGTGTCTCCTTGTGAGATCCCCTCGGTCAGGAGATAGAGAACGGTTTCTCCCCCATACCTCTGCGAAGAGAGATAGATGGTGCCTGTCAGTTGCACCTTGTGCCTGTCGGATATCCGCGCGATGTGGTGCGGGGGGATGCTGGGGTACAGACTGAGATGAATGAGCAGGGCTCCCAGGGCGAGCAGGGCTCCCAGGGCGAGGAGCTGTCCTATCAATAACCTCCGTCGCCAGAGGAGGAGAAGGTAGAGGGGTAACAGCAGGCACAACGCCGTCAGGGAGATGCGAGGGGGGATATGCCCGCCTATCAAGATCCCTGCAATGAGGGCGAGGGTGAGAGGGAGGAAAGGGTATCGGAGTTCCTTCCACCCCGAGGCGATCATTACCGGACGCGGTAGAAGAGGGGGTTCTTAACGTAGTGGAAGTGCCCCGCGATCACCTGGGGGACCTTCTCTTTTTCTGTCCGCCGGAGCAGGAAGTGATTGAATTCCGCAAATTGAGAGAGCCTGATATTACTCGTGGTGGCAAGGTCTAAAAAGCTCTGATCGACAACGAACTCCTCCGCAGAATTCTTTCGGAAAAAATCCTCCTCCTTCAGCTCCAGAAGTATAAAGGTCAAGGTGATGAGGGCATCGACCGAGAGGGTCCCCTTCTCCCTGTCCACAGGTCCCATGTGGGTATAGAATATGGTATTACCGAGGGCAGAGGCGATAAACTCCCGCAGCCGGTGACACCTAATCTTACCCTCTACCTTGACCTTTCCGCGCACCTTATGGAGCTTGCGTACGGTGACCTCTCGAAAGGGGATGATCAGATCGCCCCGATAGGGGGAGACCACCGAATGGAAGTTCACCTCATAGAGATGCATCTCTTAGCTCGCCTCCTTCCTGCAGAGATTCTGCGGGCAATAATCATAACCCTTGATCTCCGCTCATGGAACACCGGGCCTCACGACATACGCCTGCGGCAGACCACCAGAAATTATGCTGAAAGACGCCGAGCATCTCATTACGAAACAAATCGGGATAGACCTGGGCCCTGATACGCACCGTCCTTGCCCTAGACCTTTCTCAGCAGGTCCCTGGCGATGATCACCCTCTGGACCTGATTGCTCCCCTCAAAGATCTGGGTGACCTTGGCGTCTCGCATCATCCTCTCCACGGGGTAATCCTTGAGGTATCCGTAGCCTCCGAGGATCTGCACGGCATCGGCAGTCACCTGCATGGCCGCATCAGAGGCGAAACACTTGGCCGTGGCCGATAGTTTGTCCACACCGAGGGCGGCCATCTTATCCCTCTCGAAGATCTTCTGATCGAGGAGGGTCGCTGCCTTATAGACCAGGGCCCGCGCGGCCTCGACCTGTATAGCCATGTCGGCCAGCATAAACTGGACCCCCTGGAAATCGGCCAACGTTTGCCCGAATTGTACCCTTTTGGTCGTATAGTCCAGGGCGAAGTCAAGGGCCCCCTGGGCGATGCCCAACGCGATGGCGCCGATGGCGGGCCGGGAGAGATTAAGGGTCATCATGGCTATTTCCCATCCGCCCCCCTCTTCTCCCAGGAGGTTCTCTTTGGGGACCGCAGCGTTCTCAAAGATGAGGTCGGTGGTATCGGAGCCATGCATGCCCATCTTTTCTTCCCTCTTGCCGATGCTGAGCCCTGCAGTCTCCTTCTCCACCATGAAGACGGAGATCCCCTTGGTCCTCTCACCCGGTCTGGTGGTGACGAAGACGGCGTAGAGGTCAGCCACCCCCCCGTTGGTCACCATGCACTTCCTTCCGTTCAAGAGGTAGCTATCCCCCTTCAACTCCGCGGTGGTCTTGAGGGAGGCAGCGTCGGAACCCGCCTCCGGCTCCGTCAGCGCAAAGGCGGCCAGGGCGCGGTCTTTTGCCACCCGATGGTAGAACCTCGTCTTCTGTTCATCATTGCCGCCCACCATCAGCGGGATCAGACCGACGGAGTGGGCAAGCATCATGAGTGCACTGGATCCACAGGCATAGGCTATCTCCTCGGCGATGATACAGAAGGCGGTGATATCCCCATCCATCCCCCCGTAGCTTTCCGGCAGCATCACCGAGAGCAACCCCTGCCGGGCAAAGAGCTCCGCCATGTCCCACGGGAAAACGCCGGCCCGATCTATCTCCGCCGCCCTCTTGGCCACCTTGGTGGAGGCAATCTTCTTCACCGATTCCCTGAGAAGGCGATTGCGCTCCTCTTTCATCTCCAAGCTCATCTCAGCCATCTGCCTGGCTCTCGTAGATCCTTATTTTTTCAAGGGGTGAGTAATTAATAACACGAAATATCCGCCTGAGGCAAGGGGTTTCCCCGGCAAAAACCCCTTGCATTTTTGGGCCATGGGCATAATAATTGGTCTGTACTTGCCCGCAGCCATTATAAAAACCGTGCATATCTGCGTTGGCGGTTTCGGGGACCAAGCTCCGTCTAACCCATCTAAAAGGCAGCGCAGGGTATGCGAGGGCAAACCAGGCGCACGGGTCCGCGGAACCGTGCCGGTTTATGATACAATCTACGGTATGCGCATCTTAGTGGTAGAGGACGAGAAGAAGGTGGCCAGCTTTCTCAAAAAGGGGCTGGAAGAGGAGTACTATGCCGTAGACTGTGCCTACGACGGGGAGGAGGCCCTCTTCATGGCGGAAGCCAACGATTATGACCTCATGCTCCTGGACATCATGCTCCCTAAGATAGGCGGCCTGGAGGTTTTGAAGGGGGTGCGGGATAAGGGGTTAGCCGTCCCGGTCCTCATGTTGACTGCCAAGGATTCTGTGGAGGATGTCGTCAGGGGGCTCGACGCCGGGGGTGATGACTATCTGACCAAACCCTTTGCCTTCGCCGAGCTGCTCGCCAGGGTGAGGGCCTTGCTCAGGAGGAAGGAGCGTGAGCCCGCTGGGGAGTTGCGGGTGGCCGATCTGGTCTTGGACCCGGTTACCCACATGGCGAGCAGGGGGGGGCAGGAGATCGAGCTCACGGCAAAGGAATACGCCCTTCTCGACTACCTGATGCGCCATGCCAACCGGGTGGTGACGAGGACCATGATATCGGAGCATGTATGGGACTATCATTTTGACCCCATGACCAACGTCATCGATGTCTATGTCAATCACCTGCGCAAAAAGATCGATCTGGACTCCTCGCAGCGGTTGATCCACACCATCAGAGGGGTGGGATACGTGTTACAGGATAGGGGAGATATTGTTTAAGACCATAAAATTCAGAATGACGCTCTGGTATGTGGTGATCCTGGGGATCATCCTCTCTTCTTTTAGCTTCTTCCTGTACTTTACCCTGGCGGACAGCCTCTATAAAGGGGTGGACAACAAGATAAGGACCATGGCGGAGATCGTCGCCTCCTCTGCGCGCAGCCCCTTTGAGGCGGGTACCAGCATAGCCGATCTCGACCAGGTTATGACGGATCAGTTCGGGATCAGGCCCCTGGGGAGATTTATTCAGATACTGGACGAATCGGGCAGGGTCGGAGACAGGTCGACCAACCTGCGGGATGTGCAGATCCCCATCAGCGTGCAGACCCTCAAGGCGGCATCCAAGGGCGCCATAACCTTTGAGACCGTTCGGGTCATGGGGAAATATCCCTTGCGGGTGGTGACCATACCCATCTCAGAGAACGGGAAGATGGCGGGGATCGTCCAGGTGGGCAGTTCCCTTGAGGGGGTAGAGGACGCCCTGCACCAGCTCCTCCTCATCTTGCTCATTGCCGTTCCTGCCGCCCTGTTGGTTGCCAGCGCCGGGGGGCTCTTTTTGGCCAACAAGGCCCTGAGGCCGGTGGATGCGATTACACAGATCGCCCGCCGAATCGGTTCCGGCGATCTCAGCCAGAGGATACGGATCAAGCGGGCAAATGATGAACTCGGGAGGCTGGCCTCGACCTTCAATGAGATGATCGCCAAGCTGGAGAAATCGTTTCGCCAGGTAAAGCGCTTCACCGCCGATGCCTCTCATGAGCTCAAGACCCCCTTGACCATCCTCAGAGGAGAGGTGGAGGTAGGGCTCAAGAAGAAAAGGGGCCTGAAGGAATATCAGAGGATATTGGCCAGCAATCTGGAAGAGATAAGCCGCATGTCGCGCATCGTCGAGGATTTGCTCACACTCTCCCGCGCCGACATGGGGGAACTCACCATGGAGCGCGAGGAAATAGAGTTGTCAACGCTCGCCCGGGAGGTATGGGAGGATCTCCAGATGATGGCCAAGAAAAAGAGGGTGCAGCTGAAGTTCATGGACGACGGTTTCACGCGGGTGGAGGGTGACCCCTTGTTTTTGCGACAGCTCATCTTGAATATAACGGAGAATGGGCTGAAGTATACCCCTGCCGGAGGCGAGGTGGCGTTGAAGGTGAAGGGTGATCGCGATCAAGGGGTAGTGAGGCTCTTTGTCTCCGATACGGGTGTAGGGATACCCCAGAAGGACCTGAAGCGGGTCTTCGATCGTTTCTTCAGGGTGGACACGGCGAGGTCTCGTGAGACAGGAGGGACGGGGCTGGGGTTAAGCATCTGCCAGTGGATCGCCCATGCCCACGAGGGCCAGATTGCAGTGGAGAGCACGGTGGGTAAAGGGAGCACCTTTACGGTGACTCTTCCCATGAAAGATTAAAAAGATTTAATCTTTCTTTAATGGACCTTTAATCTTCCTCGGTTATACTGGCGTCAACAAAAAAAATCGAGGAAGCAGATGTATTTCAAGTTGGTAATGGAAGGCGGTCATGTAGGGGCGGGGAAGAGCTACGACATGGTGCGGTATTTTGAGGGCGATGACATCTTCTGCGTCCTGGCAAGCTCCATCCATACCCCCCGTTTGAAGAAGAAGGAGTTCGGTGACGGAATCAAGTTTATCAAGGAGATCTCCTGGCGAGAGTATATCCATGGCAAGGGGCAAGAGCGGAGGAATCCTTACCTCAACCGTAATTGATCTTCCCCCCCCCTTTTTATATTTTTCACCGTATCGAACAAAAATTACTATAAAAAAGGAGTAGAGAATATGAAGTTCTTTGGCAAGATCTTGCTCGTGACATCCCTCGTCTGCTCTCTGGCCATCCTTCCCGCCCTTTCCCTGGGCGCGACTCAAGGGGTCATCGAACTCCCCTCCTTGACCGGGCTGGTCAAGGAGCTGAAACCCACCGTGGTTAACATCAGCACCACCAAGCTGGTGCGCAGCCCCATGGATGATTTCTTCCGGGGGCGGGACCTCCCCGACTTCTTCGGGGATGAGTTTTTCAAGAGGTTCTTCGGAGACCAGCATCCGAGGGAGTTCAGGCAGAAGAGCCTGGGATCTGGTTTTATTATCGATAAGGAGGGTTATATCCTCACCAACAACCACGTGGTCGAGAAGGCCGAGCAGATTAAGGTCAAGCTCTCGGATAAAAAAGAATACGACGCCCAGGTCATTGGGACAGACCCCAAGACGGATCTGGCCCTGATCAAGATCAAGGCCGCCGGGGATCTACCCGTGGTCCATATCGGCGATTCGGACAAACTGGAGGTGGGTGAGTGGGTGGTGGCCATCGGCAATCCCTTTGGCCTCGAACAGACGGTCACGACGGGCATCATCAGCGCCAAGGGGCGGGTGATCGGGGCAGGCCCCTATGACGACTTTCTCCAGACCGATGCCTCCATCAACCCGGGCAACAGCGGAGGCCCCCTCTTTAACCTCAGGGGAGAGGTGGTGGGAATCAACACCGCCATTGTAGCCGGCGGGCAGGGGATCGGGTTTGCCATCCCCATCAATATGGCCAAGGGCCTGCTGCCTCAGCTCAAAAAGGGCAGGGTGGTCTACGGGTATCTCGGGGTGTATATTCAGGACATAACCCCGGAGCTGGCGAGCTCCTTCGGCCTCAAAGAATCCAAAGGGGTGTTGGTTTCCGACGTGACCCCGGACTCCCCCGCGAAAAAGGCGGGGGTGAATAAGGGCGACGTCATCCTGGAGTACGACGGAAAACTGGTGGAAGATAAGGGCCAGCTCACCAAGATGGTGGGCAGAACCCCCATCGGGAAAAAGGTAAAGATCATCGTTCTGCGCGGCAAGGAGCAAAAGACCTTATGGGTCACCATCGGCCAGCTTTCAGAGAAGCAGGTCACTGCCGCCGCAACGAAGCCTGAGGAGACGGATCGCTGGGGCCTCAAGGTCCAGGATATCACCCCGGATATGGCTGCTCACCTGGGTTTGCCTAACAATGCGGGGGTGGTGATTTCCGACGTGGAGCCGGGGTCACCTGCCCAGGAAGAAGAGTTGCAACGGGGGGATGTGATCATCGAGGTGGAACACAACCCGATCAAGGGTCTGGCCGACTTCCGGAAATATATCGAGACTTACAAGAAGCAAAAGACCCTCCTGCTCACCGTGCGGATGCAGGCCAATGAGTATCACAACTTCTTTGTGGTCTTGAAGAAGAAGGGCTAGATGACCTTATTGAGGGGGTACTCAATGATGCCCACCGCCCCCTTTTTTATCAACCGGGGGATGAGTTCCCTCGCCTCCAGCTCCGACATTACCGTCTCCACCGAGACCCACTCCTGATTGTACAGGTCGGCCACGGTGGGGGCGGTGATGCTGGGCAGGACCTTCATCACCTCTTCAAATCGCTCCTTGGGGACGTTCATCTTCAGACCGACCATCCCCTCGGCATCCAGGGCGCCCTTCAAGAGTTTGGCGATCTGTTCTATCTTGTCCCGCTTCCAGGGGTCCTTCCATGCTTTCTTATTCGCGATGAGCTGGGGATAGGTGGCCATTAATTCCTCGACGATCCTCAAGCCGTTGGCCCTGATGGTGCTGCCGGTCTCCGTCACCTCCACAATGGCGTCGGCCAACCCCTCCACTACCTTGGCCTCGGTTGCCCCCCAGGAGAACTCCACATCGACCGGTATACCCTTGTTGGCAAAGTAGGTGCGGGTAAAGTTTACCAACTCGGTAAAGACCTTTTTCCCCTTGAGGTCTTCGATGCGCTTCACGGGTGACCTCTCCGCTACTACCAACACCCACCGGGCGGGCTGCTGGGTGACCTTGGAGTAGACCAGATCCTGCGCCACGACGCAATCGGATGCGTTCTCCACGATCCAGTCCTTGCCGGTCAGGCCCACGTCGAGGGCCCCCATCTCCACAAAGCGGGACATCTCCTGCGCCCGTACCAGGGTGCAGCGGATCTCAGGGTCATCAATGGAGGGGAAATAGCTCCTGGAGTCCATAGTGATCTTCCAGCCTGAACGCCGGAAGAGCTCGATGGTAGCATTCTCCAGACTCCCCTTGGGTATGCCGAGCTTCAAGAGCTTCACCGGTACGCCTCCTCCGGATCAAAGACCCGTTCACCTACTTCCTTCAGTTCATCCCCCTCCACCCGTCGATAGAAACAACAGCGGCGGCCCGTATGGCAGGCGCCTCCCCCTTGCTGAATCACCTTGAGCAGAACGGTGTCCTCATCACAGTCCACGTAGATCTCCTTTACCTCCTGCAGGTTCCCCGAGGTCTCCCCTTTTACCCAGAGCTCATTTCTTGACCTGCTCCAGTAGGTTGCTTGGCGGGTCCTCAGGGTTTGTTCCCAGGCTTGGCGGTTCATAAAGGCCAGCATCAGGACCTCCCCGGAGGTGTAGTCCTGCACCACCACCGGTACCAGGCCTCCTAACTTATCGAACTTGAGACCGACCCCTGCCATCGCATATCTCCTTGTACCCTTGTTTACCATATTGCGTCCATTATATCAATAACCACCGAATTCTTGATAACTTATCTGACTTACCCTATACTGCAAGGCGATCCATTGGCTAAACCGAAGGTGACCTTTTGGTCAGAGCCACCTTTGACCAAAGGGTCACCTCTGGCCAAAGGGCCACCTTCGGCGGCGGCATAACGAAGCGTCACCCGCGAACGATAAAAATCCCCCTGCATCCCCCTTTGCTAAAGGGGGATAAACTCCTCCCTTTTGTAAAGGGAGGTTGGGAGGGATTTGGTGCTCTATTTTCTGCGCCATATTACGCTGGAACGGATGAAAAGAACTCGGACTACGCATAACCGACCAAGTGAGAAAAAGGTCGTCTCACCTCTTGTTCAGACCTATAGCACACAATGCCCCGGGGGCCTTTTGCCTCCAAGGGGATAGATGCAATGGCAGCTATAATGCAAACAGTGAAAATTGAAAATGCGTGAGAGACAATTGCTGATCATCGGCGGGGGATTGGCCGGGTGTGAGGCGGCCTGGCAGGCTGCGTGCCGTGGGGTAGCCGTTACCCTCTGCGAGATGAAGCCTAAGCGCTTCTCAGCAGCCCACTGCTCTCCCCTGCTGGGGGAGCTGGTCTGCAGCAACTCCTTCAAGTCCGAGGCCCTGGAGACCGGGCCCGGCCTGCTCAAGGAGGAGATGCGCCGCTTAGGCTCCCTCATCATCCAGGCGGCTGATCAGAGCCGGGTGCCGGCCGGAAGCGCCTTGGCTGTGGATCGGGAGGTCTTTGCTCGCCTCATCACCGAGGCCCTGGAAAAGCGACCGGAAATCGAGATCACGAGGGAGGAGGTAACCTCCATCCCCGAGCAGGGGATGGTCATCATCGCCACCGGCCCCCTCACCTCCGACGCCTTTGCCCAGGCCATCATAGAGTTGACCCGCCGCCTCCTCGCCTTTTACGACGCCATCTCCCCCATCGTGGCGGCGGATTCCATCGACTTTGCCATCGCCTTTAAGGGATCAAGATACGGCAAGGGGGGAGCGGACTACGTCAACTGCCCCATGGACAGGGAGGAATACTATCGCTTTGTCAAGGCCGTGCGTGAGGGGCAGAAGGTCCCCTTGCATGCGTTTGAGGGGGCCGTGCCCTTTGAGGGCTGTCTCCCCATCGAGGACCTGGCCGAGCGGGGGGCGGACACCCTGGCCTTCGGCCCCATGAAGCCGGTGGGGCTGATAGACCCGCGCACCAACGAGCAGCCCTTTGCCGTGGTGCAGCTTCGCCAGGAGAACAAGGAGGCGACCCTCTATAATATCGTGGGGTTTCAGACCAAGCTGACCTATCCCGAGCAGGAGCGGATCTTCCGCCTCATACCCGGGTTGGAACGAGCTGAATTTGTCCGGCACGGGAGCCTGCACCGCAACACCTTTATCGATGCCCCCCGGCTGCTCAAGGGGACCTTGCAGCTCAAGAGCGATCCCCGCATCTTCTTCGCCGGCCAGCTCACCGGGATCGAGGGCTACATGGAATCGACGGCCATGGGGCTTTTGGCAGGGGTCAATGCAGCTAGACTTCTGACCGGCCAGGAGGTCATCCTCCCCCCGAGGACCACGGCCGTGGGGGCCCTGGTCGGGCATATCACCAATCGCTTTGCCCGCGACTACCAGCCCATGAACGTCAATTTCGGCCTCTTGCCTCCCCTCGGCGGCAGGGAAGGGCGGATGGAGAAGCGGCAACACATGGCTGACCGTGCTTTGCGGGATCTTACGGCCTGGAAGGAGGCCATCGCATGATCGGCCTCTCCACGGCCTGGACCTCCCAGCATGCTCGAACAGGTGCAGAGCTGATCAACCCGATTCTGGATTTGGGGTTCGGCGCGGTAGAGCTGGAGTACCGCATCACCGGGCAGCTCTTTCAGGAGATCCTCCCCCGGATCCGGGCTCATGAGATCCAGGTCTTGAGCGTGCACAACTACTTTCCCGTGCCCGAGATCCTCCGCCCTGAGCAGGCGAGCGGGGATTGTTTTTCCCTCTCATCGCTAGACAGGGAGGAAAGGGAAAAGGGGGTCTCTTACACCTGCCGCACCATCGAGCGCGCCCACGACCTCGAGGCGCGGGCTGTGGTCCTGCATTTGGGCAGGGTGGAGACGGATCTGCCCAGGAACGGGATGCAAAAGCTCTACCGCGATGGGGAGTGGAATGACAAGGGCGCGGAGCTCCTCCAACAGGAGCAAGAGGAGCGGCGCCGCCTGCGGGACCCTCATCTGGATGCCCTCTTATTCAGCCTCGATAAGATCCTCAAGCAGGCAGAGCAATTAGGGGTAGTGGTGGGGATAGAGAACCGCTACTACTTCCAGGAGATGCCGGACAAGGAGGAGATCGGGATCATCCTTAATCGGTTTCGCGGCGGCCCTGTCGGCTACTGGCACGATACCGGCCACGCCGCTGTCTTTGAGACCCTGGGGATATTGAAGCATGAAGAGCTTTTGCAAGCATACGCCCCTTACATGGTAGGCATCCACCTGCACGACGCCGTGAAGCTCGACGACCACAAACCGCCGGGCAAAGGGGAGATCGCGTTTGAGATGGTGAAGCAATATATCCCGGAGCAGGCGATCCGGATCATGGAGATCCATCCCCAGGCCAAGGGCCAGGAGATTCTGGACGGGTTGGCGTTTTTAAAGGAAAAGGGGATAGTGTAGTTTTGTGTCGCCCTTGGCGACACGACGGAGCTCCACCAACAAACTATTAAAATCCCCCTCAATCCCCCTTTGCCAAAGGGGGAAAACGCCTCTGGCTAAAGAGCCACCTCCGGCCTTTTGTAAAGGGAGGTGGGGAGGGATTGCGCTGGTCTATTTTCAAGACAAGTCCCGCTTGGCATATATCATATTGCGAAGGGGTCCATTGTTTATTATACTGTTGATACTACGAAATCGAGGGGGTTGATTATGCCGATCCATAAAAAACTTATCGAGGAGGTCCTTTCTCTGCCGGTCGATGAGCGGGCGCGCATCGCAAATACCTTATTGGAAAGCCTGAATGTGCCCAATCCAGCCATTGACAAGAAATGGGCCGAGGTAGCTAAGCGACGGCTTGAAGAACTTCGTTCGGGAAAGGTCAAACCGATTCCAGGGGAAGAGGTATTTGAGAGAGTGCAGAAACGGTTTTCTAAATGAGATACGTAATCCATCCCGTAGTTTCTTCGATTAAATTCTCGTTGTTTAACAATTAAACAAATATGGCAGAGAGAGATCAGAACCGCATTCTCACAATCCGCATGATGACATCCAATGCGTATCTGGTGGCAACTGGACGGCAGGCCATCCTGATCGATTGCGGGATGAAAAAGAAAGAAAAAAAGATCCTTGCCGCCCTGGAGCGGATGAAGATTGCCCCCCAAGATATACAGCTGATTATCCTCACCCATACGCACTATGATCACGCCGGGAGCATCAAGGCCTTGCAGCAAATCACCAATGCCAAGGTCCTTGTCCATAAGGAAGAGGCCGGATGCCTCGAAGAAGGGTATTGTGCCTTTCCCAAAGGCACCATGTGGTTCCCCAAGATCATGTCTGCCATAGGCAGGGCCCTTAATAAATGGGTGGGCCGGTATGCACCTGTTACCCCGGGTATCCTTATCTCAAAGAAGTTTGATTTACAGCCCTTTGGCATAGACGGTTATGTCCTGCCGACACCAGGACATACCGCGGGCTCGCTCAGTGTCGTCATCGAAAAAGACCATGCCATAGTCGGGGATACCCTCTTTAATATCTTTAAGCACAGCGTCTATCCTCCCTATGCCAATGATCAGAAGAGATTACTGAAAAGCTGGAAGCAATTATTGGAGATCGGGTGCAAAAATTTTTATCCCGGCCATGGCAAGCCATTTACCAGAGAGAGATTGCAGAAGACCTATGCTGAGAAAAAGAAATAAAGGGATATCGCGGGAGCAAGCAACGGCTATCGTTACCAAGGAGGCCGAACGCGTCACTGATCAGGACATAGAAAAGGTCCTGGCTAAGTCGGAGGAAATACGCAAGCGGTTCGAGACCGGCGGGCCTTTGGGCAAGTTCGTCGACGATTTTAAACTACTTATGGCGGTTGTCAAAGACTACCGGCGCGGTAAATATAGGAAAATCCCCTTCTGGACCGTCGCCGCTATTGTGGGAGCCCTGCTCTATGTCCTCAATCCCCTCGACCTCATCCCGGATTTCATCCCCCTGCTCGGCCAGATCGACGACGCAGCCGTTGTCGCCGCCTGCCTGCTCATGGTCAGACAAGATTTGCATAAATATAAGAAATGGAAGATCGCAAATCCAGACTAAGGATGCACTGTCCGCCGTTCAACTCTGTGCTGATTTATACCTGAAGTTTAGGTTCGTTTTTAACATATTATTTGTCTATATTGACACCTTAAAATTGCAGTGCTAAGATTTTTAAAGAATCTATGTGATAATTAAGTTAGCCATCGGGGAAAAAGCCGGAAGCCGGAGTTGCGGATATGAGAGTGACGAAAGCACGTATCCCGAAGTATAACCCCCCAAGGAAGGTCGACGGGGAGTGGTTGGTTCGAGAAGAACAGCGCGTTTATAAAGCCAGGGCAGACGGCAAGCTTGCACGCAAGCGTAAGGGGTTCCGACTGATAGATGTGTTCGCGGGGGCCGGGGGCATGTCGCTGGGATTCTCAGAAAGCTTTGGTCATCCCTTCAAACCATTATGGGCCAACGATTTCGATAGTTCCTGCGTTGAAACATATAACGCGAACTTCGGCGAACACTGCGTGCCCGGAGACATCGTCGATATACTCAACGATCCTACCACGCATATCCCTGAAGCCGATGTGGTCATCGGCGGGCCACCCTGTCAAGGATTTAGTCTCTTGAACAAGAAACGGGAAGGCGACCCACGCAAACAACTCTGGCGTCCGTACTTCGATGTCATTGAACGGTCGGGGGCGAAGATTTTCGTTATGGAGAACGTCCCTCAGCTCCTCGGCTCTTTCGAACACGGCGAGATTATGGGCATAGCCGAAGCAATGGGGTTCAAGGTCTGGGGGGACGTGTTATGTGCGGCCGACTACGGCGTGGCGCAGACACGACGCCGAGCCTTTATCATCGGATGCAAATTCTTCGATCCTAAACTTGTTTTTCCTCCACGGAAGTCGCACTTTAATCCGTTGAAAGGCGGAGCGCAGATTTCCTACTTGCAGGCCGACAACAACGGTTATTTGCCGGGAGCCGTGCAGTGGCGTACGGTTCATGATGTGATCGCGGACCTGCCGTCTCCGGTCGGTACGGAAATCCGCGACGCGGTACCGCCGCTTGACTTACAATTTGGCCGCACCCCAACACCAATGAGTCTGGCTCGTTACAAAGCCATCCCGGAAGAGGGCATGAACCGCTTCGATCTTCAAAAACGTGCGCCCGATCTTACGCCTGCGTGTTGGATTCGAAAGAAGAGCGGCGGAACGGATTTGTTCGGCCGCCTCTGGTGGGATCGTCCGGCGTTCACCATTCGGACGGAGTTCTTTAAACCGGAGAAGGGCCGCTATTTGCACCCGGAGCAACATCGGCCGATCACGCATCGAGAAGCGGCGCGGTTACAATCTTTTCCGGACGATTTCGTTTTAAGAGGATCGAAGATCGAAATTGCGCGACAGATCGGGAACGCAGTGCCGCCGAGTCTGGCGGCGCGTGTTGCCGATGTGGTTTACTTACTTTTGACGATGAACGATCGGTGACATGTCCGATGTCTTTACCAAGGAGAAGCGAAGCTGGCTCATGAGTCGCGTCAAGGGACGCGACACCAAGCCGGAGATTCTGGTACGGTCGTTCGTTCATCGCATGGGGTTCCGATTCCGGATTCACGGTCGGGACTTGCCGGGAAATCCCGATATCGTCTTACCCCGGCACGGCAAGGTGATCTTCGTGCACGGTTGCTTCTGGCATGGGCACAAGCTGTGCCTTCGATCAAAGCGGCCAACGACGCACAAGGGATTTTGGAACAGGAAACTCGATCAGAACATCGAGCGCGACGAGCGCTTCCGAAGAATGCTGCGGCGGCTGGGTTGGAAGGTGCTTGTCGTATGGGAGTGTGAAACCCGGAAGCAGGAGAAGATCCTGCGGAAGTTGGAAAGGTTTTTGCGCAATGATTGAAAGAAACGAGCCGATTCAAGCCGACCCTGAAGCGGTGCGGCGCAGAATAGAGGGGTTGATTAAGAACTTCGAAACGGAGCTTCGGTCGGGAGAACTTCGCCCAAAGGTATTGGCTTTGATTCCGATCTTTCAGGGGTTACGCGATTTGGGCAAGTCATTGATCCCGGTAGAATACGCATCGGCAGCCAGGGATCGGATTCTTTACTACTTCCGCAAATATCCGCGCACGATTATTAACGGCGATGAGCTTCTTGTCGTGTCGGGCATCCAGGAGTATGCTCGTCGCGTGCGCGAGTTGCGCGTCCAGTTCGGCTGGACGATTGCCAGCGGGGCAATAATCAAGGAAATGCGAGAAGATGAAGCCGAGGAAGTTCCCGATGAGCTGAAGGCCATGAAGCCGAGTGAGTACGTCCTCCTCGATACGGAGCAGGATCGCGAAGCGGCGCACCGCTGGAATGTGGCGAACACGATTCGTAGACAAAGCGGTTCGGTGCGTGACAAGATTCTAAAGTTTCTGCGAGCCAACGTCGAACGCGGCGTCACGGGCGAAGAGCTGCGCTATGTCGCCGGGGACAAGACGGAGTGGGCGAGACGCGTGCGCGAGTTGCGCACCGAGTTCGGTTGGCCGGTAGCGACGAAGTCGACGAGCCGTCCCGACCTGGCTGTCGGGGTTTACGTTTTGCAGGCCGATCGGCAGAGTCCCGAACATGATCGGAACATTCCCGACGACCTGCGCCGAGAAGTGCTGCGGCGCGACGGTTACAAGTGCAAACAGTGTAATTGGTCGCATGATGAATGGAACCCGTCCGATCCCCGGCACCTGGAACTGCATCATATCGAGCACCACGCCAAAGGAGGCTCGAACGTAAAGGAGAATTTAAAAACGCTCTGCACCGTGTGTCATGACAAGATTCATAGGATAGAAAGCTGATATTGTCGCGCGCCGCCTGCGGTCGGGAGAAGAATCAGTGAGGGTTTGAACTGTGAATTCTATTTGGGAATTTGCAGTTAACTAATATTGGAAGATCAGATCCTTAGACTTGAATTATTCGGCGGCAACTATTATGGCTACAACCATTAAGATTGATGTTGTGAAAAACTTTTTTTTGCTCATTGGGAGTGCCGCTGGAGCTTATGCTTTTATTAGATTATTATTTCAGGACTTAAAATATTTCTTTGTCAAACCAAAATTAACTATTGAGTTTAATCCCCGAGAAGATCTTCAAATATGGACGGTAGGCCCCCCTTATTTAAAAAAAAGTACGTTAAGAAAAGTAGCTACGGTACATGTTCGCAATACAGGAAAAAATGACGCTCGAGAATGCGAGGCTTTTCTTGAAATAATTGAAAAAAGTAGGGTCATAAATAAATCCTTTCCTTTGCATTGGGCTGACACACTTTATAACGCATTTTCTACGAGTATTGAACCAATAACAATTAGAGGCTTGCCAAGGAGATTGGATGTTGTATTTACAGAACAAGGACAGAGGTTAAAAGGTTGTAGTATCGCAGCGTCCCAAGCACTAGCAACAGGACTCAAAAGAGATCAATTTTTGTTAACACAGGGAGAATATAAAGCTAGAATAGCTGTTCGCTGTAGCAACGGTAGAGGTGCAAAGAGAACATTTCTTGTTAAATCGCCAGATAATTGGAACAATTTAATAATGGAAATTATCTAACAATCTGCCAGACAGTGCGAAAATTCGATCTGTTGAGGCAGCCAACTACCAAAGGCGTCATTTAAGTTAAGGCGTTCAAGAAAAATAGAGCTAATCTATTTCATCCAAGACGAATTCAATATTTTTGTCGCGGGTATTTGGTGCTCTCCTTAATACAGCAGATACTGCTTTCTTTTAACTAGAAACCCTTCCAGCTCCGCTTGCCGGCTAGCCTCCATTTCCTCCAAATCCCTCCCCTGCTCCAACCCCTTTCTGATCGCTTCATCGTCAATGATGATGTCGATGGGGAGGCGTTTGAATTCATATTCATAGGGTGGGGGGAGCCAGGAGGATGCGTCAGGGTGTGGCGGTGGGGGAGGGGAGTTCTGCGGCATCCTGGCGCCTGCTTGCCACGACCTCGCTCCCGTTACTACCGAGGAATTTGATGATCAGATGCGCCACCTCGCAGGGTTTTTGCAGTTCGAGATTGTGGATGCCGTCTTTGAAGCTGACGATCTCCACTGCCGGCAGATAGGTCCTGAAGAACCGAGCGCTCATTTCCGCCATGGCGCGCCATTCCGAGTTCTCTCCATACAGATAGAGAACCGGGGTCTTGAGGATCTTGATTTCTTCTACAAAATTCTTTGAATTTTCGAAGGTCTGGGAGATGTGATACCATGCTATCCGGGAAGCGGTTTTATTGTTATCCGTGAAAATGTCGATAACCTCTTGCCGGTCCTTCCTGCTCATATCCTCCCATGCCTTCCCCATCACCGCCTTCGCCGTCATCGTGTCAAACAAGCCGGACCGGATCGAACCGATAAAGAAGTCCCCGATGATGGGCCAGCCCAAAACCCTCTTCAGGTAGTGGTACGGCAACTTCTCCGGCTTCACGACACCGCCCTCGATGCAAACGATGTTGTCCACAAGCTGCGGATAGCGGATGGCCAAATTTAATGCGATCAATCCTCCATACGAGACCCCGACGATATGAGCCCGGGGAATCCCCGCCTGTTGCATCATCTCGGCGATCACGTCGGCCTGTTCCTCGATCGTATACGCGAAACCCGACGAAGGCTTATCGGAGTCGCCGGCTCCGAGGTAGTCGATGGCAAGGAGGCGGTAGTGTTGGGAGAGAAAGGGGATCATCCGGTTCCAGCTCCTGTAGCTGCTGAATGCCCCGGGGATCAGCAGCATGGTCTCTTGCTGCCCGGTCGCGGCGCCTGTTTCGACATAATGAATGTTATACCCCTGTATTCGGATGAACCTGTCCATCCCATACGAAGGTTTCGAATAAACCAGATGCCCATCATTTTTGATCAGGTAGTTACAGGCCGTATTCAGCAGGGCACAAGAAGATACTACAAGGATAAAACATATTCGCTTCATTCGACTCATATCTCCAGCTTAGTACAGCAGGTACTGCCTCCTCTGCGCCAGAAACCCCTCCAGCTCCTCTTGCCAGCCAGCCTCCAGCTCATCCAGGTCCATTCCTCCCTCCAACCCCTTTCTCATCGTCTCATCTCCGGTGATGATGTCGATGGGGAGTCGTTCAAATTCATATTCATAAGGAGGGGGGATGAAACAGAATTGGTCAGGCCATGCCTCCATAACCTCCTGGATAATAGCAAGAGTCGTATAGTAGGGCTTATAGGCCCTGGTGTCAATCACGTTGATCTGGAGCCCAGGGCATAGTTCTCCCTTCCATTTGTCGATTTGTGGGGTAAAGGAGATTTCCTTAAAGCGGCAGCCGGGAAGGTTTCTTTTTTCCAGCTTCTGCCTGAGCAGACTTGGATTGATAAATGGCGCTCCGAAGGATTCAAAGGGCCTGGGAGTGCCCCTGCCCTCTGACAAATTGGTCCCCTCCAGCAGGACCTGGCCTGGATAGACCAGGGCAGTAGCAGGGGTCGACATGTTGGGGGATGGGGGCACCCAGGGGAGGCGGGTCTGGGAGAAAAGGTACTCCCTTCTGTATCCCTCCATTGAGATGATTTCGAGGTCCGCCCCTATTGCCCGTTCCGCGTTGAAGAACCCGGCCAGCTCCCCCATGGTCATCCCATGACGCATAGGCAGGGGGGCGAAGCCGACAAAGGAGCGCAACCTTTCCTTTAATATATTTCCTTCCACCTGCTCTGCGTTGATGGGGTTGGGACGATCCAAGACAACTATCTTCTTTTTGTATCGGGCTGCCGCCTCCAGGCAGAGGCCCATGGTGGTGGCAAAGGTGTAGACCCTGGCGCCGACATCCTGCAGATCGATGAGCAGGCAGTCGATCCGAGCCAGCATCTCCTCGGTGGGGGTGCGGTTCTCGCGGGAGTAGAGGCTGTAGATGGGGATGGCCAGCTCGGCATCGACCCCGTCCTCTGTCTCCACCATATTGGCCTGGGCCTGGCCCATGATGCCGTGTTGAGGGGAGAAAAGTACCCGGAGGTTCTCCCCTGCCAGCTCGGCTATGATTGCCCTGCTTGGTCGCAAGGAGGGGTCTATGGAGGCCTGGTTGCACAAAAGCCCGATGCGCGCTTCCAGCAGCCAGGGGGGGTGAAGCTCCTTAAGCTGTTGGATCCCCGGGATCACCTGCTTCATCGCCCGCCATGAGGAAGAGCTGCTGGGAGAAGGCAAGGTCCTGCTCCTGCCTCAGCCCGGTTATGTCCCCGGTGCCTCGATAGGGATATCGTTCCTTGAGTTGCCTGATCCGGGAGCAGGCCTCCTGAGCCCGCTCCTGGGGGATCTCCCCGCTATCCAGCCCCTGCTTTAAGGCATCCAGGAGCCCCTGGATTGTGCCCTTGGCAACCAAGAGAAGATCCACGCCTGCCTTCAGGGCCGCGACACCGCGCTCTTCTATGCTGCCCCAGGAGGCCAGGGCATTCATGGCGAGATCGTCGGAGATCACCACGCCGTCGAAGCCGAGCGCATGGCGCAGCAGGCCTTGAATGATGGAAGGGGAGAGGGTGGCAGGCAGCTCGGGATCAAGGGCAGGGCAGAGCAGGTGCCCGGGCATGATGGCGGCCACCTCGGCGCGCACCCCCATCTGAAAGGGGATCAACTCGGCCTTTTCCAACTCCTCTCGTGATCTCTCCAGGGTGGGGAGCGCCTGGTGGCTGTCCGTTGCCGTGGCCCCGTGGCCGGGGAAGTGCTTGGCGCAGGCTGCGACGCCTTCCCCCTGGAGCCCCTCGATGGCGGCAACCACCATCGCGCCTACCCGGTGGGGATCTCTGCCGTAGCTCCGCTTGCCGATTACGCGATTCTGCGGGTGCAGCAGGAGGTCGGCCACCGGCGCCAGGTTCATGGTGATGCCCATCAACGCCAGCTCCCTGCCGATGATCCGGGCTGCCCGGCGCACCAGATCGCTCTCCCCCATCTTGCCCATATTCCCGGCGCTGGGGAAGGGGGTGATACCTTCCTTGATCCTGGTTACCGGGCCGTGCTCTTGATCGATGGCCACTGCCAGGGGCGTTTGCAGCCCCCTGGAGCGGGCGATCTCCTGCAGATTATCGATCAGCTCGGCTACTTGAGTCGGAGAGGTGCAGTTGCGCTCGAAGAGGATGACGCCGCCCACCCCTTGCTCGATCAGCCTCTTTTCCTCCGGAGAAGGGGCAGGTCCATCGATCCCCATCATAACGGCCTGGGCGATCTGGTGCCTCAGTTCACCCATAGAGTTCTCCCCGGCATCATTGTCGCATTCAGCGAGCAAAGCCTTGTCTTGAGGCGAAACATCCAGGTCGACCTTTATCTCAAAAGGGTTCAATCCCGCCAAGGGCGGGACAAAAACTGTCCCGCATATAGCGGGATAGTTTTCTTGCTTCAGAGCAGAGCTGATGGGTGGGGACGCTCCCTTATGCGATCCCTCTTTCACGGGGAACCCGCACGAGCTCCTTGAAGACCCGTCTGAAGTGAAAGCCGTAGATGGCAAGGGTGACGGCCAGCGAGATGGAGCGCGGGCGCTTGATCAGCGTGGAGGCGAGGAGCCTCCAATAGTGAAACCGCTCCCTGCCCTGTATCCCCAAAAGCCAGAAGGACTTCAGAAATGCCTTGAGGTAGGAAAAACGGAAGCGGACGGACCGATGGCTCAACGGTTTATATTCACGGAAAAAGGTCCTGATCCTCTTATAGTAATGTCTCGGTGAGTAGATGGTCTTCATGATATTTCGGTAGCCGTCCACCAGCGTCTCATAGCCCATTGTGGGGACGAAGTTGATGGAGCAGTCGGTATTGTCGCCCGACATTGTATTTAACAGACGATTTTCCTTGTGCAGACGCTTGTACAGGCGGGTCCCCCGCGGGGCATTGAGCAGCCCCACCATGGCGGTGACGATCCCGCTCTTTTGGATGAAGCTGATCTGCCTCTCAAAGATGGAAGGAGGATCCTGGTCAAAACCGACGATAAACCCCCCCATTACCTGCATGCCGTGATGCTGGATCTTTTGGACACTGGCTACCAAATCCCGGTTTCTGTTCTGCAGCTTGCTGCATCCGGTCAAGCTCTCCTCATGGGGGGTCTCGATACCGACGAAGATCATGTCAAACCCCGCCTGCACCATCAGATGCATGAGCTCTTCGTCGTCGGAAAGGTCGATGGATGTCTCGGTGACGAGCGCAAAGGGGTGTTTGCGTTCCTCCATCCACTCGATAATGGCCGGCAGGATCTCCGTCTTCAGTTTTTTTCGGTGTCCGATGAAATTGTCGTCGACAAAGAAGACCGAATGTCTCCACCCATGGTCGTAGAGGCTCGTCAACTCGGCCAGCACCTGTTCCCTTGTTTTTGTCCGGGGCACCCTGCCGTTCAACACGATGATGTCGCAGAACTCGCAATTGAAGGGGCACCCCCGTGAATATTGGATGTTCATGGAGGCATAGTCCTTCATCTTGAGGAGTCTCCAGAGGGGGATAGGGGTCTCTTTGAGGTCGGGCCACTCGGGGGTGGTGTAGATGTGTTGGGCAGTTCCCTTCTGCAGGTCCTCCAAAAAGCGGGGGACGGTGACCTCGGCCTCGTTGAGGACCAGGTGATCGACACCGTCAAATGCATCCGGATCGGCGGTGAAGAGGGGGCCTCCGACCACGGTCTTGACCCCTAATTTTTTGCAACGGTCGATCACCTCTTGCGCCGACTCCTTCTGGACGGCCATGGCGCTGATGAAGACATAATCGGCCCAGCGGATGGCCTCGTCTTTTAAGGGCCTGACGTTGATGTCGATGAGCTTCTTTTCCCACTCCGTGGGGAGCATAGCGGCTACGGTCAATAGCCCCAGGGGGGGGAAGGAAGCGGGTGTGGAGATGAACTTCAGGGCATGCCTGAAGCTCCAGAAGGTATCGGGATACCTCGGATAGACTAAGAGTATGTTCATTGTTTTTCCTTTCATTACTTGTCGTTACTCGCCTTCGGGGGTATAAAAAGAGAGAAGGGAAGTGTCTTTGTAATGGTTTACTATACACTAATTGTCAATCAATGTATATAAAAATCTTTCTTTTTTCTGGCTTGGGAAAACCTCTCTATCCCCTCTGCTTGAAGGTCTTGAGCAACAGTTTATCTGCCCATTACTCCCCAGGGCCAGGGGGCTGTGTATTGCCTGGGCAGGGATATTGTGATAGACTTACCTGCATGGGAACGCTTTTTGTTCCCCTGAGGAGGTCCTTCTTTTCGATTGCCAGGGTACCATAAGGTGGCGAAGATGAGACGCTTCAAGATCCTTCTAACCCTTGCAGTTACCCAACTTGCCTTTTCAGCCTGCGCTATTGTCCCCTTATACAGCCATTATAATGTAAAGGCCGATCCCCAAGAGCCGGCCAAGCAACCCTCGGGCGCCTATCTGGCCTCGACAGATGTCCAGTGGCGGCTTGATTGGCAATGCCGGGACAATTGGCAGTTCAATAAAAAGGCAAAGACGGCTAATCCCCTCGGGGCATGCCTCAAGACCGACAACAACTTCATCGGCGTCGCCATCTCCGGGGGAGGCAGCCGCGCCTCGGTCTTTTCCGCAGCGGTGCTGTTCGAACTGCAGCGCTACGGGATCCTGCAGCAGGTCGACGTCATATCCTCGGTCTCCGGCGGTTCCTTTACCGCTGCCTACTACGTGCTCAGCGCGGAAGGCATGCTCAAGGGCCCCCCTACCATCGAAGGATCTGCCAGACCGCGGTGGGACCCTGACAAAGTCTTCTCCAAGCTGCAAAAGAATTTTATGGTCAAATGGGTAAGGAACTGGTTCTGGCCACCCAATATCGTGCGGTATTGGTTTACGTATTACGACCGCACCGATGTCATGGTGTGGGTCGTCGCGGACACCTTATATGATACCTCCTGGTTCAAGGGGAGGGGGTTGCATTTTAAGGACCTGAACCCCCAGCGGCCGTATCTGATCCTCAATGCTACTGATAATACCGATACCGGCGAGCAGACAAGGGGGACCCGGGTCTTTTGTTTCACCAAGGAGTGCTTTGCAAAGATCCAATCGAGCATCGATCGCTATCCCATTGCCCACGCGGTTGTGGCCTCTGCCGCCTTTCCCGCGGTCTTTCAGTCCGTCACCCTTAAAGACTACTCGCAAAAAGAAGATCGATACGTCCACCTCTTTGACGGGGGCGCCTCCGATAACCTCGGCATTACCGCTTTGACGCAGATCTTGAAAGAGAAGACGGACACGCAGGCGAAAAAAGTGATTATCGTCATCGACGCGCACACGTCGAGCTATGGGAAAGATCCCAGACATCCCAACCCCAGGAGCCTTCTCGATTACTATATCGACAGCAACGTCATCGATGCCTATGAAACGCTCATGGCTGAGTTGCGATATGGGAAGACCAGCGAGCTGGAACAATGGCTTGAGGCAAACAATGGCAAGCTGATTCACCTAGAATTTGGAGATCTCAAACAAGGGCATCCTGATCTATACGAGGCCGTGTCGAGGATAAAGACGAATTTGAAAATAAAGAAAAACGAGGCAGCGTGTCTCAAGCATGCGGCGAGGATCCTGGTGCAGGCAAAGATGGAGACGTTGCACGCCGATACGTGGTGGGCAAACCTGATAAAATTCCCGCCGGCAGAAGGGTACGAGCTCCCCTTGTATAAGCTGAAGCCGAAAAAACGGGAAGAGATCATTTCAGTCGACGATGTCATAAACATGTTCTGCCCTTAGGATAATCGTTGCTGCCGTTTTGCCGTCAACAGTCATAGGCATACGTTGACAATTCCAGGCCCCTCTTTGCCGGGGGTATTTGTCAACCCTATTTTTCATCAGGTTGACAATCTCCCCCCTCCTGTGCTATGTAGCCCTTATCCAGCAATCATTATGCAGAGGCTCGTCGAACAATCTATTCAAGAGGCCGTGGACAAGGGGGGGGTGGCCCCTGCCGCAGCCCAGGAACTCCTGGGGATAGAGGATGCTCTCCTTCCCCTGCTCTTCTATGGGGCCTGTCGGATACGCGATCACTATCATGGCCGCGGGATAAGGCTCTGCGCCATTGTCAATGCCAAGTCCGGGCGCTGCCCTGAGGACTGCGCCTTCTGCGCCCAATCCGCCCATCACCAGACCGAGATCGAGGCCTATCCCCTCATGGATCCTGACGAGATCCTGCGCAAGGCCCAGGAGGCCAGGACCATGGGGGCGAGGCGCTTTGCCATCGTCACCAGCGGCAAGGCCCTCTCGGCAAAGGAGCTGGCAAAGGCAGTCCGGGCCATCCGTCTTATAAAAGAGGAGGCCGGGCTTATCCCCTGCGCCTCCCTGGGGATGCTCACCAACAAGGCGGCGCATTGCCTGAAGGAAGCCGGACTGAACCGCTTTCACCACAACCTGGAGACTGCTTGCTCCTTCTTCCCTTCTATTTGCACCACCCACGCGTATGAAGAGGATTTGGATACCCTGAGGAGGGCAAAGGAGGCCGGGTTGCAGGTCTGCAGCGGGGGGATCTTCGGCCTGGGTGAGTCGCCCGAGCAGCGGTTGGAGCTCGCCTACACCCTCAAGGAGGTGGGGGTGGATTCCGTAGCCCTCAACTTTCTCGATCCCATCCCCGGAACCCCCCTGGAGAGGGCCGAGGCCTTAGCACCGTTAGAGATCTTAAGATTCGTGGCCCTGTTCAGGTTCATTCTTCCTGACAGGGATATCCGCATCTGCGGAGGGAGGGAGTCCGGGCTTCGGGACCTCCACCCCCTGGTCTTCTGGGCCGGGGCCAACGGGATCATGATCGGGAACTACCTCACCACCAAAGGCAGGGATTACCTGGCAGATTTACAGATGATCCGGGACCTGGGCCTGGAGGTGCTTGATGGGTGATCTGGCCTACCTCGCGACGGCGCTCGAGGCGATCAAGGGGCAGAGCCTCTTTCGCCAACTCCGGGCAATCCAGGGCGCCCAAACGCCGAGGGTGCACATCGAGGGGAAAGAGGCGGTCTTGCTCTCCTCCAACAACTACCTCGGCCTGGCCGAGCACCCTGCCTTACGGGAGGCAGCCATCCTGGCCCTGGAGCGCTATGGGTGCGGCGCCGGGGCATCAAGGTCTATATCCGGGACCACGGAGCTGCACAGGGAACTGGAGGAGCGGATCGCTCGCTTTAAGGGGTGCGAGGCGGCCCTGCTCTTGAGCACCGGCTACATGGCCAATATCGGCCTGCTCACGACCCTGGTCGGTGAAGGTGATCTGATCGTGAGCGATAAGCTCAACCACGCCAGCATCGTCGATGGGTGCCGCCTTGCACGGGCCGAGGTGGGGGTCTATCGCCATCGCGATATGGACAGCCTGGAGGCCCTCTTGAAAAGGTCATCCCATCGCCGGAGGCTCATCGTCACCGACGGCGTCTTCAGCACGGAAGGTGCAATCGCTCCGCTGCTTGAAATCAGAAAGCTGGCAGATCGGTACGGGGCCCTGGTTATGGTGGATGATGCCCACGCCACCGGCGTGCTGGGCAACAAGGGGCAAGGGACAGCTGAGCACTTTGGTATTCAGGGAAGGATCGAGATCCAGATGGGGACCCTGGGCAAGGCCCTGGGGGGGTTCGGTGCCTATGTGGCTGGCAGCAAAGATCTGGTCGATTATCTCATCAATTGCTGCCGGACTTTTATTTATACCACGGCACTCCCGCCGGCAGTGGCGGCCATGGCCCTGGCGGCCCTTCAGATCGTGGAGAAGGAACCGCAGCGGAGGGCAAGGCTCTGGGAAAACACCGCCTATTTCAGAAAAGGCATTCAGAAGATGGGATTTGATCTCGGCAAGAGCGAAACCCCCATCTGCACCGTCCTCATCGGCGACAATGCCCTCACCATGGAGGCCGATCGCCGGCTCATGGCCAGGGGGGTCTTCGCCCAGGGGATCAGGCCCCCTTCGGTGCCGCCGCAGGGCGCCCGGTTGAGGGCGACGCTTATGGCCACCCACACGGCAGCGGACCTCGATTACGCCCTTGTTAGCTTCCAAAAGGTGGGAGAGGAACTCGCTCTGATTCAGGGGGAACAATGACCTGGCAGCAAAGATTGGAGGAAGCAGATAAGCGATATATCTGGCACCCCTTCACCCAGATGAGGGACTATCAGGGGATGGAGCCGGTGATCATCGAGCAAGGAGAAGGTTCGTATCTCATCGATATCCACGGCCGGAGGTACCTGGATGGGGTCTCCTCCCTGTGGGTTAGCGTCCACGGTCATGGCCGGAAGGAGATAGATCAAGCCATCATCGAGCAGGTGGGCAAGATCTCCCACTCCACCCTGTTGGGCCTGTCCAATCCCCCGGCCATAGAGCTGGCCAAGCGATTGGCCGAGATCACCCCGGCGGGTCTTGAGCGGGTCTTCTACTCCGACAACGGCTCAACCGGCTGCGAAATCGCCTTGAAGATGGCCTTTCAGTACTGGCAGCATCGCGGAGCAAGAAACAAAACCAGATTTATTTCCTTTAAAAACGCCTATCATGGTGATACCCTGGGGGCGGTGAGCGTGGGGGGGATCGACCTCTTCCATGAGGCCTTTCGCCCCTTGCTCTTCCCTGTGCTCCAGGCCGAGGCCCCCTATTGTTATCGGTGCCCTCTAAACCTCAGCTTGCCGGCGTGCGGGATAGCGTGTCTCGGCAGTTTGGAGCGGATCCTGAAAGAGCACCATGAGGAGGTTGCCGCCCTCATCATTGAGCCCCTGGTCCAGGGGGCAGCGGGGATGATCACCCAACCTCCCGGCTTTCTCCCCGGGGTGAGGGATCTCTGCACGCACTATGGGGTCCTGATGATAGCCGATGAGGTAGCAGTGGGGTTCGGGAGGACAGGAAGGATGTTCGCGTGTGACCATGAGGGGGTCCGACCGGACGTAATGGTCCTGGCCAAGGGCATCACCGGCGGATACCTCCCCCTGGCCGCCACCCTCACTACCGAAGAGGTATACGGGGCCTTCCTCGGTGAGCACCACGAATTCAAGACCTTCTTCCACGGGCATACCTATACCGGTAACCCCCTGGCCTGCGCCGCAGCGCTCGCCAACCTGGAGGTCTTCGTCAGTGCAAGGACCCTGGAACAGCTTGCCCCCAAGATCGATTTCCTTGCCCGGCGATTGGAGCGTTTCAAGGGCCTGCCCGCGGTAGGGGAGGTGAGACAGTGCGGGTTCATGACGGGGATCGAGCTGGTGGCTGATAAAGAGACCAAAGCACCTTTCCCCTTGCAGGAGAAGATGGGCATCAGAGTGATCATGGAGGCGAGGCAGAGGGGCCTCATCATCCGCCCCCTGGGGGACGTGATCGTCATCATGCCACCGCTCAGTATTTCTGAAAAGGAATTGGAGGAGGTCGTTGAGATAATCTATCAATCAATAGAAACCGTAATTACCTCATGAGTGCTTTGTCGCTTGAAGCTCCTTTTGACCCAGCCCTTGGCGGGGAAAATCCCCCCTCACCCCCCCTGACCAAAGGGTCACTGGTCAAAGGGCCGCCTTCGGCTTCGGTTTGATAAAGGGGGGATGGGGGGATTTGAAACTTATTTTCTGAGTAACAAAGGGATTAAAACTTGATAGACTTCCACACCCACATCTTCTCACCTTATGCCAGGAACCATCGGGATCAACTGGCCAAGGCGGACCACGCCTTTTCCCTCATCTACTCCGACAAACAGGCGCGGATGATCGGCGTCGAGGGGCTGTTGGAGGCCATGGAGGAGAACGAAGTGGAGCAATCGGTGGTCTGCGGCATCCCCTGGCAGGGGGCGGAGCCATCGCGCAGGGAAAACGCGTACCTCCTGGAAAGCGCTCATCGATACCCCGACCGGATCATCCCCTTCATCACCCTGCCGCAGGAGGGGAAGTCCGCCATCGCCGAGCTTGAGCAATGCGCACGAGCAGGGGCGCAAGGAATCGGGGAACTGGCCCCGGGGACCTATGGCGACCACGTGTGGGCAATAGAAACCATGAAACCCCTGTTCGAGGCCATCAAGGAGAAGGGCCTCCCCGTCATGATACACTGTAACGAGCCCGTGGGGCACCCCTATCCGGGCAAGGGAAAGGTGGGGCTTGCCGAGATGGAGGCCCTGGTCCATGCCCTGCAGGGGATGAAGGTCATCCTGGCCCATTGGGCAGGGGGATTTTTCTTCTACGAGCTCATGCCGGAGATCGCCGCCATCTGCCAAGGGGTGTATTACGATACGGCGGCTTCACCCTTCCTCTATAATAAGAGGGTCTATCAAATCGCCCTCTCCATCGTTGGGCCGCACCGGATTCTATTCGGCTCAGACTATCCCCTCATCCCTCCTGCGCGGTATAAACAAGAGATGCAGGAGGCCGGCCTCGACGAGAAGGAACTGGAGGCCGTCCTGGGGCTGAACGCCCGGAGGCTCTTGGGCCGATGAAGGGCTAGAGTTTTACTTCCTCGCCCGGTTTTGCTACAATGATCACCCATGTACGAGCTGATGGTTAATTCACGGTTCTCGGCGGCCCACAACCTGAGAAATTGCGGGGGGAAGTGCGAGGGCTTACATGGCCACAACTGGCGGGTGGAGGTCTTTGTAAGGGCCGAGGCCCTGGGAAGGGGGGGGATGGTCCTGGACTTCCGCATCCTGCGGGAAGAAACCGAAAAGGTCCTCGAGGCCCTCGATCACCACTACCTCAATGAGCTCCCGCACTTCCAGAAGGAAGAGCCCTCCTCGGAAAACATCGCCCGCTATATCTATGAGGCCCTGGAGGAACGATTGCTCCCCTATGGCCAGAAGCCTCATAGAGTTACCGCCTGGGAGTCGGAGGGGGCATGCGCCTCGTATCTGGGGGCAGAGCAATGATCGACGTCCAAAACCAGCGGGACCCCCGCCATGTCGAGATACAAAAAGTAGGGGTGAAAAATATCCGCTATCCCATCACCGTCCTGGACAAGGCCAACGGGGTGCAGCACACCGTGGCGAATGTCAACATGTATGTGGACCTCCCCCACCACTTCAAGGGGACCCATATGAGCCGCTTCATCGAGATCCTCAACGAGTACAAGGGGGAGATCGCCATCAAGAATTTCGCTCACATCCTCCAGGAGATGAAGAAGACACTGAAGGCCAGATCCGCCCACCTGGAGATCGAGTTCCCTTATTTTATCGAGAAGCAGGCGCCGGTGACCCACGCCACAGGGCTTATGGAGTACATCTGTCGCTTCTGCGGCAGCAGCAGCGAGGGGGCGGAGGAGGACTTCTCCGTGGGGATCGACGTGCCCGTCACCACGGTCTGCCCCTGTTCCAAGGAGATCAGCGATCAAGGTGCCCACAACCAGCGGGGCACCGTCACCGTCAAAGTCCGCTTCAAGAAGTTCATCTGGATCGAGGACATCATCCACCTGGTGGAGGACTCATCCAGCTGCGATGTCTACTCCATCCTCAAGCGGCCGGATGAGAAGTACGTCACCGAGAAGGCTTACGAAAACCCCATGTTCGTGGAAGACGTGGTGCGGGAGGTGGCACAGAAACTCTCGGCCGACCCCAACATCACCTGGTTCTCCGTGGAGTCGGAAAACTTCGAAAGCATCCACAACCACAGCGCCTATGCCTATGTCGAGAAGTAGAATCTTTTAGCCTGCCTCGTATCGAGTATCCGGACACAAAAGACGATGAGATCATGGCACGCGTAAAAAAAAGAGACAGCTGGGGCACTCGCTTAGGCGTGATCATGGCAGTTGCCGGCTCCGCAGTCGGCCTGGGGAACTTTCTCAGGTTTCCCGCCAAAGCCGCGTCCAACGGCGGCGGCGCCTTTATGATCCCCTATCTGGTGTCGCTTTTGCTACTGGGCCTGCCGCTGATGTGGATTGAATGGACCCTGGGCCGTTACGGCGGGGGATATGAGCACGGGACCGCGCCGGGCATATTCCACAGCGTGTGGCGCAAAAACCGGTTCATAAAATATTTTGGAGTCATCGGCATATTCGGGCCGCTCGTTATCTTCATCTACTACAGCTACATCGAATCGTGGACCCTGGCTTACAGTTTTTTCTCGTTAATGGGGAAGAACACCCACCTCTTCGATCAAGCATCCATGCAGGGTTTCCTGCGGGGATTTCAAGGGTTGGAAAAAAATCAATATTTTTCCGGCATCGGTACGGCGTATTTGTTCTTTTTAATTACTTTCTTTATCAATGTCAGCGTCGTTTATTACGGCATAAAAGGCGGGATAGAACGATTATGCAAGGTTGCCATGCCGCTTTTATTTATCTCGGCGATAATTTTATTCGTTCGCGTAATTACCTTGGGCACGCCGGATCTGACCAGGCCAAGCTGGAATATTAACAACGGGTTCGGTTTTTTGTGGAACCCGGATTTCAGCGCCTTGCTCTCAGCCAAGGTTTGGCTGGAAGCTGCCGGCCAGATATTTTTTACCTTGAGCGTGGGAATCGGCGTGATTCTCACCTACGCCAGCTATCTATCCAAAGGCGATGACGTGGCGCTTTCCGGTTTGACTGCCACGAGCGTAAATACGGTAGCTGAGGTTATTTTAGGAGGAAGCATCGTTATCCCCGCGGCATTTATATTTTTCGGGCCGGTGGATATCAAGGCAATTGCCCAGTCCGGCGTGTTTAACTTGGGGTTTGTAACCATGCCGCTGGTGTTAAATAAACTCCCCCTGCCTGAGCTGCTGGGATTTTTCTGGTTCTTTTTATTATTTCTTGCGGGCGTAACCTCTTCGGTCTCGCTCGCCCAACCGGCCATTGCCTTTCTCGAAGACGAATTTAATATCAGCCGCAAAAAAGCGGTGGGGATTTTCGGCCTCGTTGCGTTTATCTTATGCCAGTTCCCGATATTCTTTTTAAAAAACGGCGTGGTGGATGAGCTCGATTTTTGGGGCGGAACCTTCTTCCTGGTCATTTTTGCGACGGTTGAAGTGATCCTTTTCGCCTGGATCTTCGGCATGGAGAACGCCTGGGATGAGATACACAGAGGCGCGGATATGGCGATCCCGCGAATCTACAAATACATCATCAAATATGTCACGCCCCTCTTTTTGTTCTTTATATTAGGCATGTGGTTCTGGCAGCAATGGCTTCCGGTCATAGTGATGAAAAACGTTTCTGTTGCCGACCGCCTGTATGTGTTGGGAACCAGATTGGGCTTGCTCTTGATGTTCTTGGTTTTGGCCATTATGGTGAAGATTGCCTGGAGACGCAAGAAAGGAAGGGCATAATATGACGATCGGCGGTTGGATATTACTCATTTTCTCCTGGGGGATGATCTTAGGGTTATCGATCTATTGTTTTAAAAAGGTCTTTGCCAAGAAAGAATTGAAGTAACCCCGCTTATCTTGGCGACCTCATTGCCGATCAAGTATCCTCTACCGCATCCCGAAAGGAAAATGGTGTTACAGAAGAAAAGATGAAGGTCATCGGCGCCGTCGGCCAGAATGGATCAGGAAAGGACGAAGTCCTGAAATACCTCAAGGCCCGCTATGGTGTGCCCTTTTTCGCTACCGGGGATATGGTCAGGGAGATAGCTGCGCAAGAAGGGGTGGAGCCAACCAGGGACAACCTGCGGATTATTTCCGAGAGGTATTTCCGCGAGCGGGGTGAGGGCTGCTTTGTCAGGCTCCTGGCGGAACGCATACGCCAAGATGGCGAGGCAAGGGTCGGGATCAGCGGCATCAGGTCGCTCGCCGACGTCCGGATCCTGCGAGAGGTCTTTGGGGAGGCATTTATCCTGATTCATGTCTCTGTCACCGATCCCCGCCGGCGCTATGAGCGCATGGTCAAGAGGGCAGAAGAGCGTGATTCGCAGCAATATGAGCAATTCCTGATTCAGGATAAGGCCGAGGAAGCCCTCTTTCATATTACCG
>Ga0214473_10000623_pt1 | contig 49321 bp, 40 predicted proteins | sample RVTome_7_FD_203509 | JGI IMG/M metagenome (GOLD analysis project Ga0214473, IMG submission 203509) | Soil microbial communities from uranium-contaminated site in the Upper Colorado River Basin, Wyoming, United States - RVT98D197 | ecosystem: Environmental > Terrestrial > Soil > Contaminated >...
GGCTTTCTCTCTTTCCCCTCAGCTTATCGCCGTAATCGACACTACGCTCACGATATCCTCCACCGAACACCCGCGCGACAGGTCGTTGACCGGCCTGGCGATCCCCTGGATCACCGGCCCGATCGCCTCGGCGCCCGCCAGACGCTGCACCAGCTTGTAGGCGATGTTGCCGCTGTCGAGGTCGGGGAAGACCAGCACGTTGGCCTTGCCCGCCACCGGGCTGCCGGGGCTCTTCTTGAGTCCCACGCTCTCGATCAGTGCCGCATCCGCCTGCAGCTCGCCGTCCACGTTGATATCCGGCCGCTGCTTCTTCACTATTTCGGTGGCCTTTTGTACTTTTTCCACCCGAGGGTGGGAGGCGCTGCCCTTGGTCGAAAACGAAAGCATCGCCACCCGGGGCTCCTCGCCCAGCATCGTCCTGAAGCTGTCGGCGGTGGTGATGGCGATATCGGCCAGCTGCTGCTCGTCCGGGTCCGGCAACAGGGCGCAGTCGGCGAAAACGAGCACGCCGTCCACCCCCCATTTCGAGTCGGGGTGCACCATCAGGAAATAGCTCGAGACCACGTTTATACCGGGCCGGGTCTTGATTATCTGCAGGGCGGGCTTGAGCGTACTGGCGGTGGTGCACAGCGCCCCGGCCACGTAACCGTGGGCCAGGCCCTCCTTGACCAGCATGGTCGCGTAGTACATCGGGGTCTTGAGCGTTTCGACCGCCTGCTCCTGGGTCATCCCCTTGCTTTTACGCAGCTCGTACAGCTTGACCGCCAGCTCCCGGGCCTGGTCCGTGCCTTCCAGCGGGATTACCCGGGCCCCGGATACGTCGGCCCCGGCCTGTTTGGCCGCGGCGGTGATCTCCTTCTGGTCGCCCAGCAGGATTACTTTGGCGATTCCCTCGGCCAAGATGATCTGGGTGGCCTTCAGCGTGCGCTCCTCCAGGGATTCCGGCAGCACTACGGTCTTGCCGGCCTGGCGGGCCATGTCCTTGAACTTTGAAATAATGTCGCTCACCTGGTTCCTCCTGGTACTGATGATGATCCGATTTGATGACGTGTTGGGGGAAACCCTTATATCGAAAAAAGGGAAGAAATAAAAGGGCAAAACGGTACGGAATTGATAACCTCTTAAAATATAATTTGTTACCGTAGAGGCGACGCATGCGTCGCCCCTACAATTCGTGTTCCTTCTAATTGGGTAGGATTAGCTCAACGCCCCATTGAATAACCGGCAAAACAGCGGTCAGTCGCCGAGCCGGACGATCACCCGGCCGCGGACTTCGCCCCGCAGGATCCGGCCGATCTGTTCGTCCAGCCCGTCGAGTGTGACTTCCGTGGCGATCTCCTCCAGGCAGCCTAACTTCCAGCCGCCGGCCAGCCGGTCCCAGACCGACCTTCGCAGCTCGTCCGGGCAGGCCGCCGAATCCACTCCGGCCAGGGTCACGCCCCGCAGGATGAACGGGTAGACTGTCAGCGCGAGCTCCGCGCCGGCCGCATTGCCGCAGGCTGCCACTATTCCCCGGTAAGCGGTTTGCCTGATCACGGTGGACAGGATCACTCCGCCCACCGTATCCACCGCCGCCGCCCACCGGCGGGCCAACAGCGGCCTGTCTCCCGTGTCGATAACCTCTTCCCGGCCGATCACCCGGCCGGCGCCGATTTTTTCGAGGAATTTTTTTTCGTGTATCTTGCCGGTGGCGGCAGTCACCCGGTAGCCTTCGAGCGCCAGCAGCGCCACGCTCAGCGATCCCACTCCGCCGCTGGCGCCGCTCACCAGCACCTCGCCGTCCGTGGGTGCCACGCCGTGTTCGATGATTTTCTGCACGCACTGAGCGGCGGTGAACCCGGCCGTGCCCAATATCATCGCCTCGCGCACCGACAGCCCCGCCGGCAGGGGCACGACCCAGCCGGAAGGCACCCGGATGTACCGGCCGAATCCGCCCGAAGTGTTCTGGCCCAGGTCGCGGCCGGTCACGATCACCTGTTCGCCGGGCCGGAAATTTTCCACGGCCGATTCTTCCACCACCCCGGCGGCATCGATCCCGGGGGTGTGCGGATATTGCCGAGTTACGCCGCGCTGGCCGCTGGCCGACAGGGCGTCCTTGAAGTTGAGCGAGGAGTACTGCACCCGCACCAGGACCTCGCCCGGCGGCAGCTCGTCGATTTTCCTCTCTTTCACCCGCCGGGTGAATCCCCCTGCGCCGTCTTCTTCCACCACCAGCGCCGGGAAAGTCCGGGATTTTTTCATGTCGCAGTTTCCGCCGAAAGTCCGATTGCCACCGTTCAGGCCAGTTCCCGCGCTGCCGCCCCCAGCCGCCGGATGCCTTCCTCGATCTGTTCTCGGCTGCTGTTACTGAACGCCAGCCGCAGCTTGTTGCGGCCCCCGCCGTCCACGTGGAAGGGCGCGCCGATCACGAATGCCACCTTCTTCTCGATCGCCCTGCGGAACAGCTCTTCACTGTCCTGGTGTTCGGGCAGCGCCACCCAGGTGAAAAAGCCGCCGGCCGGAATCGACCAGCTCACTCCCTCCGGCATTTCGCGTTCGAGGCAGGAGAGCAGCAGCCGGCACTTTTCACTGTAAATTTTGCGCATCTTGGCGGTGTAGCCTTCCACGCAGCCAGCGGCCAGATAGCTGGCTGCCAGCACCTGGCTGTAGGAGCTGCTGCAGGCGTCCTCGCCCTGCTTGGCGGTTTCGCAGCGGGCCAGCACCTCGGCCGGACCCAGGATCCAACCCAGCCGGATCCCGGGCGAAAGAATCTTGCTGAACGTTCCGACCCGGAGCACCCGGCCTTCGCGGTCGCGAGCCTTGAGGCTCCGGTAGTCTTCCGTCCCGCCCTGGAAATAAAGATCATGGTAGGGGTCGTCCTCGATCACCGGCAGGCCGTGGCCGGCGCAGATTTCCAGCACCCGGTCGCGCCGGGACTGGTTCATGGTGATCCCCGAGGGGTTCTGGAAGGTCGGGTTGGTGTAGAGGAACTTGGGCCGGCGGCCGGAGCTGGCCAGTTGACCGATCCGTTCTTCCAGCGCCTCCGGCACGATCCCCTCCGCGTCCATCTCCACCCCGGCCGGGTCCGCCCCGTAGCCGATAAAGACCGCCACCGCGCCGATAAAGGTCGGCACCTCCACCAGGATCGCATCGCCCGGGTCGCAGAAAATCCGGGTTAGAAGCTGGATCGCCTGCTGGGCGCCCGAGGTGGGCAGCACCGTCAGGCCGGCGGTGTCGATCCCGTAGCGCGCCTCGTAGAGGGCGATCTGTTCCAGCAGCGGCGGGTAGCCGCCGGTGGGGCCGTACTGGTAGGCGGCGGCGCGCTCGCGCGGGCTCCAACTCTCCTCGATCCTGCGGATCTCTTCGAACGGAAAATGCTCGGCGTCCGGCATCCCGCCGGCCATGGAGATAATTCCGGGGTCGCCGGCCAGCTTCATCAGCTCGCGGATCGCGCTGCTGCGCAGCCGGCTTCCGGCGCGGCTGAAAAGAGTGTCAAACTGCATTTTCCCGCTTCCTCTGTTATTGCTCTGTTTTTGTTCTCGAATTTGACTTTGTCGGAAGGCGGTGCGGTCCGCCGGGGAGGGGAAATTGGACCGGGTTCCTACTGCCGCACGGTCCGGACTGACAGGGAGCCGGGCGGACGATTCCTGCAATTACCGGAGACTCGTCTGGCGGCCGGCCCGACTTCCAGCCGCCATTGGGGAATGCCGGCCGGTGACTCCGGCGCCTAATCCTCCCGCCGGTCCACGATCTCGAATTTCTCCCGCAGCTTGGCGATCTTCTGGGCCGGGAGCACTCCGCGCCAGGAGGAGCCGGGGTAGACTATCGAGCGCCTGCCGATAATGCTGCCCGGGTTGAGCACGCTGTTGCAGCCGACATCGGTGTTGTCGCCGAGAATGGCGCCGAACTTGATCAGCCCTGTATCGATTACGCCCTCGGGCCCCTGGACCTTGACCGTTTCCCAGGTGAGCTTGACGTTGGAAATCTTGACCCCGGCACCCAGGTGGGCCTTGTATCCCAGGATACTGTCACCCACGTAGGCGAAATGCGGCACTTCGCCGCTGTCGTGGATGAAACAGTTCTTGAACTCGCAGCTGTTGCCCAGCACCGATCCCGAACCCACGATCACGTCCTGCCGCAGAAAAGCCCCGGCGCGGATTTCCACATTCTCCCCGATAATGGCCGGCCCCAGAATCACCGCTCCGTGCATCACTGAAGTCCCGGCCCCGATCTGCACGTTGTCGCCGATAAAGGTGTGGGAGTTGATCCTGGCGCTCGGGTCGATGCCCGGCCGTACGTTCTTCCGGATGAAATCGCCGATCTTGCCTATCCCTTCCCAGACGTAGCGGATGCCATCGTAAAATTCCGGAAACGGGCAGTGCTTCAGGTCGAAAAATTCCTGGGGACTGAACATGTCGGCTTATCCTCTGGTTGTTTACCGGTCTTGTTCCAGGCCGGCTTTGTCGTCGATTCCGTTGTCGGCCAGCAGCTTGAGAACTTTATGATGGAGTTCCGGGGTGCAGGTGCACAACACGTTGTAGCGCCGCTCCACGTTGTCGTCGAATTTAACCGGCTGCCCCTCGAAGGTGGTAATCACGCAACCGGCCTTTTCGGCCACTGCCAGGCCGGGGTAAACGTCGTTGTGCGGCTGCTTGTGGGCCAGATAGATGTCGATCCTGCCGTTCGCCACGTCGCAGAATCCGCAGGGGCCGCCGTTGGGCAGGATGAATTTCACCCTGGTGAAAAGGAACTTGAAAATCTCGCTGGTGGGATACAGGAACTGCGGTTTCATCATGTACGTTTCGAGAAAGGCGTCCTTGAGCTCTTTGGTGGCATTGGGCTTTATCAGCCTTCGGCTTTCCACCTTGCCGAAAGCGTCCAGGATCCCCTCGTAGCTGGTCAGGGAGTCGCAGTACTGCACCAGCCGGGTGGAGAGATCGACCACCACTGCGGTCAGCGGCTCGGCCACCTCCAGCCTCCCGGGCCTGGTATAAATCGCCAGGGCGGTGTACCAGAAAGCCGGGATGTTCCTCTTGTACAACAGGCTGCCGTCAAACGGGTCGCTGACAAAATAGACCGGCCGGTCCAGGGCGATCTCGGGCGCGGTCTTGGGCTCGATCTTCAGCCGCCCCACTTCTTCGCTGAGCATGATCGCATCGATACCCTTGTCTGCCAGCTCAGCGCTGTAAAAACCTTCGATTTCCTTATCGACTCTCAGGGTTTCCGTATCCCAGTGACGGTGCGAGCCGGGCGTGCCGTCCCGCTTCTCGACAACTTCGGCGCCGGATTTCCGGGAAAGTCTGTCGACTTTGGTGACTGCCTCGCCAGCCAGCCTGAGTGCAAACGCGGTCCACGCAGTTGAAGAATCACGGCTCGGCATTGAAACCCCCTACGCATTGATCATTAAAGAGATATCTCTCATTCGGCCAGATACCGTTGCAGCATCCATCAGAGTATAAAATATATGGAAATTTGCTTATTATCACAAGACAAAAAGGCAGTCCTTGCGCTATTAAAATTTTTCCACGAAATCGATGTGGAGCCTGCCTTCCGAGAGTCCGCGCCCCGGGTCGAAACCCAGCGCCAGCCGGATCAGGCCGGCCCGGCTGTCGATCTGCAGGCCGGCTCCGGCCCCCTCGAGCCAGCGGGTGGTCCACTCCGCCGGACTCCGTCTGGAGCTCGCTTCGAGCACCGCGCCGGCGTCGTAAAAGGCGAACAAGCGGCTGTTTTCCCCCACCAGATAGCGGTATTCGAGACTGGCCCAGCCAACGCGCCTGCCCCGGGTCTCCTCTTCCAGGTGGCCGCGCACCGGCGCGCCCTCCCAGCCGCGCAGAACCCCGCCCACCGGGATACGCGCATGCCAGGGGATTTCCGCCGGGGTCGAATTCCCTCGGGCCACCAGGGCGAACCCGCCGCTCAGGGCCGCCAACTGGCCGCCCGTTCCAGCCAGGGGCAGGTAAAGCGCGGCTGACACCCGCGACCGGTATTCCCGCCCCGCCGTTCCCTCGATGTTCCGCGTCCCGGCCGAGGCCTCGAGCGCCAGCTCGAATCCCCGCGCTGGGTTCAGCGGACGGAGCACGTTGCGCCACTCCAGTCGGCCCGTAACCGCCCACCAGCGTGAACTCTCCGCCGCGGCGAATGTCTCGCTGCCGGGGCTCGCCTCACGATAGGCCGCTCCGACCCCGGCTCTCAGCCGGCCGGCCAGCTCCGTGCTGACCTCGATCCTGCCGCCCGTGTCGGTAAAAAGCGAATCGCGCACCTGCTGGCTGAAATTCGCTTCGAGGGCCAGGTCCCGGCAGGCCAGCCAGGGCTCGCGCCAGGCCAGCGCCAGCGAGGCCCAGTCCCGCCGCGGCCTCTGCCAGTCGATATGCGCACTGCGCGCGGTCCCGAACAAGTTGTTCAGGCTTACCCGCACCAGGCCGGAAATTCCGCCGCTGCCGGTGCCCAGCGCCGCTTCGAGCCGGTTCGCCGGGTACTCTTCCAGAGTCAGCTCGGCCACCGCCGCCGACCGGCTCGCGCCCTGCCGCAGCTCGGGCCCGGCCACCCGGCGGAACAGGCCCGAGGCCAGGAGCCGGCCGGCCGCCTCCTCCATCCGGCTCTCGCTGTACGGTTCGCCCTCCCGCAGCCGGGCGATCCGCCTGACCACTCCCGGCCGGGTGGCGCCGTCGTTCTTCAGCCGTACCTCGCCGATCCTGATAAACCGCCCCCGCTCCACCGTCAGCTCGACCGCCGCCCGGCCGTCGGAGCCGGGATCGAAACGGGAAAGCCGGACGCTGCAGAACGGGAAGCCGCGGTCGGCGAAGTAGCGGACCGCCCCTTCGAGGGCCCGGGCCACGGCGAGGCTGTCCAGGGGAGCGCCCGGCCTGACCGGACAGGCCCGCAGAAGAGCCGCTTCCTCGCGAGCGGTGACTCCGGCAAACGAAAGCGCGCCCAGGCGGGACTGGCCTGCCGCCGAACCGGGATTGGAAAGCAGCGCCAGCGATGCGACAAGAAGATTTGTCTTAAAAGCTCGATTCATCGATAAATCCGCTCCGACAGCCTCGGACCGCCACGGTTATGCTCCCGGATTCGGCCGGAAACCGCGCCGGGGCGGCCTGTCCGGGCCTTTATAGATGTATGCTGGCACAAGGCACAAGGCACACGATCTCCCGGCTGCCTGTTCCGACTCCTATCAACTATCACCGGTAACTGCTTTCATCATCTTAGCAAAATATAGCTCCAACATACAAGGGGCAGACGGCGGCCGCCCGTATCAGCGTAGTGTCCGGATTCACCGTAGGGGCGGACCCCGTGTCCGCTCGTAATTTTCCCCAGGCAAACAAGGGGCGAGTTTTAAACCCGCCCCTTCAGATTGTTAAATAGTTTGAAATACCATCTCCTACTGCGCAAGGGGCCACCGGCTTGTCTACCGCAGGGTAGGGCGGATCCGTGTCATCCGTCTTCTATCCGTGTAATCCGTGATTCAGAATCACGGATGTCACAGATGTGGCGCGGATTGCACGGATGCCCCACCCGGCCCCGCATATTCCACACCTCGCTTGAATAATTCCTATCATCCTGATATATAAGAAGTTATATCAAATTATCTCCCCCTTTGGCAAAGGGGGACGAAAGGGGGATTTGTCTATAATAGCGGAATAGTTTATGGATGAGCCGGAACGCCTGCCGGCAGTCCCGGCCGCTGTGGAATCGAGAGTGGAAGCCGGAAGGGAAGGCTTAGAAATTCACCTGCACGGAGGGGAGAGTGCCCTCGATGAGGTTGCGGATCGTGACCTTGGAGCCGTATTCTTCGTAGAAGCGGTAGACCGTATCCCAGAAAGGCTTGATTTCGCAGTCATCCTCGCCCTGGCAGTTGTGGGTTTTCTTGCGGCCGAACTTTGCGCAGTGGCCATCGGCGTTGAGCTCGCTGGAGAGCAGGTCCAGCACATCGCAAACCGTAATCTCCCCGGGGTCCTTCCGCAGCCGGAAGCCGCCCTTGATCCCGCGCGTGCTTTCGATCAGGCCCTTGCGCTTGAGGATACCGAGGAGCTTGTGGACGTAGTCCAGGCTGATCAGCTCCAGCTCGCTTATCTGCCTGGCGGTCACCGCCTCGCCGCCGAGATTCTTGGCCAGTTGCAGCACGCAACGCAGCCCGTATTCCTCCTGGGCGCTGAAATGCATCTGAGCTGATCCTTCCAGTTGAATTGCCGCCGGCCTGTCTTTTCCGGTTGCTCCCGGAACCAAGCCTGCCGGTATATTTGATAATACTTTTTTAAAGTTTAGTCAAATGTAAAGTTTTCCAACGGGCTTCCGTAAAAAGAATTAACGCCGGATTGCGAAATTTGTTTCTGTTATTTCCCAATCTCCCCCGGAATTTTCCGGCTCACCGAAAATCCCTCGGCACAGGCACCGCAGTTCAATCATTTCCTTGCGAAAGTCGGTCTGCACGACCAATTTGTAATACCTTCGCTCATGAGGCACCTCAGCCGCCCTGTCTGGTTCGGGCAGGAAAACGACCATGGATACTCTGGAAGCGATCAAATCGAGAAGAAGCATACGTCAGTACGAATCCACGCCGGTAGACTGGCGGGACCTGGAACAGGTAGTCGATGCGGGCCGGCTGGCTGCCACCGGCCGGGGAGTCGAGCCCTGGGAATTCGTGGCGGTCACCGACAGCACCAGGCGCAAAGAGCTGGCCGGAATCTGCGACTTCGGCAAGTTCATCGCCGAGGCGCCGGCGTGTATCGTGGTGCTCTGCCGCGATACCAAGTATTACCTCGAGGATGGAGCGGCCGCCACCCAGAACATGCTGGTGACCGCCGCCGCCCTGGGCCTCGGCTCCTGCTGGGTGGCCGGCGACAAGAAGCCGTACGCCGAACGGATAGTGAAGCTGGTGGGAGCCGGCGCCGGATTCAGGCTGGTGAGCCTGGTGGCGGTCGGCTACGCCTCAGCAGACCAGCCGCCGCGTAAGAGCAGGCGCTCGCTCGCTGAAGTACTCCATCGGGAAAAGTTCTGATTTGCGGTCCACAGGCAGCGGACCCCGTATCCGGCAAGAGGGGTTCGGGCGGATACCACCCTTCCCTGGCAAAGGAGGCAGCAGCCGTCCATGTTCCAACTGCACGCAGTAGACCTCTTCATCATCGTTTTCTACTTCGTCTTCGTGCTCGGCGTAGGCTTTTACCTCAAGCACTTCACGCGCAGCGGCGAGGATTTTTTCATGGCCGGCCGCAGCCAGACCGCCTGGGTCGCGGGGCTTTCGTTCATCGCCGCGAACATGGGCGCGCTGGAGCTGATGGGCTGGTCGAGCGCCACCTACCAGTACGGCATGCTCAGCGTCCACTGGTACTGGATCGGGGCGATCCCGGCCATCCTGTTTCTGGCCATCTTCATGATGCCGTTCTACCACGTGAGCCGCACCCATTCGGTGCCGGGCTACCTGCACCTGCGCTTCGGGGAGGGGCCGAGAGGCCTGGCGGCGGTCACTTTCGTGGTGATGACCGTACTGGCCAGCGGGATCAACATGTACGCCATGGGCCTGGTCCTCGAAGACTTTTTCGGCTGGGACTTCGACACCTCGATCTGGATCACCGCCCTCACCGTGGCGGCCTACGTGACTATGGCCGGGCTGACCTCGGCGATCTTCAACGAAGTCGTGCAGTTTTTCATGATCTGGGCCGGCTGCCTCATTATCCCGATCCTGGGCCTGATCGAGGTGGGCGGCTGGCGGAAGCTGGTGGAGATGGTGGCCCAGCGTTCGGCTGAAATCACCGCCTCAGGCCAGCCGGTGCTGGACCGCATCCACATCTGGTCCACCATGGCCAGCCCCGAGCAGAACCCGATGGGCATGCACTGGCTGGGTATCGTGTTCGGCCTGTGTTTCGTGCTGAGCATGGGCTACTGGACCACCGACTACCTGGTGGTGCAGCGCATCCTGGCGGCCAAGGACATCCGGGCGGCCAAGACCGCGCCGATTATCGGCTCCTTCTTCAAGATGGCGATCCCGTTCATCGTGATCCTCCCCGGCCTGATCGGCTTCGCCCTGATCCCCGGCCTGCAGCCGGAAAGCCCGGACATCAGCGCCACCCAGACCTACAACGCGGTGCTGCCGCTCATGATGAAGCGCTATTTCGGGCCGGGCATGATCGGCCTGGGGCTGATCGCCCTGATCGCCGGGTTCATGAGCGGCATGGCGGGCAACGTGAGCGCCTTCGCCACGGTCTGGACCTACGATATCTACCGCTCCTACATCCATAAATCGGCCAGCGACAGGCACTACCTGAACCACGGCCGCTGGTCCACCATTATCGGCGTGCTGATCTCGATCGCCACCACCTACATAGTCAAGCAGTTCGCCAGTATCATGGACTACATGCAGGCCCTTTTCAGCTTTTTCATCGCCCCGCTTTTCGCCACGGTGCTCCTGGGGATGTTCTGGAAGCGGGCGACGCCGGCGGCCGGTTTCTGGGGTCTGTTCCTGGGAATGTGCACCTCAGTCGGCATCTTCCTGGGAGTGCGATTCGGCTGGGTGGACCCCAGCCTGATCGCGTTCAGCGAGTCGCCCAGCACCATGGCGGTTAACATGTGGCAGGCGGCCTGGGCCTTTTCGGTCAATTTCGCGGCCACCGTGCTGATCTCCTATTTCACCACGCCCAAGCCCCTGGAGGAGCTCAAGGGCTTGGTCTACGGAGTGAGCGCCATGCCCCACGAGGGGCCGTCGCCGTGGTACCGCAGACCGGTCCTCTGGGCCTGGCTCAGCTTCATCATTTTCCTGACTCTGAACATCATCTTCTGGTAAAAAAAGGAGTATCCGGGATGAACCAGGAGCGCATGTCGATCACGATCTGGTTTCTCTGCGGGGTGATTCTGACAGTCTACGGTCTGGCGGTCACAATCAGCGGTTACCTCAATTTCTCCAACCCTCCGCCGGTCAAGATGGCTTACCTGCACCTGGATTTCTGGTGGGGGCTGGTGCTGCTGGCGGTCGGCGGGATTTTCATCATCCATCAGTGGCCGGCCAAGGTAAAGAGACGGATGATGGAGTAAGGGTTATCCCCTAAGCCCGCGATGCAGGGACACAACACGCCTTGCCACTGCGGTCGGCCCAGGTATCCTGCAGTAGGGGCGCCCCGATTATGTCGGGGCTGCTCCCTTAAGCCTTGCGCGCCGACACGATCATGGTGCGGCCGAAAAAGAGCGCCGGAGAATGCAGTTGGCGGCAGATTTCCCGGTTGGCCGATCTCTGCCGGGGCTCCGGTTCGGTGAGCAGCGCCTTGAGGGTGAGCAGATAGCTCAGGGGCCACAGCGGCGCCAGGGCCAGGCAGCTTCTGCGCACGTGGTCGGTGGCGACCGCTTCGATTGCCAGGCCGGCCGTATGCAGAAGGTGGCGCAATTGCCACCAGGCGAGAGGGTAGATGTGTTCGATGTAGCGGTTGCGGGTGAATTCACTGGACGGCCTCACCGCCAGGGAGTAAAAGCCGGTGAAGAGGAACCTGAACCGGCTGGCGGCGTTGTTGATGTTGGGCGTGGTGAGGACCAGCCTGCCACCCGGAGCCAGCACCCGGGCCAATTCCCTGGCGAAGCGGTACTGGTACTCCAGGTGTTCGATCCCCTCGCAGCAGACCACCAGGTCGTAAGCCGAATCCTCGAACGGCAGGGGATCGTCCAGGTTCCCGGCCACCAGATTCACTCCCCGTCTGGATGCGCTGAAATTTTCCGGGGCGATATCCAGCGCATCCAGGCGGTGGCCCAGGCGCACGAGTTCCGCCGAAAGTGCGCCGCGGCCCGGCGCCAGCTCCAGCGCCCGCCCCGGCGCAATACCCGCCACCAGTGAAAGAACCTTGAGTTCCAGCCGCGAAAGTTTCACCTGCCCGTCTGCCATCCGGCTTCCCCGCGATCGATACCGGTTTATGTTTCAGATAGAAAGTGGATTCTTTTTTGGAGAAAAGAACCACCTTACAACTGAGAGGCGAAGTATCCTAAGCATTCCGCACCCCGCCGGTGGTCCCGCGCCAAGCTTCCCTGCCGGCTTGAATCCGTGTACTACTGAACCTCGATGTATCTTTCGGTGAACACGCCCGTGGCCACGTCCCGCACGCGCACCCGCCATTGGCCGGGGCTGTCGCTGAGGGCGAGGGGGAACGAGCTCCGGCCGCCGCCCTCCGGGGCGGAAACGTTACCGCCGTACCAGCCGATCCGGTTCCCCTGCGGCCCGTACACCTCGACCACGAACACGTGCGGCCCGAATTTCACCGGCAGCGCGCCCTCTTCCCCGGCTGCCGCCACGCGGAAGCTGAAACCGACCTCCCGGCCGCGCTTGGCAGTCCGCGGCAGATCGAGCACGACCTCCGACACCTGGTAGGGCAGGCTCGCCAGCAGCTTGACCTCGCCGGTGGTGATCGTGGTGCGGAGCTTGTCGCCGTGGCCCACGTAGCGGCCCTCGCGCACATCGTAGTTATAGAGCTCCGCCGGCAGCACCACCTCGACGTCCCTCGGCGGCTCGGCCACCCGGTAATCCTTGATCAGGCCCACCAGGTGGCCCTGTTCGCCCAGGTCATAGGCGGTCATTTTCACCGCTCGCAGGTCGCGGCCGCTGGCCGGCCTGATCCTGATCCGCGGTTGGTGGCCCGCGTCCCGCAGCAGCATAGCCGCCGAATTACGCACCGCCCTTTCACTGCCATCGGTGCGCAGGACTCCGTAGCCCGAAACGAACGCATTGATAGTGTAGGCCTTGCCGGCTCCGGCGGGGTTGCGGTAGACCACCGGCAGCCCCGGCCCGAACACCAGCGCCTCGGCTCCCTGCCCGCTGAGCCGGCTGTCTGCGGTGGCCAGACCCCAGAGGCCCTCGCGCCGGACTGTCTCCTCTCCGGCCGGGATCAACCCGCCGGTGGTGCTGACTCCGAACGTAGAGTCCAGGGCGCCGTTTTCCAGCCAGCGGCAGTGCCCGTCCATTTGAGCCGCCTGGGCATCGGCGATCACGCTCCCGCCCGCTTCGGCGAACCGGCGGATATTTTCGGCGGCGGCGCCGCTCAGGGCGATCGTGTTGGTCAGCACCAGGATTCTGGCCCCCGCGGATTCGAGCCAGTCGTCTTCGAGCATCTGGCTGCTCATCACCCGGTACGGCACTCCCAGGTCTTCCAGCAGCCAGCGCCAGCTTTCGTAGTTGGATTCCCAGCGCTGGAACATCCTGCTCGGCGCTCCATCCGCCTCGATTATCTTCCCGTCCTGGATCCAGGTGCCGTGGATCGAGGGCATCGACCAGAGCAGCACCACCTCGCCGGGCGACCAGCGCGCCGACTTCACCAGCCGGGCCAGGCCCTTGTGCCTCAGCTCGCCGAAAACATTCAGCATGTCCCGGCCGCTCTTACTGAGCCGGTAGTCGGGGTCGAGGGTGGAAAACTGCCAGAAGATCGCCGAACCGGCGGTGTGCCCGAAAAAGAGCCGGCTCCAGAGCTCGTAGTCCAGCTTGGGCCCCCAGACCCCGTAGCCTGTGCAGCCGGTGATCTTGCCGTCCTCGCGCATGAAAGCTTTGTGGCGTTCCGGTTCGCCGTAGGGCTGAGTGTGGTCGATTGTCCGGTCGAGCAGGTAGTAGTCGTAGCCGTTCTGGGGGACCGTGCGCTGAGTGCCGGTCATCATCACCAGCCCGTCGTCATCCACCGACCGTACCAGCGAGCGCACGTAGGCGTAATTATTCGCGTAGGAAATCTCCATGAACGTGCGATGGTCGGCCCAGCTCGAATAGTTGCCCCGCGCCTGCGCCTCGAAAGTATCGTCCGGGATCACCTCCTCCCACGACCCGAATGAAGTGCCCCACTGACCGTTGAGCGCTTCCAGGCTGCCGTACTGCTCTTTCAGCCATTGGCGGAATGCGATTAGCGTGTGTGAAGAAAAGCAGAAGTCGAACGCATCGCCGTAGTGGGTGAGGGACGGCTCCTCGTAGCAATAGTAGCTCAAGGGGCTGAATTTCTTGAATTGGCTCACTTTTTGTTCGATCACCCGCTTCTGTTCGGCCAGGTAGGCCGGGTCGTGCAGGCAGTTAGTTCGCTGCAGGTACTTTTTGTCGTGAGTGGCGAGGTAGTTCTTTTTCTGGTCGCGGTAGGGAATTTCGCCGGGCCCGTCCAGCGATTCCTCGGTGTCGAGCCGGGTTTCGGCCTGGATGCCGAGGTTGCTGCGGAAGACGAAATCCGGCTCGATGGCAGCCCAGGCGGTCACGCCGAGAGATTCCAGGTAGCGGTCGAGGAACTTCCATTCGCCGGCCACGATCTCCGGCATGAACCGGTACATCATCACTTCGTAGTCGTCCCAGGCTGCCGGCCGGTCGATAAAAAGCGCCCGCTCCGCCGAATGCAGCAGGTCGCCCCCGGGGCCGAGGGTCCTGGCGGTCACCACCGCCCGGCGGGCCAGGCAGCCGAGGCTGGGGAAAGCGAAACGGTACGTCCGGCTTTCAGCCAATTCCAGGGTGTCGGCCGCCAGCAGGCGGTCGCGGTTGTCGGTCAACAGGAGCGCCAGGCGGGCCGGGACAACCGAAACCGTGACTTCGCCGGACACCGTCTCGCCCAGCTTCACGGTCTCCCGGTCCAGCGCGATTCTCTCCACCAATGGCTTCACCGGAAATTCGGCCGAAACCGTGGCGAAATCCGCCACCCGGCCGCCGGGCCGGACCAGTTTCAGGTCGGCGATCATCCGGCTGCCGGGGGTTACTTCGGGGAAAGCGGCTTCGAAAGCGCCATCGGCTGGGGCGGCCAGCGTGGCCCGGCCCACGGTCTCCCAGGCCGGATTCCGCAGGGCCACCCGCACCGAATCCCCGGCCTGGGCGGCAATCCGGCCGCCGACCGTTACCCCTTTTCCGGACCGGCCCGGGCTCACCGCGAGACCACCGATCCGGGTGGCCGGGTCGTCGCGGCCTGCAGCCCAGCGGATTGTCCGGCCCACCAGGGCGTAGAGGTATTCCCAGTAGGGCAGGCCGTTTTTTTCATCCAGGGGTGAATCGATCCTGGGGAACATACCGGCATCGATCCAGGCCAGAGCGGCCACCCGGCCCTTGCCGTAGGTGCCCACCGCCAGGATCGGAGCGCCCTGGTCGGTTTCGATCAGCACCTCAGCGCCCGGGGCCGTATAGCTCAGGTGCTCGACATCCCCGGTGGGAATCAGCTCCAGGGGCACTCCACGGGTGATGTAATGCCCGGCGCCGGTCTTTTTCCAGAGACTCCGCCGGATACCGCCCGGCATCTCCTCGGGCTGGTCGGTCTCCCGCAGCCGGACCTGTTCGATCCGCACCTCTCCATCCAGGGGCGAAAGGGCTCGGAAAGTCGAGTCGCCGGCGAGGTCGGTGGGCTGGAACAGCATCAGACCGCAGCCTTTTCTCACCCTGTCGAGCAAAGCTGCCCGCAGTTCCGGGGGCCAGTTCTCCCAGCCTCGCATGGGTGGCAGCACTATCACGTCGAACTCTTTTTCGCTTTCCAGCTCGCTGGTTAGGTCGGTGTAGCTGATCGAGAACTTGTCTGTGACGTGGTCGTAGCCCAGGGCGCGTGTGCCGTAGAAGTCGCCGAAAGCCCAGCGGTGCAGCCCCAGGCTCGGTTCGAACGTCACGGTCGTAGGCTGGATTTCGAAGCGCTGCATCAGTTCCACCATCACCCGGCCGGCATAGGCCCGGGGCGCAAACAGCCCGCGTATCGCGCCGGCGGCGTCCGGGTTCTGCCAGTCGAGGTGGGGCGAGGAGACCGAATCGCTGTAAACGATGTCCATCTTGCCCCGGCTGTCCAGCTCCGGCTGGTATTCCCAGGTGCGCAGGTGGTCGATATGGAGCCGGCAGGCGCGCGCCGGGGAGAAGGCGACCTGCGCCAGACTGTTGAAATCCACTCCCTGCAGCTCTTCCCGGCGGAACTGGAGCAGGTTGAGGCCTTTTTTCAGGTTCCGCAGGCTCTGCCACACCCCGCCCGTGCCGTCGGTGAATGTCACCAACAGCCCCACCGGCTCGGGGGCGTACACATCGAAGAAGAACGCCTCGTAGATCTTCCAGCCGCCCCCGCCCTCATCGCTGAACTTCTCCCGGATTATCTCCTCCATGCGCCAGATTCCGGTCAGATCCACATTCAGGCTGGCCCCGGTCGCGAATTCCACCCGCAGGTCATGCTTACGTTCGGTGGCGTAAACGCTGTCGATTGCCAGGCTGCCGCCGCCGGTGAGGCTCCAGCGCGACAGGCCGCCATCCTCGAAGTCCTGCAGCTTGCCCCATTCGTCCTGGCCCCGCAGCAATGCGGGGAATAACGCCGCAGCTATTACCAGTAAAAGTACACCAGAAGACTTTCTCGGGAACCTCATTTAAAGCTCCTTGCCGTACCGTGGGGAATGTTCCGGTCGATTGCCCTCAAGCTAACATCCCGGCTTAAAGCGGACAACCCTTCCCTGGCAGGGCCAGAGCTTCTTTCCAAGTTGACTGGCAGCCCGATAACGCTTAAGTTCCACCCGATGGAGCCGGTCCGGGAAATTCGGCCGGTGCCACGTTTTTTCATGAACTACGCCGCCCGCATCAGCGAAGTGTCCGGCTTTGCCGTAGGGGCGAACCTCGTGTTCGTCCGCTTCAGCGGAGTGTAGGGATTCACCGTAGGGGCGGACCCCCGTGTCCGCCCTGTAGGGAGGGGGGCGGCTCCGTGACATCCGTTTTTATCCGTGAAATCCGTGATTCAGAATCACGGCTGCCCGCATTCCACTGTCAATTGCGGAGTAAAAGAATGCCCAAAAAGCTTTCCAGCATGTACTTCACCGCCGGGGGCAGGAAGTTCCCGGATACGGTGGAAGTTCTCGGCGTGCGCTACGAAAAGTTGGAAGACCTGCGCTACGGCACCAACCCCAACCAGGGCGCGGCATTCTACCGGCCGGCAGATGGTCCGGCCGGGGCGGTGATCGGCCGCCTGGAAATCCTCAAGACCGGCAAAGGCGGCCTCAGCCAGACCAACCTCGAGGACGTCCATCACGCCCTGGGGATCCTAAAGTACTTCGACCGTCACGCCTGCGCCGTGATGAAGCACCTGAACCCCTCGGGCGCGGCCGTGCAGTTCGGGGATGAACCCCAGGCGGAGGTCTACCGCAAGGCGCGCGACTGCGACAGCCGGGCGGCATTCGGTTCGGTGGTGGCTTTCAACACCCCGGTGACAGCGGAAACCGCGGAAGAGATCATGGCGACGATAGTCGAGGGAGTGGCGGCGCCGGGGTACGAGCCGGGCGCGCTGGAAATTTTCGGCGACTTCGAACGGTTCAAGCGCAACAAGCAGCTCCGGGTGATGAGGGTGCCGGAGATCGGCAGGCTCCCGCGCTTCGAGGGGGACGAGACTTACGGAGTGAAGGAGATCAAGGTGCTGGCCGACGGCTCCCTGGTGGTGGCCGACCCCTTCCTGACCACGATCCGGAGCCCCCAGGACCTCAGGCCGGCCAGCACCCGCAACGACAGCGGCCAGGAGCTGGCTTGCGCAACAGCCCCCTCCCCGGACCAGGCCCGTGACCTTCTTTTCGCCTGGTACGTCAATTTCAACGTCCGTTCCAATGGCGTGGTGATCGCCAGCCAGGGCCGAACCCTGGCGGTGGGCACCGGCCAGCAGGACCGCGTGGGTGCGGTGGAACAGGCCCTCGCCAAGGCGGTAAATTATTCGGGAGCTGGATCGCTGAGCGGAGCGGCCCTGGCCAGCGATGGCTTTTTCCCCTTCCGCGACTCGATCAACATTTGCGCCAAAGCCGGCATCGCCTCGATCATCCAGCCGGGCGGATCCTTGCGCGACTGGGAAGTGATCGAGGCCTGCAACGAGCACGGGATTGCGATGGTGTTCACCGGCGAGCGCTGTTTCAGCCATCATTGACCGGCCCTTTTCCGGAATCACGCAATGCAATTACGCAGCTTGATCGGCGACAACTGGACCCGGCTGGTTTTCAGCGGGCTGACCCTGTTGGTGACCGCCGGGGCGGTGGCCCTGGAATTCCGCACGAATTACCTCGAAAGGGCAATCGGCCGCTACCTGGCCTGGCACAACGCCTCCCGTGAAGTTTCCGGCCAGATCTGGGAGACCGTGTCGCTTTCGGAGGATGTCCAGCAGCGTCTCGACGACCTGGTGCACACCCGCAGCCAGGAGGCTTCCATCGATGAGCCTGTCGGTTCGCTCGACCAGCTGATCGCCCTGGTCCACGCCCGCGGCAAGCTCCTGGTGACCCGCGACCGCTTCCTGGAAATCTACAACGGCCTGCCGCTCTATGAGAGCACGCTGGTTATCGAGCCCCTGGAGCTGCTCGCCCTGGTGGGCCGCCTGCCAGGCTGGCAGCGCACCCTGATCGAATTCACCGAGGGCGACCTGCATTTTTACCTGATCGACGGGCTGAATAACGTGCTGGAAAACCGTACCCTGGCCGCAGAATACGTCAACTTTCTGCTCGCGGCCCGGGAAAGCCGCTCCCTCGGCCTCGATGGTGTCGCCGCCTTCCAGGGCCTCCGCTACCCGGCGGATATTTTTTACCAGGCATGGGCTGCCCTCGACCCGCAACAGAGGGCCGGCATCCCCTTGGGGACTGCCGAACTGATCGCCTGGCGCTACCGCCTGCAGCGCTTGGCGGTCAACCATTACGCCCTGGTGGGCGACCGGATGGAAGTGGGATTCGAGCTGAGCGGGGACCAGGGGCTGGGTACGGTGCGGGTGTTGGGCAAAAGCCTGTCCGTGCTGGCCCTCGCCGCCGCGCTGGACAGCCTGTCGGGTAATCCCGATATCGGCACGGGAACTCTCGGCGTGGATAGCTCGGCGGGCCCGGCCGGCCCCGCGAGGCCGTTTTAGCCGGGATCTTCCTCAATAGGAGTGAACTTCGTGTTCACCCATGGGGTCTGGTGGATGTTTTAATCGAGGTATCCGGTTTTACCGTAGGGGCGGCCGGCGGCCGCCCGGCCAGCCGGCCTGACAACCGGTCAACCGCATGAGAAAAACGATGTCCTTTCTGTTTAAAATATTCAAAGGGCTGTTTTACCTGGGAGTGATCCTTTTCGTCGCCGGGTTCTGCGCCGGCGCGGCTGTGGTCGTGCTGGTGAACCGGGACCTGCCGCAGCTTCCGGACCAGCTCGAAAAACTGGTACTCAACACCCAGACCGAATTTTACTCCAACACCGGCAAACTGATTGCCACCATGGGCGAAAAGAACCGGGTCCCGCTCGCCAGGATCAGCCCGCATTTTTTGCAGGCTCTGCTGGCAGCCGAGGATGCGGCGTTTTACACTCACTCCGGGATCAGCAAGACCGGCATCCTGCGGGCGCTCGCGGCCAACCTGCGCGCCGGCGGGATCGAGGGGGGCGGGAGCACGCTTACCCAGATGCTTTCGCGTAATTTCTTTTTCAGCCTGGAGCAGACCTATACTCGCAAGATCAAGGAAATCCTGCTCTCCTTCCAGCTCGAATATTCGTTCACCAAGGATGAAATCCTCGAAGCTTACTGCAACAACATGTATTTCGGCAGCGGCGCCTATGGAGTGGAGGCCGCCAGCCGGGTCTATTTCGGCAAACACGCCGACCAGCTGAGCGTGGCCGAGGCGGCCTTGCTGGTCACCCAGCTCAAGGGGCCGGCGGTCTACAACCCCTACACTCATCCGGGACAGGCGCGTACCCGGCAGCTCTGGATCCTGGGACGCATGGAGGAGCTGGGCTTCGTAAGCGGCCCCGAAAGGCTGGCCGCCGAAAACGAAGAGCTCGGCCTGCGCCGCTACACCGAAGCTGAATCGCGCTCGAACTACTTCCTCGATTATGTCAAGGGCCAGATCGCCCGGCGGTTCGGCGAGGAGTTCCTCTACTACGGCGGGCTCAAGGTCTACACCACTCTCGACCAGCGGCTGCAGAGCGCGGCGGTGGCCTCGGTCAGCGGCAGCCTGAAACAGTTGGACGGCTTTTTCGGCCTGCCGGATTACGACCTGGTGACCGGTGATGCCGAACGCCAGAACTATCCGCAGGCCGCACTGGTGGCAGTCGAAACCGGCACCGGCGGGATACTGGCGATGGTGGGCGGCCGGGACTACCGCAACAGCCAGTTCAACCGGGCCGAAAGCGGCAACCGCCTGCCCGGCAGCGGATTCAAGCCTTTCGTCTACTATACGGCGCTGCAGGACGGGGGGCTGAGTCCGGCCGCCACCCTGGTGGATTCCGCGGTGAGCTATCCCCTGCCGAACGGCCAAACCTGGAGCCCGCAGAACTACGAACAGGACTTCCTCGGCCGCCTGACCCTCAAGAAGGCCCTCGAGCTGAGCCGCAACGTGATCGCCGCCCAGTTGATCGAATTGATCGGCCCGGAGCGAGTCGCCGAAAACGCCCATCGGTTCGGGATCACCAGCCCGCTGATGGCCACTCCCTCCCTGGCGCTCGGCACCAGCGGCGTCAGCCCGATCGAGATGGCGGCGGGCTATTCGGTGATCGCCACCGGCGGGATTTACTACGAACCGTACGCGATCAAGCGGATCGAGGATGCCCGGGGCAACGTGCTGTTCGATCCGGTGCCGCGCGGCCGGGAAGTGGCCAATCCCCAGGTGATCTACCAGCTCCTGGACATGCTGCAGGGGGTGATCGAACGGGGGACCGGCCAGGTGGTAAGACGCCTGGGGTTCCAACTGCCTGCGGCCGGCAAAACCGGCACCACCAACGACTACCGCGACGCTTGGTTCACCGGCTTCACTCCCGGAATCTGCGCCTGCTGCTGGGTGGGTTTTGATGACAACCGCGAGATGCGGGTGGTGGAAAACGGGGTGCGGCTGGGAGTGACCGGGTCGCGCGGCGGAGCGCCCACCTGGGCGATGTTCATGCTGCAGGCCACTCAGGGCCGTTCGAGCCAGGAGTTTCCGGTGCCGCCGGGGATCGAGTTTATCGAGGTGGACGCTTATACCGGGCTGCCGCCCTCCCCGGCCAACCCGCCCACTGAACTGGTCACGGTCCCGCTTCTGCCCGAACAGCTCGAAGCGATCCGTCAGAAAAGCTCGGTGGGACAGACCCAGGCGCCTTCGCCGGCGTTCGATCCGCTGGTCTATTAGAAGATAGTAGTCAGTAGTCGGTAGTCGGTATTCAGTAATCGGTAACCTGGCCAGATGACTGAAAAAGCCAAATCCTTCAAAGATCTTATCGTGTGGCAAAAAGCCCACGAATTCGTTTTGGAGATATATCGACTAACACATGCATTCCCGAAGTCGGAGACTTTCGGCTTAACTGCACAAATTCGAAGGTCTGCGGTTTCGATCCCGGCGAACATAGCAGAAGGTTTTAAGAGAATAAGCCAGAAGGATAAGTTGAGGATTTTTAACATTGCCCAGGCATCTTTGGAAGAAACGCGCTACTATTTAATTCTCGTGAACGAATTAAGTTATGTCGATACAGCTTCTCTTTTAGACATGATAGAGCAAATCAGCAAACAACTGGAAGCGTTGATGCGTTCGATTAGAAAAAGTATTGAATGAGCTTTTCCTGGAGCTTCGGGCTACCCGATACTGACTACCGACTACCGACTACCGACTACTGACTACTGACTACTGAAAACGGAGTTCCCCCATGAAACACACCCCCTACCAGGATGTCGAGCTGAAGCCTTTCACCGGGGAGGGGACCCGGGGCGCCGGGATCCGCTGGCTGATTTGCGACCGCGATGGAGCGGAGAACTTCGCCATGCGCATGATCGAGCTGGAGCCGGGCGGACACTCCCCTCGGCACCGCCACGCCGGCGAGCATGAGATATTCGTCTGGAAGGGGGGGGGCGAGCTGCAGGCCGAGGGCCGGAGTTACCCGCTGCGGCCCGGGATCGCCGCCTTCGTCCCAGGCGGCACCGAACACCAGTTCGTCAATACCTCCGAAACCGAAAAACTGGAATTTATCTGCGTGATCCCCCTGGCCGGCAAATGACCCATTTCCTCAAATACGTGGCCGCTCGCCTGTTTTTCGGCACCTTCACCGCCACGTTCGCGGTCTACTGGTCCCTGGCCTGGCTGCACGAGGTGGTCTACGCCGGACGGCCGGTGGAGGACTGGCGGTTCGCGCTGGGTATCTACGGGGTCACGCTGACAACGGTGAGCGTGATGATGAGCCTCTGGGGCCGCTGGCGCGTGAACTGCCTGCTGGAGGACCAGCTCGGCAGGCTCCAGCTCGAATACCATCCGAAAATCCTGGTACGGGCGTACCAGCGCCTACTGAGCTACCTGGAAAGCTGCTATTTCTTCAACTATACCAGGGAAAAGCTGTCGCGCGGGATCGCTGCCAGGTTCGGCGACATCCTGCTGGGGATGAGGATCGAGGACGATGAGGCGGTGGCAATCTACGAACAGATCCTGGAGCGCGACCCGGAACAGGGTAAGTTCTACGATTTCCTGATCCAGACCTACAGCCGCAAGGGCCGGCTCTCCGAACGCAGCTTCCACTGCCTGCGCCGCCGTTTCCATGAACGTCCGGATGACCGCCTGGTGGGAATCCTGGCCCGCGAATACACCCTGCGCCGGATTCTCAACTTCGAAAGCGAGCGGGTGCTGCTGCGGGCGATAAAGCTCTACCCGCGCCATCAGGCCAAGGTCCTGCGCTTCGTGGTGCCCCGGCTGATGGCCTACCAGCGCACCGATGACAACGCCGCCCAGTTCTACCTGGCTGCGGCTGAAAGCGGATACGACCAGGAAGTGGGCCCGCTGCTCCATCAGCTCGAAAAGCGCTACCAGGAAAAAGGGCGCGACGACAGCCTGGCCTTCCGTCTGGCCCGGGTGATGCACGACCATCAGGTCCCGGCCGAAGGAGAAACCACCCCGGCCCTCGATCTCGACCGCGAAGAAAGCGAAACGGATGACACGTTCACCCTGGAGGGCCTGGATTACGGCGCAGACAGCCTGGAACGGGCGCCGGAGGCGGACACCGATGGTATCCCGCGCCTGACTCCGGCCAGCCGCCTGCACGCCCTGCTCCAGAAATTTTTCGCGAGCGGCAGCGGCACGCTCAGTGGAGGCATCCGCTGGCTGAAATACGTCCTGGTGCTCGTCGTTATCGCAGCGTTAATCTGGCTCGCCCGGCCGCTGGTATACCGGCTGACTACCGCCTTGGGCTGGCGGGCCGGGAGAGAAGCCGGAGAGTCACAGGTTGCGCCTCAGCCTGCCGGGAGTAAGGACGCCCTCTCCGGCCAAGCCGGCTCGGCTGGCAGGTACTCGATCCAGGTCGGGGCGTTCAGCGACAGCGCTCGGGCCGAAGAAATGAGCCAGACCCTGAACAAAAGGGGCCTGACCGGTTTTGTCGTCCCGGGGAGCGCGGGTTCGCGGCGGATTTACCGGGTGCGGGTGGGACGGTACGACAGCCAGGACCGGGCTGAATCCGCGGCCCGGACGCTTTTGAACCAGGGCGTGATCGAGGAGTGGCAGGTGGTGGAGGAAGCCCCTAAGTAAGGTGGAGGAGCGCTAACCCATTTGGTTCGAACCAGCTTTCTCCGGGTTTCCAACTGTGGCGGGGGGTGCGGGTTCTCCGCGAATGGCCGGTAATACCGGTATTTCTTAACCCGGATTATTCATTATATCCGGTTCTGTGTAGGGGCACACCCCTGTGTGCGCCCTGAGGATCGGAATGATTTTCTCCAGATAGGGCAGGCACCCCGATTTATCGGGGCCCCTACATGTGATGGGCTTGGTTGTAGATAATTCGACCTAAAGGGAAACCGCACACCTCAAGTTTTTTTGAGGAGCAGGCTTGAAATTCCCCCCTTTAACAAAGGGGGGTCTGGGGGGATTTGCATTTAAAGCCTTTTAAGTCCTTGGAATTAATAAGAATACGGTGTAATATTACTTCTACAACACCCGCCCCAGCGCCTGGTCGCCCAGCTCGCCCAGGCCCTTTTCCATTGCCCGGCCGTAAAGCTCGACCAGTAGCTCCAGCCCCGGAAGCTTCAGCCCCAGCCTGTCGCATTCTTCCTTCACCAGCCGCAGGTCCTTGCGGTGCAGCCTGATTTTGAACCCTGGGCTCAGGTCCCGCTCCACCAACAGCGCCCCCCACTTGTTCCAGATGAAGCTGGCGGCTGCGCCCGCGCCGATAATCTCGTGGGCGGTTTTGGGCTTAAGCCCCACTTCCTCCGCGAACCGGAACCCCTCGGCCAGGGCCAGCACGTGCAGGCCGGCGACGAGCTGGTTGCAGAGCTTCAGGAGCTGGCCCTGGCCCACCGGCCCCACGTGCTCGATCCGGGAGGCGTAACGGCTGATCACCGGCCGGGCGCGTTCGACGAGCGCGTCATCGCCGCCGGCCATCACCACCAGTGTGCCCTGGGCTGCGCCCGAGGTGCCGCCGGTCACCGGCGCATCCACGAAGCCGATCCCCTGTCCGGCGAGTTTACCGGCGAACTCGCGGCTGGCCGTGGGGCTGATAGTCGAATGGTCGACGATCAGGCTGCCCTCGGCCAGTCCCAGTCCCAGTCCATGCGGGCCGAAAATAACCTCCTCGACGTCCGGCGTATCGCTCACGCAGACCAGCACCAGACCGCAGCGCTCGGCGAGTTCGGCCGGCGAGGTGCAGACCTCGGCGCCCTCGGCCCGGTGAACCTCCGCCCGCGAGGCAGTCCGGTTGAAGACCGCCACGGGCAGGCCGGCCCGCACCAGGCGCAGCGCCATCGGCCCGCCCATCAGCCCCAGGCCGAGGAAACCGATTTTTTGGGGTTTTTCCAGGTCGGACATTATTACACCGGGCAGATGTGATTAGCCAATAGCCGGGCGAACACGCCTGCTACGCGGAAGCCGCTACGCAGGCTGAAGGTTCGCTACAACAATTTCCGGGCACAGGGGGATTTGCCCTCGCCTCAAATTCAAACGTCGTAATAGATCCTCTTGCGCGGCTCTTTCCATTTGCCTTTGCTGAAATCCGGGAAATCCACCGCGGCGCTGCGGCCCGCCACCGATTGTTCGGACAGCGGCGTGATGACGCTCCAGGTCACCGCATCGTAGACGTCCAGGGGAGGCTTGCTCTTGCGCCGGGCCACCTCGATAAACTGCTGCGCCCCCAGGAAATCGCTCACTCCGCGGCCCAGGCCGGTCACCTCCAGGTCCTTGTAGCGCTTCCAGAGCGGATGTTCGTATTTTTCGTAGTAGGCACCGGCATCCTCCCAGGCTCCCTCCTGTTTCGACAGGCCCTCGACAAATATCTTGTCCAGGCTGCCCATGAAAACGCCTTTGGACCCCTGGAAGCGCAGGATCGGGTCCCAGGGCCGCGGCGACTGGGTGTCGAAGTAGAGCGTGACCGTGCGGCCCTGTTCGCTGCGGATCAGCGAGACGTTGACGTCGCCGTTCTTGAAATCGATTTTGGCCGCCGGATGGTCCGGGCCGAACTTTTCGCGGGCAAACAGTCTGAGGTGCTCGCTGCGGCTGCTCATCGATACCAGGTAACTGAAACGGTCTCCCCGGTTGATCCCCATCGACCAGGCGGCCGGGCCGATCGCATGGGTCGGGTAGAGGTTGCCGTCATGTTTGGTTTTCTGCTCGCCGTACCCCTCCAGCTCGCCGTTCGGCCCGATCCTCACGTTGCGCTCGTCCTTCTGGTAGCCCACCTCGCAGTGCACCAGGTCGCCGAACAGGCCCAGGTCCAGCAGGTTGACAGTCAGCATGACGCTGCGGAAGTAGCAGTAGTTTTCGAGCATCATCAGGGGCACTCCTGTCCGCTCGCTGGTTTCCACCAGCTGCCAGCACTCGTCCACACTGATCGCGGCCGGCACTTCCACCCCGGCCCAAACCCCGGCTTCCATGGCCTTCACCATCATCGGGGCGTGCCACTCCCGAGGTGTGGCGCAGATCACCGCATCCAGATCCTGCCGCTCCTCGAACATCCGGCGGTAGTCCTCGGGGCCCCGGGAATAGCCGGCCGGCGTCGGGTATCCGCGCCGCTCCACCAGGCGCTGGGCCCGGCCGAGGTGGCTTTCGTCGATGTCGCAGATCGCCGGAATCTCCACCCCGTCGATCATCAGGGCGAAACGCAAAAGCACCGTGCCTCTCCCCCCCACGCCGATAAAGCCGAGCCGCAGGGGCTTGGCCTGGCCGCCGGCCTGGCCCAGGCCCAAAGATGGCAGCACTGCCAGCGCAGCCGCAGCCGCGGCGGACTGTTTGAGAAAGTCTCTTCTGTCCACTCCGTCCGGTTTCATGGTTACCTCTGTTAGTTTGTCAGTTTTCACTGCAGCTTACCTCGATCCGGGTGAAACAGGCGAGAGCCGAATCCATCCCGTCGAGGTTTTCGAGGATTTCGCCGGTGTAAGTGTACTGGTCGGTGCGGCCAAACGGCCTGGGCACCGCTGAATTGCCCGGCTCGGCCACGATCCGGCCCGCATAGACCAACGACGGCTGGCCGTTGCCGTGGTAGTCCAGCCGCAGGTCCGGGCTTTCGAGCTGGAAGGCGGCGTTGAAATCACCGGCCACGTTAACTTCGATCCAGATGCGGTATTCCTTGCCCCGGGCCGCCCTGGTCCGGGTTTCCACCACCGAATCCGTGCTGGTGGCGGAAGTCATGGCTTCGGGGAGAGGGTCGCGCGGCGTGGGGAACTCCTCCTTGCCGAACTCCTTGCGGTAGGCGGCGATCCAGGCCGGCAGCGATACCTGGCATTCCACCTTGCCGTAAAAGTCTCCGGCCGCGGTGCGGTAGGTGACGTAGACCGTGCGCAGAACGCCGGTTTCGACCTCTTCCAGCCAGATCGCCACCTGCGGCGGCTCCCCGTAGTCGCTCTCCTCGTAGACCGCCGCATCCTGGACGAAAGTGAACTTGAGAGTAACGCTGTCGTCCGCACCGCGGACACGGTAACCTGCTGTCATCAACAACAATACCGATATAGCCGTGACCAGCTTGCGCATGAATGGTGGCCTTTCCAGTTCGGTGAGAGGTAGATAGTGAATAGCCTTTTTCTCCCCCTTTGACAAAGGGGGATTCAGGGGGATTTGCCCGTCCTGCGGGCAAACACGAGGTTCGCCCCTACACGGCTTTTTTCATTTCAGCCGCGGGTTGACCGCCGGGCCTGGAATCCTTCCCCGCTTGGCGATCGGCCTGCCGTCGATCATCTTGAGGTCCATTGTCATGTCTATCGGCTTGGCATCCGAAATGTAGCTGCCCACCCCGAAAGCATCCGCACCGGCGGCAGCCAGCGGCGGGATTTTCTCCGGAGTTATTCCGCCGGAGACGATGATTTTCACCTCTTCGGCTCCGGCCTGGTCCAGCCTGGCCCGCACTTCACGGACCAGGGCCGGGGTCACTCCACCCCGTTCGCCGGGGGTATCGAGACGGATGGCGTGGAGCTTGTCGCCCAGCTCCCCGGCCAGCCTCACCGCCTCCCAGGCCTCATCCATGAACGTATCCACCAGGCTCACCAATGGCCCGGCCGCGGACAGGTGTTCGAGGTAGAGCCGGCTGGCTTTCAGCGTATCGCCCACGATCAGAATCAGCGAGTGGGGGATAGTTCCCGAGGGCTGGGTGCCGGACAGCCGCGCTCCCAGGATGTTGCTGGCGCTCTGGCAGCCGGCGATCAGGGCCGCCCGCTCCATCACCGGGGCCGCAGCCGGGTGCAGGTGGCGCGAGGCGAAACAGGCCACCGGCGCACTGCCGGCCGCCTCCACGCAGGCCGCGGCTGCGGAGGCCCAGCCCGAGCTGCTCGAGATAATGCCCAGGAGCGCAGTCTCCTGCAGGCAGAACTCCCCATAGGGCCCCTCGATCTGCATCACCGTCTCGCCCAGGCTCATCCTTTCGCCGTCCCGCAGCGAACGCATCTTTACCCGGGCTCCTGCCAAGAGCCGCCTGACCTCCTCCGCCCCGACGAACACTCCCGCGGCTGAACTGTGTACATCGGCCACCACCGGGGTCCCGTCCAGCCCCTCGGCCCTGAGCAATTGCAGGGTCTTCAGAAAGTAGACATCGGTGACGTGGCCGGCGAAAATCTCCTCCTGGGTGGCGCAGAAAAGCCGGCGGCCGTCATCGACGCTCACCCGGGAGATATCGTCCAGGCTGGTGAGGCTTTTACGTTTTTCCATCTGCACCGCGCCCTTTCGGGTAAGAACTGGAATCCCATAGACTTCCGGAAACTGGAAGCGTGTTGGCAAAAAGCCCTTATATCGTATAAAGGAAAACCATAAAAACGCTGCGCTGTGAATCTGTGTAACCTTTTATAATATAGTGTGTTACCGTAGAGGCGGGTTTCAAACCCGCCCCTACAAGTCATGTTCTTCCTATTTGGGCAGAATTACTTCGACACGTTTCTACTTCGTCCCGGTTTTACCGCCTATTGTAAATTGCCAGTTTGGTTTATAGAATAATATAGTGATCCGGGACAGTCGAGGGAACTGTTGAATCGATCCGATGAACGCAGAAAAGGGATGATCCGGCTCGGCCACGGCCTCGAACCGCACGGCAAGCCCGCTCCCGCGCTGTTTCTGCTGATAGTGACGGGTATCGGTCTTTTTCTCCGGGTCCCGGCAAGCCTTGCACAATCCACGCTCAAAGGAAAGACAGCTGCCATGCAGATAACGAGTCCGGCATTCGCCAATGCGGAAACGATCCCCGACCGCTTTACCTGCAAGGGAGCGGATGTATCGCCCGCTGTCGCCTGGGAAGGCCTGCCCGCCGGGACGATAAGCCTGGCCCTGATTTTCGACGACCCCGATGCGCCGATGGGCACCTGGGTCCACTGGATAGCTTACGACATCCCGGCCGGCCGCAAGGGCCTGCCCGAAAACGTTCCCGGCAGCCGTAATGAGATCGCAGGCGGAGGCCTGCAGGGGACCAACAGTTGGGGCCGGATCGGCTACGGCGGCCCTTGCCCGCCCAGCGGCACCCACCGCTACTATTTCCGCCTCTACGCCCTGGATACCATGCTGGGGCTGCAGCCCGGCGCCACCAAATCCCAGGTGGCCGCGGCCCTGGAAGGCCACGTGCTCGGCGAGGCGGAACTGATGGGCCGCTACTCCAGGCATTGATTCATCTCGTCGACTGCTCCTTCGTCTTCTAAACTTTACTCCTGATGTATCCAGGGAATATTGATAAAAGCTTGGCGGTTTGTTAATTACCGGCCAATTGGACAGACGTGCTGGCAAACGGATTCGGTGTGGATTGAAGTTTTTTCGAATGAAGTATGGATATATTTCCGAGGTAGTATCGGACTGAGGCCGTTTTCAACTTGAGCGTAGCCGGAGACTGTCCGGCAGAGCTGATGCAAGAGGAGCGTGTAGCAGCCTCGCAATTTCCATCGTGGCCCACGAAATGATTCCGCTGGCAGGCAGGCCATTTCGAGGACAGGCGCGGGGGGAGGTGTGGAGGAGTCCTCGAAGGCGACCGCTGATGAAGCGGAGTAGAAGACTCGAGTGCCGGGAATAACCTTTGTTTCAGTTATGAAAGAAACGCTTTTGGTTCTTTTGGCGACAAAAGAACAAATAAGTCTTTGAAAAGTAAATAGATAGACTCCAGGACAGAATTCCAGTTGATATTTTTCCCCAGAAATTTCTGACCTTACTCCACCGGCCAATCAAGCCATCACGGATAACCGCGATGAAAACTCCGTTCCTCGAGGAAGTGGACCGTCAGCCGCAGGCCCTGCTCGAGCTGGTGAAATTTTACCGCACCGAAGGCAGCGACCGGCTGGAAGAATGGCAGAAACTGCTGGAGAATTCGGACCGCCTGGTGTTCTGCGGCATGGGCACCAGCGAAATCGCCCCCTGCCTGATCCGCGACCGGCTGGCCGAATCCGGCAAGACCGTAATAGTGGACGATGCCGGCGAAAGGCTCCACTACCTGGAGGACCCGGTCGACAGCCGGATCCTGTACGTGCTTATTTCGCAGTCCGGCGAAAGCGCCGAAACGAAGAAGCTGGCCCAAAGACTTTCTGGCCGGGCGACGCTGGTGGTCCTGGCCAATGATGAGTCGAGCAGCATGGCCCGCCTGGCCTCGCTGTTCCTGCCGATCAAGGCCGGGGTCGAAAGATCGGTGTCGAACCAGACCTACGTCAATACGCTGGGGCTGCTCTACCTGATGGCCGGCGGCCGAAGCGAAGCCCTGGAGCGGGTGGCCGGCTGGCTGGCCCGTCCGGTGGCTGAAGAGCTGGTAGAAGCCGCGGCCGCCTGGCTCCATCCGGCGGACAGCCTGCATTTTATCGCCCGGGGACCGGCCCTGGCCGCCGCACGCCAGATGGCCCTCACCTTCATGGAAGGCGCCAAGAGCCATGCTACGGCCTTTACCGGCGGGGCATTCCGCCACGGCCCCTTCGAGGTGCTGGGGCCGGGTCACAGGGCGGTGGTCCTGGCGCCCGATGGAAAAACCGGCGGGCTGACTTCGGCAATGGCGCTGGAAATGGCTCAGCGGGGAAGCCGGGTGGTGCTGATAACGGACATCGAAAAAACGCCCGGTCACGAAAACCTGCTGCGCCTGGAAGTGGCCAATTTCGGCGAGGAACGGCTGTTCCCCCTGGCGATCGCCCAGGTCCAGAACTATCTGCTGCACCACGTGGCCAGGCTGCGGGGGTACGAGGCGGGAGTGTTCAGGATCGCCAGCAAGGTGACCACCACCGAATAAGCCGGTCAGGCCGGGGCGAACATTTTCAGCAGGTTGCCATCGCTGTGGCGGCAGGGTCTCGCGGAACTGACTAATTCCCGGCGCAACTGGGCATCCCGCTCGATCCGGTCGATGTCATCGCCCAGGCTGCGGGTGTTGCGCATGTTGATCCCGAGGTAGGAGTCGCTCCCCGAATGGACGTCGTGGAAGATCTTGACCGGGAAACGGTCGGGGGTAACGGCGGTCTGTTCGGTGAAAATCTGCTGCAGCTTACCGCGGAAGTGCTTCGAAAGGCTCACCTTGAGGAGATTCACATCAGGCTTGTTGAGTTCGCCGAGCATGATCTGGATGGTGCCTCTCAGCAGCTTGAAAAGCGAAACCTCGTCCATCACGTTTTCCGCCCGCAATTCCTCCTCGGCGTGGCTCTCCCCCCTGGGTTCGGGCGCACCCTGGCGAAACAGCAGAATTCCGCCCGAGACTGTGAAATTGACCAGACCGGCAGTGATCTTCAGCTTTTCCTGTTCGAGTTTTTCCTTGTCCGTGATCCGGCCATCGGCGAGATGGCGCACCAACGGCTCGCGGAAGACTTCCCTCACGTCCACCACCCTGCGCTCGAAGATATCCCTTTCAGCCTTGGCGGCAGGCTCTCCCTGGGCAGGCAACGGGCCTCCTCGATGGTTGCGGGCCACTCCGCTCGAACGTATCTAATTCACTGGTATTTAAGAAGTTATTGAAACAGCACCTTCAATTGTACATTGTTTTGCCGTCAATTGTCAAGTTTTTTACCCCCTCGAGCCGTCCCCCGGATTTCCGCCCCCTGTCCGGGCCCGCCCCGGCCGCCATGATCGGCACGCCGGCCAATCTCATTGACATTCAGCATTTTAGAAAAACTTGTCAGGTAAGGATTATTCTTTATATTTGTACCTCTTTGAAACGGGCGAACACGAGGTTCGCCTCTACGGCTGTCTTGGGGAGGGCTGGCTCGAAGAGGAGCTGTGGGGAAATCTCAGCGATTACACTTCGAACATTGACGAAACGAACAGCAGGGCGACGCGAAGCCCGAGAAGCAATTTCAGAAGCGAGGAGGCGAGGTGAACATCTACGTTTGCGTCAAACAGGTCCCGGACACCGAGGCCAGGGTGCAGATCGGCGAGGACGGCCGGTCGATCGAGACCCGGGACATCAATTTCATTCTCAATCCCTACGATGAGTTCGCCGTGGAACAGGCCCTGCTCACCCGGGAAGCCCTGGGCGGCGAAGTGACCGCTCTGAGCCTGGGGGAAGACAATGCCGCCGCGGCGATCCGCACTGCCATGGCTATGGGCGTCGACCGGGGGATCCACCTGCGGACAGTCCAGCCGGCCTTCGATCCCCTGACCGTGGCCCGGGCCATCGCCAAGGAAATCGGCGGTAAGGGCGTGGACGTCGTCTTTTTCGGCAAGCAGGCGGTGGGTAACCAGCACGGCCAGGTGGGCATTCTGGTGGCCGAGCTTCTCGGCATCCCGGCGATCAGCGAAGTGAGCCGTCTGAATATCAGCGCCGGCGGGGCCGAAGGCGAGCGGGAAGTCGAGGGCGGCACGGAGAGCTTCGAGTGCCACCTGCCGGCGATGTTCACCTGCCAGAAGGGGCTGAACCAGCCGCGCTACCCCTCGCTCAAGGGCCGCATGGCCGCCAGGACTAAGCCTTTGGAAGTCAGGGAAATCACTCTCGAGGCGGGCCAGCTCGAAATCGAGGCCCTTAACTACCCGCCGCAGCGCGAGCGCGGCCGGATGGTGGGCGAGGGCAAGGCCGCGGTGGCCGAACTGGTGCGGCTCTTGCGCGAAGAAGCCAAGGTCATCTGATATAATCGGCGGGCGCTGATATTCCATTTTCAGCACCTGCCTCAGGGAATTTAATCGAAAAGAATTCCTCGAAGCTTTGCTTCGGGGTAGTTTGTCCCTCGGGCCAGTCGTAGGGGCGACCAGCCGGTCGCCCGCGGAAGTTACTGACTGCCCGGCAAACCACCTGCCTGAATATTTCAACAGGCTTCCCGGGAAAAAGTGCGGGACAGTTTCAGATAGAAGGAGACAAGGGATGGCGCTCAAGGTGCTGGTTTTCGCCGAAACGAGGGAAGGCGTTCTGAAGAAGTCGAGCCGCGAGGCGCTGGGACTGGCTCGCCGGCTGGCAGACAGCGAGGGCGGCGGCGAGGTGGCCGCGGTCCTGGCAGTCGATTCGGCCGGGGACCTGGTCGACAGGCTGGCTCGCGCCGGAGCCGACCGGATCTATCTGTCGGAAAACCCGCTGTTCTCAGGCTATAGCCCGGGAGGATTCGCTGCAGCGGCGGTCAAAGCCGCAGCCGGCTTTGCGCCGGCGGTGGTGATACTGGCCGGCACCGCGCTGGGCAAGGACCTCACCCCGCGGATCAGCGCCCGGCTGGGCGTGTCCGCCGCCACCGATGTTATTTCCGTGGACACCGATGGCGGCCGGATCACCGCGCTGAGGCCGGCGTTCGGCGGCAAGGTGCAGATGAGGCTCTCGTTCACCAGCTCGCCCGCGATCCTCTGTATCCGCGCCAACGTATTCCAGACCTTGGAGGTCGAAAGCCGCAGCGCCCGGGTCGAAAAGCTGGCCGTGGAGCCATCGGCCCAGGACCTGGCGCTCAGGATCACCGGCGTGAAAAAAACTGTGGGAGAGCGGCCGGACGTGGCCGAGGCGGACCTGGTGGTGTCGGGCGGCCGCGGCATGAAGGAGGGCGAAAGCTTCCGTCTGCTCGAACAGCTCGCCGCCGCGCTGGGCGCCGGTATCGGGGCCAGCCGCGCCGCGGTGGACGCCGGCTGGCGGCCGCACGGCGACCAGGTGGGCCAGACCGGCAAGTTCGTCAGCCCCACCCTCTACGTGGCCTGCGGGATCAGCGGCGCGGTCCAGCACCTGGCCGGCATGATCGGCTCCAAGGTGATCGTGGCGATCAACAAGGACCCGGATGCGCCTATTTTCAAGGTGGCGAACTACGGCGTAGTGGGGGACGTCTTCGAGGTGATCCCGGCGCTGGTCGAGGAATTGAAAAAACATTCCTGAACTCGTAACCCGGCCTGCCTGCCGGCCGTTACTACGAGGAGCGTGAGCTGGCTTGCCTTTTTCAGATACTGGAATTGTCGAATCAGCGGCTGTAATAGCTTAACGCCTTGAGATTCACTTATAGGAGCATGTAGCAGCCTCGTAATTTCCATCGTGGCCTGTTGGATGATTCCAGGGGTAGGCAGGCCATTTCGAGGACTGGTGGGGGGAGAAGTGTGGAGGAGACCTCGAAGGCGACTGCACAAAGAGTGCCGGGAAAAGAACCAGAGCCTAGCATTATTCAGGGATCATGCAAAGGTTCGTCTTTATTCAGATTTGGGGATTGTCGAATCAGCGGCTGTAATAGCTTAACGCCTTGAGATTCATTTATAGGAGCGTGAAGCAGCCTCGTAATTTCCATCGTGGCCTGTTGGATGATTCCAGGGGTAGGCAGGCCATTTCGAGGACTGGTGCGGGGAGAAGTGCGGAGGAGTCCTCGAAGGCGACCTCCTAAGGAGCGGAGTAGAAGACTCGAGTGCTGGTAATAACCTTTGTTTCTTTCAGTTATGAAAGAAACGCTTTTGTTTCTTTTGGCGACAAAAGAAAGAATAAGCCCTTGCCAGGGAAATAGATAGACAAAAGGCGAAATTTCAATTGACATTTATTCCAGATGGTTCTGAATCAGGGGAGATTATTGTGGCGGAAGACAAGTTCGACTGTATAGTAGTGGGCGCCGGACCTTCCGGTATCGCGGCCGCGATTACGCTGGCCCGCGCCGGCCTGTCTGTGGTGGTGCTCGAACGCGGCGAATACCCCGGCGCCAAAAACCTGTTCGGCGGGATCCTGTTCACCACCGTGCTCAACCAGCTGGTGCCGGAGTTCTGGAAGCAGGCGCCGGTGGAAAGGCACGTGATCGGCCGCCGGTTCAGCTTCCTCAACCAGCTCAGCGAGCTGGCGGTCCATTTCAGCTCCCAGCGCTTCGACCAGCCCCCCTTCAACAACTCGTTCATCGTCTTGCGCAGCCGCTTCGACCGCTGGTTCGCTGAAAAAGCCGCGGAAGCCGGAGCGGAAATCATCACGGAAATCCAGGTGGACGACTTCATCCGCAGGGACGGCAAAGTAGTGGGGATCCTGGCCCGCGGCGAGGGCGACCAGAAGGACGAGCTGTTCGCCGATGCGGTGATCTGCGCCGAGGGGGCCAATAGCCTGCTGGCCGAAAAAAGCGGCCTGCGCCGGAAAATGACCCCGGGCAACCGCGTCGTCGCGGTCAAGGAAATCATCCAGCTCGACCGGGAAATCGTGCAGGACCGCTTCCAGCTGGAGGACGACCAGGGTATCGCCTACGAGTATTTCGGGGACGCGGTCAAGGGCATGGTGGGCAGCGGCTTCATCTATACCAACCAGGACAGTATCTCGGTGGGCGTGGGCTGCACCATCGAGGACTTCATTGCCGCGCAGGTCTCGCCCAACGACCTGCTCGAATACTTCAAAAGCCACCCGCGGATTCGCGCCCTGGTGCGCGGCGGACAGACAGTCGAATATTCGACGCACATGATCACCGAGGACACCTATGATGAGCTGCCCCAGTTGATCGACCACGGCCTGCTGCTGGTGGGAGATGCGGCCGGGCTCATCAACGCCTCGATCTACCACGAAGTGACCAACCTGGCCATGGCCAGCGGGGTGGCGGCGGCCGAGGCGGTGATCGAGGCCAGGGAGAAAGGCGATTTCTCCAAGGAAACCCTCTCGGTCTACCGCCGGAAACTGGAAGAATCATTCGTGCTCAAGGACATGTTCCACTTCCGCCACGTGGTGCACTTCCTCAAGAACCACAAGCAGTTCCTCAGCGAATACCCCGACCTCTTCATCGACCTGATGCTGGATTACTTTACCGTGAGCGAAACTCCCAAGGCCCAGGTGCGAAAGGACGTGATCCGCAAGTTCCGCAAGCGGATCAGGATGATTCCCTTCCTGCGTGGCCTCTGGGCGGCAAGGAGAGCGATGCTATGACCGAAGAGAAGAAAAAGAGCATGCTGGCGCCCACCCCGGTCCTCTCCCTGGATGACAAGCTGGGGCTGGTCAAGCGCAAGATAGACAAGGAAAGCCACATCCAGGTGGACCAGGAGGGGTTCCGCAAGTGCCCCAACCAGCCCATCCTCTTCCTCTGCCCGTCCGGGGTATACGAAAAGCACCCGGAAACCGGCGACTGCATAATCAAATTCGAAAACTGCCTCGAATGCGGCACCTGCCAGGTGGCCTGCCGGCCCTACGTAAAATGGGACAATCCGCGGGGCGGGTTCGGCGTGAGTTTCATTTTCGGCTGATCCGGTGGAAATAAAGCGCTGAATGGCGAAGGGGTCTGATCCGAAAGGGCGGCCCCTTTGCAATTTGGGAATATAATTCGATGATTACGGATGCCACGATTCCACCCCGCTCCGCCGGGCAACATGCGAGATCGGGCGAACACGAGGTTCGCCCCTACAGTCGATTACGTCGCTATTGGAGTTTCGGACCGGGGGTGGGGACTTCTTTTTTCTTTCTTCTTTCTTCTGGCTTCTGGCTTCTGTCTTCCGGAGGAAGGGCTGAGATGGGAGATACCGGGAGATTTGCCCGCCCCGCCGGGCGACGCATGCGTCGCCCCTACGGCAAAGCCGAGCCATATGCGAAAACGGGCGAACACGAGGTTCGCCCCTACAGTCGATTACGTCGCTATTGGAGTTCCGGGCCGGGGGTGGGGACTTCTTTTTTCTTTCTTCTGTCTTCTGACTTCTGGCTTCTGTCTTCTGACTTCTGGCTTCTGTCTTCTGACTTCTGTCTTCTGTCTTCCCGGGGAAGGGCCGGGCTAGGCAAAAATTCACCGGCTCCGGCGCTTGAGGATCGAGTCGCGCAGAGACACCTTGCCCTGGCGGATACGCTCCTCCCGGTTCATCTGCTCCTTCTCCAATTCCTCCCGCCGCTTGCGTCCGCCCACGCTGAAATTAGCCGCCCGGCTGGAGGGCCGGAGGTTGCGGTTGAGCCGGCGGAAAATGAACCAGTAAAAAGCGAACGCCAATCCGATCAGCAATAACTCGATCAGGCTGATATTCATGTTTGAACTCCCCGGTCAGGAATTTTTTTCATCCTCGAACTTCATGTCGCGGGTCTCCAGGCCGGTCCGCAGGCAGTAGCCGGTGAACAGGGCGAAGTAGTTTTCCCGCAGGCCATCGGATAGCTCCAGCCCCAGTTCGGCGGCAACCCGCTCGATCTTCTCCGGTTGGGCTTCCAGCTCCAGGAAGTGGCCCATGTGCGGCAGTTGGTCCAGTTCGGCGGCGGACCCGTCCGGACGGGTAAAATGCTCCCGGTATTTTTCGTAGACCCGTTCGCTGGGAAAGCCGAGCCGGTGGAGGATATGCCGCATGGTCTCCAGGTCCGAAAGCTCCAGCTCGCTTTCCTGCTTGGCCTTGAAGCGGAGTCCCAGCGCCAGGTCCTCGTGCGGCTCCTTGTAAGTCAGCCTGATGCGGCCGTCGCTGCGCAGCCTGAGCAGACGGTGGCCGGTCGCCAGGTCCAGGCCGGGAGTGTCCAGCACGACGTTCACTTCGAACGCCCGGCCGTGGGACTCGAATCCCAGGGCGATCAGTTTTTCCCGGACCGGCTGCGGGTCGTCGAGGTGGAACTTGAGCTCGATTTCCGCGCGGGTGCCGCCTGCCATCGACTTCCCTCCGTCCTTCGGACTATCGGTTTCTTCTTCAAACTACTGCCGTATCCGGCCTTCTGTCAACCAGGTGCCCGAATCCTCCGGACCGATGAATATTGATTCTCTTTTTCAGATCGCGCTCAAATAGGCTGCAATTATAACGATATCAATCAGCTAACAGCGGGCCTGCGTTTTTTTCTTGCCTAATGGGCTTCGGATGTTATCTTGAAACGGTGAGCAGGTAAACCGTGGCAAAAAGAGAGAAATGATCTATTTCACCGACACTTCGATCAGGCACCTCGAACGCTGGGACATCCCGGACGATAACCCCCGCTTCGCCACCGTGGACGACAGCTACCGGATGTTCCTGGGGATGCACCTGCGGATGATGCGCAGTTCATTCGAGGAGTACGACCCTTACTACCGGCATTACCTCGACTGCGTGGAGCAATTGGGCAGCCGTCTCAGGCTCAGCTACCTCGAATTCCGCAACGTCGTGGCCAACCTCGTGCAGCTCTACCAGCAGTACTACAAGAGCGCCGGCACGACCCGCCAGCAGAAAGTCCTCGACACGATCGGCAAGTTCGAGCGGCTGATCTACCTGTTCAGCAACAAGCTTTCCAGCGAAATTCCCGCCCAGGTCGGCTGATCCCTGCCGAACACATCTTTCTAACCTCCTTGTCCCGGCAACCTGTCGCTTATCGCCGTATTTATTTTTCCTGGCATGTGTTATTTAATGAGTTTAAAAGCGCGTTGAAAAAACCTCCTGATTTATCACAAGGAGCCGGCATGCCGCACATCTGCGATTGGCGACACAATTACCTGATCGGAAGCTGGCTGCGCCGGCTCTTTCATCCCCCGGCACGGCTGCTGAGCGGTTACCTGAGGCCCGGCATGATAGTGCTGGACGCCGGCTGCGGCATGGGCCTGTACTCCCTGCCAATGGCGGCTATGGTGGGCGAAACCGGAAAAGTCATCGCGGTGGACCTGCAGCCCGAGAATCTGGAAGTGCTGATGAGCCGGGCCCGCAAAATAGGACTGGCCGGCCGGATCGAGCCGGTGGCCTGCGACATGGGAGTGCTGCCGGTCCAGGAGAAAATCGATTTCGCGCTGGCTTTCTACTCGGTGCACGAAGTACCGGAACAGGGCCGTTTCTTCCGGCGGGCCGCCCAGTTGCTCGCGCCCCAGGGATATCTGCTGGTAGTCGAACCGAAGTTCCACGTAAATGGAAAAGCCTTCGAACAAACTCTGGCCGAGGCGCGCCAAGCCGGGCTGAATCCTGTCGGCCGGCCGGGAATATTAGCCAGCTACACGGCGCTCCTGGAAAAGTGACGCCGGGTTCAAATAGAAGATTTGAGGTTTCCATGGAAATCCGGAGATTGCCTGTCCGAGCCGGGACAAGCGGAGCGTGTAGCAGCCTCGCAATTTCCATCGCGGCCCGCGGGATGATTCCGGTGTAGGTGTAGGCCTGGGCATCCTGCCGTAGGGGCGCAGCCTGCTGCGCCCTTAAGACTCAGTGGTTCGCCCGCCCCAACGGGCGACCGCCGGCCTCGACCGCCAGGTTTTCATACAGCACCACCCGCGGGTGGCTCCAGCCGATCGAAACCACGTCCAGATCGCCGTCCTGGTCCACGTCCACCGTGACCGCGCCGTCGTGATGTTCGTCCCCGGTATATACCACGTAGCACCGCCACTGCCCGCCCCGGCCGTCCAGGTTGCGGAAAACCAGGAGCCGGGCTCCTTCCGGGTGTTCGTAGTCGTGTTCGCCCACCACCACGTCTGGGTCGCCGTCCCAGTCCATGTCCACCACGTCCAGGCTCATCGGGCCGGTAACCGTCGCAATCACGTGTTCGGCCCATTCTCCGCCGGCCGGGAGAGAGTTCCCGTACCAGGCCAGCTTGCCCGGCCGGTTGATCGCTTCATAGCCCACCACCGCATCCAGCCGGCCGTCGCCGTCGATGTCCGCCAGCCGGTTACGGTCCGGGGAATCCGCGGTGTGGAACAGCTCGTGCAGCTCCACTTCGCCGGAGCGGTTTTCGAGCCACCAGGTGCCCAGCAGGAGGTCGGTGTCGCCGTCGTCGTCGATATCTCCCGCAGAAATTTGTTCATCCTGGGAAAAATCCGTGGCTTTGGCCCAGGACCATCTTTCCCGGACCGGGTCCCCCGGCAGGATGAAGGCCTGGATGCCCTTGCCCGCTCCGTGCCAGGAAAGCGCCACCGCTGATGGCCCCCCTCTGGAGGCCTGCGCCACTGCCACGCCCTGCAGGAAATCGCCATCGGCGGGGGGGATGTTGCCGAGAATTTCGAACCGGCCCTCCCCCAGGTTGTGCGCCCAGAGGAACTCCGCGCTCGGCTCCGCCCCCTTGCCGGTGGTAGCCAGGGCATCCAGCCGGCCGTCGTGGTCGAAATCGTGGAGCACGGCCAGGTTGTTGAACCGGCCGCCGAAAGACCTGCGGGCCCATTTGCCGGCCGGCTTTCCGGGATTGGGATACCACCAGCCGCCGGCCGCCACGTCCGGCAGGCCGTCCCCGTTCAGGTCCCCGGCCTGGATGAACACTGCGCGGGAAGGCCGGTCAGGGTCTATCACGTGCCGGCGCCAATTGGAAAGCGGCAGGGTATTGGCGCCGCCGCTGACGTTGCGCCAGACCTCGATGTAAGCCAGGCTGTCCTGCGCCACCGATTTCCAGTTGGCGCCGAACAGGTCGAGGTCGCCGTCGCCGTCCAGGTCCGCCAGGCGGATGGCGTGCGATCCGGTCCGGGACAGCGCCTGTTCCTGCCAACTGTTTCCATTGCCGAGGTTCAGGAACACCAGCACCCGGTCCGGGTCCTCGGATTGATGCATTTCCGCGGCGGCCACGTCCGGGTCGCCATCGTTATCGACATCGCCCACGGCCAGGCCGTGGCCCTTTTCCAGGGTATCGCAGATCACGTGGCGCGGCCAGGCTCCTTCGGCCGTGCCGGCCGAATTGGCGAACCAGCAGACCGGCCCGCTGGATTCAGCCTCGGAAAGGACCACGTCCGGCCGGCCGTCCAGGTTAACGTCCCCGGTCTTGACCACCGCATCCTGATTGAAGTCGGCGAACTTATGGCCTTTCCATTCGCCCCCGGCCCGGCCTGGATTGGCGTACCAGAGGCCGCCGGTCACCACGTCCGGCCGGCCGTCCCGGTCGATATCCGCCAGGGCCAGGCCCTCGCCGTGCGGGCAGGCGATTTCGGCCTGGCTCCAGTAATCCGGCGACTGCTGGAACCAGAGCACCACCCGGTTGCCCTCGTTGGCCCCGAATCCGCTCTGTCCGCGCACTGCCACGTCCGGGTCGCCATCGCCGTCCAGGTCTGCCACCTCCAGGTCGTGGGCGCGGCCCGGGCCGATCACGTGCAGGGTCCAGGCTCCGCTGTCCGGCCGACTTGCAGGGAGAGGATTTTCGTACCATTCGAGCCTTTTCAGGGAGTAGTATTCGCAAATTACGATATCGTTGTCGCCGTCGCCGTCCACGTCCGCCAGCTCGGCATCGCAGCTCCAGCGGCCGGAGGGAGCGATTTCGTACCTGGGCCAGTCCGGGGAGCGGTACCAGACCAGGGGCCCGCCCGCGCTGGAGGCTGCCACGGGATCGGCCGCGCCGTCGCCGTCGATGTCGCCCGTGCTCTTGACGTGGGGGTCGGCCGGCCCGTTCTCGTCGATAATAACGTGTTCGAACGGTACTCCCGGCCGGGCGTTGAAACCCTCACCGCCGTTGATCCAGAGGTCCAGCCTCGGGGTCTGCCAGTTGTAAGGCTTGCCCAGGATGTCCAGGTCGCCGTCGCCGTCCAGGTCGGCCGCGCGGGACTCGTGATTGCCGAACCCCTCCGCGATCACCTGATCGGCGAAATGCCCGCGGCCGTCGCCGGCCAGGACGTAAATCTTCGCATCCGGGTTGACCCCGTCCAGCCGCATTTCAGCCAGGAAAACATCCTGATGGCCGTCGCGGTCCAGGTCCGCGATCTGCAGGCTGTGGGCGTGGTCGAGGTCATGGCCCAGCAGGTCGCGGCCGAGCCAGCGGCCGTTCGTCCATTCGTACCATCTGGCCCGGCCGCTGCCGTCGCCGATCACGAAGACCACCTCCGGAGCTCCGCCTTCCACCAGCTGGCCTGCGGCTGCGCGGCTGAAATGCTGGTCCGGGTCGATTTCATTGACCTCGAACCGGTGTCCGCCCAGATGCCTGAACCATCTTCCCCCGCCGATTATGTCGGGCACGTCGTCGTGGTCGATGTCTGCTGCGGCCAGGCCCTCGTGCTCGTTGTCGCGCTGCCAGACGGGCAGGTCGTCCTCCGGCAGCGGCTGCCAGGTATAGATAATTTCCAGGGGCCAGGGTTCGGTCCCGTGCGGGTCCTCCGGGATTTCCGCCAGGAAGAGGCCGCGGCGGCCCTGGTTCCAGAACACCAGCTCCGGCCGGCCGTCGCCGTCGAAGTCGCCGAACATCTGATCGTGGTGCTTGCTGGCCCCTCCTGACTTGATCTCGCGCCGCACCCAGGGCTTGTCTGGATCGTAGTCGGGATACGGGTTTTCCCACCACCAGACGCGGTCTCCGGAAAAGTCCGCTCCCATCACGATGTCCCGGTCGCCGTCGCTATCGATATCGCAGTACGCTCCGCCGGCCTCCACCGGCAGCACCTCCGGGTCGATCACCAGCCTCTTCCAGCCCTGGGCCGTGCGCCTGTACCAGACCAGAGAGGGCGATCCCTGGCGGCAGCCGATAACGAAGTCGTTCAGGCTGTCGTTGTCCACGTCCAGCACCAGCGAGGCGGTCTGCTGGGCCGAACTGCCGGGAGGCGGTATTTCGCCGGCGGCTGAACTCACGAGGCGCCAGGGGAGGCTCTTCTCCGGCTCCTTACCCTTTTCGGTAAGGGTGCAGGCCAGGAACAGCGAGGTCACTATGACAAGGACGGCGGCGGAGCGCATGGTTCCTCCCGGTCGGGGGATGGAGTGATACTGGGTTCTGGAAGCGAGTTGAATTATTCACGCCTTTAAGGAAGAAACATGGATTGTAGGGGCGACGTCCCGATGCAATCGGGATCGCTTCTACGGTAAACACACTGCTCTATAGATAATTAAATAGGTCCTTACAGCAACGCCTCTCTATTAATTTCCCATATTTTCGATAACGGAAGGTTTTTTCAACACGCTTATAGACAGAAAAAGCTTAACAGGCGGCGAAAGCCTCGGCCGACTCTTTACGCCACGAACAGGTAGTCTTTACCCTCGCTGTAGCCCAGGGGATCGAGATGGCCTCGCAGGCTGTCGCGGCCGCCTTTCTTGCCGATCGCGCCCAGGATCAGGCCCGGCCCGCCCTCGGTGTCCGCGATCCGGCTGGCGGTCACGACTGGCACCCCGTGGATCGTCTTGCCGATCTTCCGCGGGTTGACTTCCACCAGGCGGCGTACCTCGACCCCGGCCGCCTGGAGGTCCTTGAGCCAGGCTTTGCCCACCGGCCCTGCGCCGCAGATAGTCACGGGCCGGCGGCCGCAGTCGAGGTGGAGGCCGAGTAGGTAGTGGAGCTTGAGCCGGCGGAAGCTGTCCTGGCTGTAACGTGGGTCACGGCGCGAGGCGCGGCCCTCGTGGTCCCGCCAGTAATGCAGCACCGCTGGCACTGCCCCGATCTTCCAGCCGGCCGCAACCAGCCTGAATATCAGGTCGTAGTCCTCGGGCAGGCCCTGGAATTCCCGGTAGCCGCCCACTTGGCCGAAAGCTTCCCGGCGGAAGGTGAGCGAGGGATTGGCCAGGGGGCATTCGACGAAAAGTTCGCGCCGCAGGTTCCGGCTGGTGGCCTCCGGGTTCTCGGAAATCAGCCCGTTGAGCCAGCTTTCGTAGTAGAGGAGGCCTTGCTTAAGCCGCCGGCGGGGAAAGTAGCGGACCCGGCAGCCCACGGCTCCCAGCCCGGGATCGGCCTCCAGCAGCTCGACCTGCAGCCGGGTGCGGTCCGGGTGGGCGAAATCATCGGCGTCCAGGCGGGCGATAAACCGGCCCCGGCAGCGCTCCTGCCCGGTCTCGGCCGCCGCCACCTGGCCCTGGTGAGCGATGGAGATCAATCTCACACGCGGGTCGCCGAGCGCGATTTTTTCCACGATCTCGCGGGTGCCGTCCGTGCTGCCGTCGTCCACCACCACCACTTCCAGGGTCGGCGCTTGCCGCTGGCCGAGCAGGCTCGTCAGGGCGCGCCGGATCGTGCGGCCTGCGTTAAAGGCCGGCATCAGGTAGCTGACTGTGGGATCGGTTTTCATGTATAGGCGGATAACGCGAAGGGGCAGTCCCGAAAGCTTTTAATTGCCCGTAGGGGCGGACCCATGTGTCCGCCCGGGCGCACACGTAGGTGCGCCCCTACACCCATTTGGATGTCTGGTAAGCTCTTGTAGGCAATTCAAGCACTCTTGGCAACTTAGAGTGGCAGCGGTCTTATCTTTAGAAAACAGCCTTAACCTGACTTTTGGGGCCGCCCTTCCCGTAAATTCAGCGAATCCTCGTGTCCTACTTCGCTTGGCGGCAGAGTTCGAGCGCGCCGGTGGTGACGTAGTACTTGGAAAGCAGGTTCGCGTACTCCCATTCCGGCAACGGCCCGTTGTCCAGGTACTTGAGGAAGCCGGCGGCGACCTGGCCGAAATGCGCCTCGTGGCCGATCCGGTAACTCTGCGGAATCAGAATCCGCCAGCGCTGCCCCTCCTCGGCCACGCTCACGCCCGGGTATTTCCCCTGAGCCAGCCGGGACACCAGGCTCTCCAGCGCCCGTCCGACAGCGGCCCGGTCCGCGCCCGGGGCGGCTTCCACGTACAGCTCGGGTTGGTAGTACTGCTCCTTCTCCTGCAGCACCAGCACGTGGGCCAGGGTGCCCCTGATCACGGAATAATGGGTGTCCCCGCTGCCCTCCGGCGCCTCGAAGCTCCACACTACCTGCACGGAACAGTTCACCCCCCGCACCTTGAAGTTCATCCGGCCGTTGCAGAAGTAATCGAGCTTGCCGCTGGAATTCAGCTTCAGACTGGACGGGAAGTCCGGCAGGGTGGTCACTTTTTCGAACTGCGACCGGTCGAGCTCGGTGGACCAGTGGCTGGCCGACACCATCTGGATGTCCCGGTCGTGCACGATCGGCTGTTCGGGCCAGAGCACCCAGAAGATGATGTCCACCAGGTGAGTGGTCACGTCTACCACGCCCTCGCCCTGGACCTCCGTATCGAAGAACCACCAGGGCCTTTTGTTAGGCCGGCCGGCCACAATCTTGAAGAGGTAGTGCGCGCTTTTCTTGACCACCGCCGGGTCGTCCGGAGTGCCCTCGACCACCGTGCCGAAAGTGGCCTGGTCCTGGATGATTTCCCGCTGCAGGATGGTGGTGATCTCGTGGCGCTCGGTCATGATGTCGTAGACCAGCCGGCCGCTCTTTTTGGCCTCGGCGACCACCTCCTCCAGCACCGGCAGCTTGGCCGGGTCGATCACCCACGGCTTGTCCGCCAGCACGTTCAGCCCGCCCTTGACACAGGCCAGGATGCGGTCGATCTTGGGCTGGTTGCGGCCCGAAAGAATGGCGATGTTGCCGAATTTTTCAGCGAGCATCTCCTGTTCGCAGTCGGGGCCCAGACTGATATGGTAACGCCAGCCGGCCGGGTCCTCGGCCCGGGTGTTGAACGCGGTCACGCGCGCCATGTGGTCCACGAAATCATCGCCCACCGGCGCGTAGATTCCCACCAGCGGGGACACACCGGCATAGGAAGCGGGCTTGAACACCAGGGCGGCATGGAAATGGCCGGGATCGAGCACCACGAAACGGTGTTCCCTGGCGGCGGCGGCCGGCGGTTCCGCCTGAGGCGCGGGGCCGGGTGCACAGCCGGCGGCTGACAGAAGTACTACCAGAAAAGAGGCGGCAGCTTGAACGGGACGACCTGATCTGGACATTTATCCCCCCGGGTAAGTTCTGGGCCTTGAAGAGGCAAGCGCGCTGAAAGTCCGCAATCGCTCAGGATGGATACCGGAACCAAGATAAACCCCCGGAAGGGCAAGATCAAGAACCTCTGGCGCTATCGGCGCGGGCGGTTCTTTTTGCGCATTTCTTGACACTGCCGGACCGCAGTGCTATTTAGAATTGGACGCGGCGCGGACGGATGTTCCGGTCCCCCGCGGCGCCGCCTCAGACTCGAAACCCACCCCGTGCCGGAGAAACCTCTATGAAAAAATCCAATCCGCTGAGCCGGAGAAGTTTCCTGGCCGACAGCGCCATCGCCATTTCCGCCCCGGCCGTCCTGGGCCTGGCCGGCAGGCTGACAGCTCAGGATTCCGCAGCGGTAAGGTTCGCCATGATCGGTATAGGCGGACGCGGCAGCGAGCTGTTGAGCCAGGCGCTCAAAGCGCCCGGGGCCCGCTGCACCGCACTCTGCGACATCAGCGACGAGGCCCTGGCCCGGGCCTCGCAGGCCGCATCCGAACACAAGCCCGCCACTTTCAGCGATTACCGGAAAATGCTCGAGAAGCAGGAGATCGATGCGGTGTTCGTGGCCACGCCGCCCTATCTGCACAAAGAGATGATCCTGAATGTACTGGCCTCCGGACGGAGCTGCTACACAGAAAAGCCGGTGGCGCTGACCGTCGAGGAAATCGGGGCGGTGGCCGAGGCGGCCAAGGGAGCCAAGGGTTGCCTGCAGGTGGGCCAGCAGCTTCGTTACCAGACGCAGCTCCGTCAGCTCATGCCGCGAATCCACCAAGGCGAGTTCGGCAAGATCGGCTTCATCCGCGGCCAGCGCTACGCCGACTGGGAGGGCCCCGGCTCGCGCGGCCCGATGAAATGGCTCTGGAGTATCGCCCAGAGCGGGGACCAGATCGTCGAACAGTCGGTGCACGAGCTGGACCTGATCAACTGGATCATGAACGGCCATCCGCTGCGCGCCGCCGGCCTGGGCGGCCAGAACCTGATCCACGAGCCTCCCGGCGCGGACGTCTTCGACACCTACGGCCTGGCCTTCGACTACCCCGGCGGCCGCCAGGCAGTCTTTTCGATGGTCAAGTACGCCCCCTACACGCACAACCTGGGCGGCCGGATAATCAACGCCTACTGCGAAAAGGCCTCCGTGGACGTCCAGCTCTCCGACCCCTGCACCATAGTCTGGCGCGGGGAGAAAGCTCCCGAGCCGGAGCAGGTGCACGTGCCGGACGTGGATTTCACCTTCGAGGCGATCAAGGACTTCTTCCACTGCGTCAGGGAAGGCGACCGGCCGTTCTGCGACGTCGAAACCGGCCGGACCGCAGCCCTCACTGCTCTGTTGGGCCGCAAGGCCATGTACGAACGGCGGGTGGTGACCTGGGAGGAGCTGTTGGCCGAGGGTGCGCCGGTCAAGCCGGTGTGGAGCTGACCTTGAGATAAAATTGGCCTGTTTCAAGGGGGAAGAAATTGTAGTAGGGGCGGTTCGCGAACCGCCCCATGACCAGCGCCTGGGCAGGCAAATGGATTCGAATAAGAGTTAAAATTTCTTCGAATGAAGTATCGATATTTTTCCGTGGCAGTATCGGACTGAGGCAGTTTTCATCTCGAGCTAAGCCGGAGACTGTCTGTTTGGGCCAAAGCAAGAGGAGCGTGCAGAAGCCTTGTAATTTCCATTGCGGCCCGCTGGATGATTCCGCTGGCAGGCAGGCCATTTCGAGGACGAGTGTGGGGAGAGGGGGTAGAGGCGTCCTCGAAGGCGACCGCGCCTGGCGCGGTGGAAAAAACTCGTAGTCCGGATTAACTTTGTTTTCCTTTGGTTACAAATGAACAATTAAGCCTTTTGCCGGGGTAAAGAAAAGAATCCTGGACAGAATTCCAGTTGACATTTTTTCCGGACATCTCACAGTTCTGAATACTGAATAATAATTGAATCTGTGTGTTAGCTATCAAGTCGTATTCACCGCAACTGAATTTTTCCCAAAGGAGAAGAGATGAGCCTGAACAGACGGGATTTTCTGACCAGTGCGACGGCCGCGGCAGTGGGTGCGGCGATCGGGGCGGGCCGGGCCGAGGCCCAGGCTATGGCCGCTAAAAGCTCGAGCGACACCCTGCCGGTGCGGATCGGCATGACCGACTGGAACCTGGGCGAGCGCGGTGTCGTGGAAAAAGTGGACCTGGCCCGCCGGATCGGCCTGGACGGGATCCAGGTGAGCGTACTGTACCCCGCGGACGGCCTGCACCTGCGCGATCCCAAGCTGCAGGGGGCTTATCGCAAGGCCGCGCTCGATAACGGCGTGCAGATCTGCTCGCTGGCTATCGGCAGCCTGGGCCCCGGTGAACCGTTCAAGAGCGAGCCGATGGGCGTCATGCGCGTGGCGGACGCAATCGAGGTGGCGAGCAATATCGGCACCAACAATATCCTGCTGCCGTTCTTCCGCGACAACGCGCCCAAGACCGATGAGGAGTTCAAGCGGATCACCGACACTTTCAAGGAGCTGGCCCCGATCGCCGAATACCACCAGGTGGTGGTGAGCCTCGAATGTTCGCTGAGCGGCGAGGAGCACATGCGGATCCTCGACGCCGTGGGCTCCCCCTGGATCGGCGTTTACATGGACCCCTGGAACTGCTCCTACTACGGCCACGACCCCCTGGTGGACATCCCGCTCATGAAAAACTACATCCACCAGGTGCACGTCAAGAACGGCAAGGAGCTGATGAGCGGGCCCAACGAGCGCGGGTTCGCCTGGCCGGAGGTGGCCGAGCTGCTCTACAAGATCGGATACAAGGGCTGGTACGTGCTGGAAACCGGCGCTCCCAGCGGTGACCTGACCGCGGACACGCGGAAGAACATCGACTACGTGCGGAAAAATTTCCGGATGCCCGCCTGAAATTGCCGCAGGCTGGTCTTTTCCGGGGAGACCGGCGCGCTGGCCGGGCTTTCCCTAAATGCGAGGGGTAAAGATTGTAGGGGCGGTTCGCGAACCGCCCCAAAAGCAGGATGCCAGAGCCAACCGTAGGGGCGCACCCCCGTGTGCGCCCTTTTTATTAGGGATACGTCCATGCGAGCCGGGTGGGGCATCCGTGCCACCTCCGCGAGATCCGTGGTTCTGAATCACGGAAGTCACGGATAAAAGACGGATGACACGGATCCACCATGCCCTGCGGGCGAACACGAGGTTCGCCCCTACAAAATGAACTGTCCCGCGGGCAGCCGCCGGCCTGCCGTTGCGCACGTAGGGGCGGTTCGCGAACCGCCCCAAAAGCAGGATGCCGGAGCCAACCGTAGGGGCGCATCCCTATGTGCGCCCGGAGTGCTTCTAAGAAAAAATCCTCAGTTCTTTCAAAATTGTACAAAAATGTATTATATTATGATTGTCAGACCGGGTATTCGTTCAATCCGGCGGTTCATTGCCATAACACATTGCAACAGAAGGAGACGACTCAAATGAAGAAGAACGAGCTGATCACCGTGCCGTTTCTGAAGGACGGTGCCTGGAAGTCCGAGGAAAGGTCCTTTGCCAAAGTCCTCGAGTGTTTCAAGAAGGACATCGACCTGCTCCCCCGCCAGGTCAAGGAGATGAAAAAAGCCGACAACGAGAAGTGGGGAACGCTCTTTGAAGAGCTGGCGAAGTATGCCGAATCGAACCCCGAGTTCGCCAAGGTAGTCCGGGTCGTGGAGAAGAAAGGTCAGCGCGGGTTGTCGGTCGGCGAGCCCAATTGGTTCTGGATCCCGATATTCCTCTCCTTTGTTGCCGGGTATGCACTTGGTTCGTGTGCCCAATCCTGTGGAAGCAAGAAATAGATTTCTATCGCAATGGCACTGCAGCCGGAAATGCGTGTAGCCGGCCGGGCCACTCCCGAAGTCATTCCATTACGCCGGGAGAATCGCGAGGGCGGACTCGTTTGTCCGCCCCTTCGCTTTTTCCTTCATGTGAAATTGCTCCCGTAGGGGCGCACCCATGTGTGCGCCCTTTTGCTTTAGGCCGGAGTGACCGAAGCACGTAGGAAAACCTGTGAGGCGGGCCGCAATGTGTTTTATACGGAAACCAGATTTGGCCTAGAAATGGATTACGGGCGTTCATAATCTATTTCATTGAGACCTTTGATTTAATGGGTTGGATGGCTTTTCTGATTTTTGAAGTGTCTTTTTGGGGCTGTTAAGTTTTTAGCTCAAAAAATATTTCCTTTTCTTGAACAGGGATACAAGCTTTAAACCGGGAA
>Ga0214473_10000624_pt1 | contig 49286 bp, 44 predicted proteins | sample RVTome_7_FD_203509 | JGI IMG/M metagenome (GOLD analysis project Ga0214473, IMG submission 203509) | Soil microbial communities from uranium-contaminated site in the Upper Colorado River Basin, Wyoming, United States - RVT98D197 | ecosystem: Environmental > Terrestrial > Soil > Contaminated >...
TGGACCTCGGGGGGATGACGATCCTCTCCTCCTCGAGCGTGGGGGCCGGGACGATCGCGGCCTCGGCGGGTCCCGACGGCGCAGGCCCGGCCGGCACGGCCGCTTCCGGCGGGAAGACAACGCGGATGACGAAGACGAGGGCGGCGGCGGCGCAGGCGAGAAGGACGAGAGCCGCGGCGACGCGCGCCCCGTTGACCCGTCTCCTCGGTTTTCCGCGGCCGGCCCCCGGGTCGATGGTCAGCTTGAGTCGGGCCATCCTCTCGGCGCGTCTAGGAAGGGATGACTTTCGGCTCTGGTTTTTTCCGGGGCTGTTTCCGGAAAGCCCGGACGAGGGCGACCGTCGGGCCGGAGAGGACATTCAGCCCGAAGTAGAGGAGGAGAAAATAGCGAGTGTAGAAAAGCACGCCGAAGAGCGAGACGGCGAGGAAGAGGGCGGTCCGGATGTCGATCCGGTGGCCGACGAAGGCCTTGACGAAATTCCGGTAGGGGAACGTGCTGACCATGCACAGGGAGACGACGAGGGTCAGGACGGCCACGAGGAAGCCGGATTGCCGCGTGGCCATCGGGACGGGGTGGAAATTGACGACCGCGGCCATGAACATGGCCGCCGAGGGCACCGTCAATCCCTGGTAATGCTTCCTGTCCGAGGGGACCCGGCTGCGGACGTTGTAGCGGGCCAGCCGGAGGACGCCGGCCGTCAGGAAGATGAAGCTGAAGAAAACGGCCGGCGGCCCGGCCATCTCCATACCCCAGAAATAGAGAAGGACGGACGTCGCCAGGCCGAAGGAAACGGCATCGGCCAGGGAATCGAGTTCGACCCCGAAGTCGGACGGCGTGTGCGTCGCCCGTGCGACCAGCCCGTCCAGCCCGTCCATCAGCGCGGCGATGATGATCAGGAACGCGGCCATCCTGTAGCGCCCTTGGAAGGTCAGGAGGACGCTCATGAAGCCGAAGAACAGGTTGGTCAGGGAAAACAGACTGGGCAGGACCATGACGCCTTGATGCGGTTTCTTTACTTTCATGGCTGGACCTCGGCGATGACGGTTTCGCCGGCCTTCGCCTTCTGGTGAAGGCCGACTTTTATGGTGACGTTTTGCGGCAGGGTGATCTCGACCCGCGACCCGAAGTACATCAGGCCGACCTTCTGCCCGCGGGCGACAGCCGCGCTGGCCTTGACGAAACACTTGATGCGGCGGGCGGCGACGCCGACGATCATCTTCAGGACCAGGTCCGTCACGCCGCCCTTGAGGACCAGGGTGTTCGATTCGTTATGTGCGCCGGCATCGGGCCTGTAGGCGGGCAGGAATTTGCCGGGGTGGTAGTCGGAGCGGACGACGGTCGCCGTGACGGACGAGCGGACGAGATGGACGTCGTAGAGGGAAAGAAAAATGGTGATCTTATTGACGGGGCCGGCCAGGTCGGGGTGGGACGGGAGGGCGTCGATACCGAGGACCTCGCCGTCCGCGGGCGACACGAGGAGATGCTCGCCCGGCGGCGGGACCCGGTCGGGGTCGCGGAAGAAATAGGTGAAGGCGGAGGCGAGAAGAAAGAAGAGGACGGCGAGCGGCCACCAGCCCTGCGCCAGAAAAGCGAGGGTCAGGGCGAGAGACGAGAGGATAAAAGGAAGACCCTCTTTGGCGATTCTCATCCTGCTCCCTACCGGTCGGCCCAAGAATACGCGGCCAGGAAGGCCACCTTGGCGGCGTCGGCCATGATATCGGGATTGATCCTGTAGATCGTGTCCCCGGTCTGGTGATAGGCGAGATGCGGCCCGTTCGATCCGAGGCTGGCCGCGGGGATGCCCTTGGCGAAGAACGGGGCGTAATCCGAGCCGCGGACGCCGACGCCCCGGATGACGCCGAGGCCGCGGACCACCTTGATGGACTTGTCGGCCTCCTCGATGGCCTTTCCGAATTCGGCCGGCTCGGCCGACGCGGCGCCCCAAAGACCGTCGCCTTCGCCCGTCATGTCGAAGTTGAACATGCCGACGACTTTGTCGAAGGGCCCGGGCACGTGGTCGACGAACCAGGTCGAGCCCTGGAGCCCGAGCTCCTCGCCGCCGAACAGGGCGATGACGATGGAGCGCTTGGGCTTGCGGGAAAGGCCGGCGAACGCCTTGCCGACCTCTAGGACCGTGGCGCTGCCGCTCCCGTTGTCGTCGGCGCCCGGGAAGAGGAGGCCCATGTGCGCGCCGGTGTGGTCGAAATGGCCGCCGATGACGACGCATTCTCTCTTAAGCTTCGGGTCGGAACCCTCGATGTGACCGACGACGTTGTACCCGACGGCCTGGGGAAAATGCCGTGATTCGACGGCCAGTCGGACCTTCGCCTGTAGGGGGAAGGAGACGGGCCGCTTGAAGGTCGTCAGGGACTTCTTGAGGTCCGCCGTGGTCGAGCTGACCTCCTTGAGGACGGCGTCCATGACCTTCTCGCCGATCATGGCCGGGGTGAATCCCTCGAGCCAGTCGCCGTTGGGGTTGGAGGCGATCTCGGAATAGATATAGATGATGCCCAGCGCACCCTTGTCGCGGGCCGCTTTCATCCGGGTCCGGTGCTCGTCGTGATACTGGTATTTCTTATCCCCGTCCGGAGTGCCGCGGAAGCAGATGACGAATTTTCCCTTGACGTCGAGCCCGGTGTAGTCGTCATAACCGATGTCCGGGGCGGAAATGCCCCAGCCCGCGAAGACGGTTTCGGCCGTCCTGTCGCCGCTATCCGAGTAGAGGAGCGGGAGAAAGTCCTTTTCGGGGACGAGCTTCATCTCCTTGTAGGACGGGGCCTTGCCGGTGTCCTGCTTCCCTTCGGGGAGGAGGAGGGTCATCTCGGCCTTGTCGATGACAGTGTACGGAGAGGGGTAGGGCTGGAGATAGCGGTCCTTGCCGGAGACGGGCTTGAGCCCCCAGGATTCGAGCTTCCGGGCGGCCCACTGGGCGGCGGCGGTGTAGCCGGGGTGGCCCGTCAGGCGCCCGGCGAACTCGGGCGAAGCGAGTGTCTTGACGATGTCATACGCTTCCGAGGCGCTGATGGACTTGAGCCCGGCCTGGAGGTTCTTATCGAGCGTCTGGGCGGGTGAGGCGGTCGACAGGAGGAGGATGAGCGATAGGGCGGCGAGCAGGCGGTTTTTCAGCATGGACTCCGGGGTCTCCTTTCCCGATAAATGTCGGCCACCGAAGATGATAGACTCTTCCCCCCCAAAAGTAAATGCCGGCCTCGGGGTAAGCTCCCTTTTTCAAGGTCACTTGGCTCGGGGCATGCCGCTCCGTCGGCCTTGGGGGTCCTCGGGGATCGTCTTCGTTCGCTGCGGTGATTTTTCACGCCATTCAGCGCGCCGGACTCGGCGCTAAAACAACTCGCTCGGCGTGCGCTACGCCAAGCTCAAACACGTTTTGGCGGTTTCCCCTGAAACTGCCCTCGTCCGTCACGCCGCCCGGCTAAATCACCGCTTATGCTTACTCCGACGACCCCCTCAGCCCCCCCTCAGTGGCCTCCTCACGGGACCTTGCCCCGTCCTCAATTATCTTACAAACGGGAACATGCCCCTCAGCCGTTGGGTGAAGTGGTCGCCGCAGGAGCGGCACTACTTTTTGATGGACTTGCGGCGGGCGATCTCCTTTTTGACGGCGGGGTGGAGAATGAAAAGGTAGTAGAGAAGGAGCAGGGCCAGGATGAGAGCGAAGCGGGTGACGTTGCCCCGGACGAGGGACACGACCGCGTAGGCGACGGCGACAAGAAGGCCGCCCAGGTGCAGGAAGGCGAAGATCGTGTCGAACAATGCCCGTTTCCGGCTTTCAGGGCGGCGGGAGGCGTCGAGCGCCGCCCGGCGCGACGAGCCTTACTTCCCGTCTACGACCGCAGCCGAAAGGATAGTGATCGGCTCGAGGGGGACGTCCTGATGGCCGCGCTTGCTTCCCGTGGGCACCTTGGCGATGGCGTCGACCACATCCATCCCGGCGACGACCTTGCCGAAGGCGCAGTATTTCATTTCGTCCAGGTTATCATTGTTCACGAGGTTGATGTAGAACTGGCTCGTGGCGCTGTCGAGCTCGGAGAGCCGGGCCATGGCGACGGAGCCGCGGGCGTTCTTCAGGCCGTTGCCGGACTCGTTCTTGATCGAGGGCTTGCCGGACTTCTGGCCCATCTCGGCCGTCAGGCCGCCGGTCTGGATCATGAAGCCGGGGATGACCCGGTGGAAGATCAGGCCATCGTAGAACTTGTCGTTGACGTAGGAGAGGAAATTCGAGACGGTGATAGGCGCCTTGGCCGGGTAGAGCTCGATGGTGATGTCGCCCTTGGTCGTCTTGAACAGGACCTTGGGATTGGCGGCCGTGGTCTGGGCGAGGGCCACTCCAGCGAGGAAGACACTCGCGGTGACGAGAATGGGGAAAATGTTTCGGGTCATGGAAGCCTCCTAGTGGACTCTCCGAGAGCGACAAAATAGCAGATTCGGCGGTCCAAATCAAACGGACAGGGGCCCGGGCGAACGGCCTCCTTTGACTTGAGCCGGGCACGAACGTAAAATACTCCTCCACGTCATCACCGAAGGAGGAAAGACCATGAAGATCTCCCGCCGACTGATCCCGGCCGTTTTTCTGGTTCTGGCGGCCACCGGGCTAAACCTCAATTCCCAGCAAGCCGCGCCCCCGGCGACCGACGAGGCCAGGATCCTGGAGGCCATGCATCTCATTCAGAGCCAGCCGCTCTACGGTTACGTCAAGGAGCTCGTCTCCGAGAAGTACGGCGGCCGGCTGACAGGCACGGAGGAATACGAAGCCTGCGTCGAATGGGTCGAGTCCCTGCTCAAAGGCTGGGGCGTCCAGCCCGGCGGCGAGAACGGGACCTACCGCCAGCTCTTTCCCAATCCCTACACGACCGTCTTCCCGGGAGGCGTCTGCGTCATGAACGTCCCCGCGGGCACGGGCGGAGTCGTCAAGAAGTCCTATAAGTACGAGGACGAGTTCATCCCCGGCGGCACCTCGGGGTCGGGCGAAGTGACGGCCGAGGTCGTCTACGTCGGTTACGGCATCACCGCTCCCGAGCTCGGCTACGACGACTACAAGGGCGTCGACGTCAAGGGCAAGATTGTGCTCATGGATTCCGAAGTGCCGGTCGGCCCGGGCGAGAAGACGCTCGAGCAGTTCAAGAAGTGGCGGCCCTATTCGTTCCACCAATATAAGCTCAGGAACGCCGCGGCCCACGGGGCCAAGGGCATGATCTACAACTACGGGCCCATCGGCAATTCCAACAACGCCTACGTCGAAGGGTTCGTCTATCACCATGTCGGCGCGGCCGTGGTCGCGGACGTGTTCGCCGGGACGGGCCGGATCCACAAGGACGCGGTGGCCAAGATCCGGGCCGAGCTCAAGCCCCAGTCCTTCGCCACGGGCAAGACGATGACCATCAGCAACAACACCGAGCACCATCCCGACGGCGTCGGCATCAACCTCATCGGCCAGATCCCGGGTACCGATCCCAAGCTCAAGGACGAGGTTATCATCGTCGGCGGCCACCTCGACCACCTCGGCCGAATGTGGGAGCTCCTACCCGGCGCCAACGACAACGCCACGGCGATCGCCGTCGGGCTGGGCGTCGCCGAGGCCATGGCCAAGTGCGCCGTCAAGCCGAAGCGGACGGTCGTTTTCTTCTTCTTCGGCAGCGAGGAGCAGAGCGAAGACCAGGGGACGGAAGGGTCGCATTACTACACCGAGCATCCCATCTATCCGCTCGATAAAACCGCCGTTTTCATCAACATGGAAGGCCCGGGCGGCGGCGACAAGATCTCCGCCTCCGGCGGAACAACCTATCCCAAATTTTGGGAGTTCGTCGAGAAGGACAACAAGGGCTTCGTCCACCGGGTGCTGACGACGGGCCCGGCGTCCTACCCGGCCCGGCCGCGGCAGGACTCGGCCTGGTTCTTCTGGAAGGGCGTGCCGTCCCTGACCTTCGGTGCTTATGGCGGGCCGCGCCCGCCCTACCCGACCTACCACAACACTCGGGACGCGATCGACCTCGTCACGCCGGAGATCATGGAGGACATCGCCCAGCTCCTGTTCATGGTCATCATGGACATGAGCGACGAGCCCGTGCTCAACTTCCGTAATTGAAATTAGCGCCAGGACGCCACCCGTTTTGGCTGTGATGGGGATCATCCGTATCCCCCGGCCCCCGGGAACCAGTCCCGGCGGTCGGCCAGGGAATCTTCGATATTACGAATCTTCTGAGGCCTGATATCCAAGACTCTATCCAGATATTTCCCAGAAGTGCGGCTCTGGGCCGCTCCGCCGCACTTCTGCTGGTCGCTTCTCAGAATCCGCTCCCTGCCGCCCCTCCGCTACGGGGGCTCCAGATGATCCCCATCATAGCCCGGGTGGCGTCAAGCGTGCCCAAGGCCGGATGGGAGAATGCAGAAGAGAATCGGGGCGGAGTTGAGTCCGTTCTCGATAGAAATTAAATATGGAGCTCGACAATGTCCTCGTCGGCAAGGACGTAGTCGCGGTTGACCCGCAGGCCCTCGAGACCGGCTGCGTTCCAGACGCGGGCGTACTGGAGCTTTTCCGAAAAATCCTTGTGGACGGCCTTAGCCATGTCCATCACGGTGCTCCCCCGCTTGAGGGCGAACGGGGAGGTCCTCTCCGCCTTTTTCCCGGGGATCTTACTGTAGACGCGGACGACCCGGAGAAGTCCGAAGACGGCCCGGCGGAGCGCCTCTAGCCCCCGGCCGCTCGCCGCCGAGACGGGGAACCGCTCGAAAGGTGCTTCGAGCAGGACGCCGAGGTCTTCAAAGGCCTTCGGGGCCCCTTCGGCGTCGAGCTTGTTCGTGGCGAGGACGGTCCGCTTTATGAACGGGAACCGCTCGGGCGGAATGTCCGTCTCTGCGCCGACGAGGTCCACCTTCCGTTCTTTGAGCCTGCGGAGGATGCCGTCGAGGTGGCCCGCCGTGTCCGGGTCAGCCAAGTCGGCGACGAGGAGGACGGCGTCGGCCATCTTGACCATCTCCGGGAACCACGTCTCCATGATCTCCCCGGTCACCGGAGGCGTGTCGATGAGCTGGATCTGGACCGTCTCGAAGGGCATCATGTAGGGCGCGGGGAGGCGGGTGGTGAAGGGATAGTCGGCGATCTCCGGATCGGCGCCGGTGAGGGCCTTGACCAGGCTGGACTTGCCGGCGTTCGGCGGCCCGACGCAGACGACCTGCCCGGCGCCCGACTTCTCGACCTTGTGCGTCGGGGCGTGTTTGGCCGTAGCCTGCCGGCGGTCACCTTCTTCGCGGGCCTTGGCGATCTTATGCCGGTACATGGCGATGAGCTTGTCCGTGCCCTTGTGGTGGGGGATGACGGCGATCAACCGCTCGTAGATGTCGGTCTTCTCCTGCGGCGTCCGGGCCGTGCGCAGCTCGGCCTCGATCTTGTGGTATTCGGGCGGCAGGTTGGCCGGCATGGAAAAATTATATCAAAGAAGAAGGGGTCAAACCTATTTTTTACGCACTTCTTGGCCCGAAACGCGTAAAAAATAGGTTTGACCCCTTCTTGAAATCCCTCCTAACTGTGAGAAAATTCGGCCCTCTCGGGCGTCCTTTTAAGAGGACCGGTTGGGCGACCGTGAGGGGTGGTCCAGAAACCCATCTAACATGTTGAATAAAAAGAGATTATATTTTCACAAAAACGAAGATTTTCCTTTACTTTTCGGCCCTTTTTTTGCTATAATAATTACTTGGAAAATGCCCACCGGGTGCCCTGACGTTCCCGCGCCGGAAACCCGCATCCTTTACAAAGTGGACGGACATGACGCAAGAAAAGTACACCGCTGAAAGCATCAAGGTCCTGAAGGGCCTGGAGGCCGTCCGGAAGCGGCCGGCCATGTACATCGGAAGCACCGGGACGGAAGGCCTTCACCATCTCGTCTACGAAGTCGTCGACAACAGCGTCGACGAGGCCCTGGCCGGTTATTGCACCGAGGTCGACGTCCTCATCCACGTCGATAACTCGATCACGGTCATCGATAACGGCCGCGGCATCCCCGTCGGCGAGCACAAGAAGGAGAAGAAATCGGCGGCCGAGGTCGTCATGACCATGCTCCACGCCGGCGGCAAGTTCGACCAGAAGAGCTACAAAGTCTCGGGCGGCCTCCACGGCGTCGGCGTTTCGGTCGTCAACGGCCTGTCGAAGCGCCTCGACCTCGAGATCAGGCGCGAGGGCGGCATCTTCACCCAGAGCTACGAGCGGGGGAACCCCGTCACCAAGCTGAAACAGATCGGCAAGACCAAGAAGACCGGGACCAAGGTCACCTACTGGCCGGACGAGGACATCTTCGAGGTCGTCGAACACAACTTCGAAATCCTGGCCCAGAGGATGCGGGAACTCTCTTTCCTCAACAAGGGCCTCAAGATCACGATCACCGACGAGCGGACCAGCAAGTCCCATGAGTTCCAGCACAAGGGCGGGATCCGGGAGTTCGTCGAGTACCTCAACCAGAGCAAGCAGACGATCAATCCCAAGCCCATCATGTTCGAGGGCGAGCGCGAGAACGTCTTCGTCGACCTGGCCATCCAGTACAACATGTCCTACGCCGACACGATCTACTCCTTCGTCAACAATATCAACACGACGGAGGGCGGGACCCACCTCATTGGGTTCAAAGCGGCCCTGACCCGGTCCATCAACACCTATGCGACCGCCCACAACCTCCTCAAGGACCTCAGCGAGAACATCACCGGCGACGACTGCCGGGAGGGCCTGACGGCCGTCCTGAGCATCAAGCTCCACGACCCCCAGTTCGAGGGGCAGACGAAGACCAAGCTGGGCAATTCCGAGGTCAAGGGCATCGTCGAGTCCATCGTCAACGAGCAGTTGGCAACCTACCTCGAGGAGAACCCGGCGGTCGCCAAGAAGATCGTCATGAAGATCCTCGACGCGGCCCGGGCCCGGGAAGCCGCCCGCAAGGCCCGCGAGCTGGCCCGACGCAAGGGCGTCCTCGAGTCGACCTCGCTCCCCGGCAAGCTGGCCGATTGCCAGGACAGGAACCCGGCCACCTCAGAGATCTTCATCGTCGAGGGCGATTCGGCCGGCGGCTCAGCGAAACAAGGGCGCGACCGCCGTTTCCAGGCCATCCTGCCCCTCAAGGGCAAGATCCTCAACGTCGAGAAGGCCCGCTTCGACAAGATCATCAAGAACGAGGAGATCGGGACGATGTTCGCCGCCCTCGGCATCGGCGTCGAGCAGTCCGAGGAAAGCCTGGACAAGCTCCGCTATCACAAGGTCATCATGATGACCGACGCCGACATCGACGGCTCCCATATCCGGACCCTGCTCATGACCTTCTTCTACCGCCAGATGATCCGGCTCATCGAGCGGGGCCACCTGTACATCGCCCAGGCGCCCCTCTACAAGGTCACCCGGGGCAGGGACATCCAGTACCTCAAGGACGAACGCGACTACGAGAAATTCATGGTCCGCAAGATCTCCGAGGAGTTCAAGGTCCGGACCGGCGGCCGCAAGGAGATCCTCGAGGGCGACAAGTTCCGCAAGTTCTTCCGCAACCTCATGGCCAAGAAGAGCTACGCCCACTTCTTCGAGCGCAAGAACTACCCCCTCTTCCTCATCGAGCTCCTCGTCCGCGCGGGCGTCGACGGCCAGGAATTCCTGAGCTCCAAGAAAAACGTCGACAGGGTCATGAAGCTCGTCGCCGGGAAGGGCTTCAACGTCAAGCTCGGCCGCGACGAGGAGTACGGCGTCTACGAGTTCGAGTTCGCCTACCAGCTCAACGGCCTGGCCGTGGGCGGGAAGATCGGCATGGACCTCGTCACTTCCGCCGAATACAAGAACCTCTACCGGATCGTCCAGGAGCTCGAGGACATGAAGGGCCCCTACGCCGTCCTGACGAACGGCGACGGCGCGGAAAAGCAGATCCTGGAAAACGAGAACAAGCTCCTCGACTACCTCTTCGAGAAGGGGAAGAAGGGGATCAACATCCAGCGTTACAAGGGCTTGGGCGAGATGACCCCGACACAGCTCTGGGAAACGACGATGGATCCGGAGCGGCGGATCCTCCTCAAGGTCTCCATCGTCGACGCCGCCCAGGCCGACCGGATTTTCACCATCCTCATGGGCGACGAGGTCGAAGAGCGCAAGAAATTCATCGAAACGAACGCCCTGGAGGCCCTGAACCTCGACGTCTGATGACCCCGCCCGCGGGCGGGCCCGAGAAGGAGTTCCCATGGACAGCGAACAGAAAGAACACCACCCGGTCGTCAGCCTCGAAGAGGAGATGCGGCGGTCGTATCTCGACTACGCCATGAGCGTCATCATCGGCCGGGCCATCCCCGACATCAAGGACGGCCTCAAGCCGGTTCACCGCCGCGTCCTCTACGCCATGTACGAAAGCGGGACGTACTACAACAAACCCTACAAGAAATCGGCCCGCATCGTCGGCGACGTCATCGGGAAATTCCATCCCCACGGCGACCAGGCCGCCTACGACACGCTCGTCCGCATGGCCCAGGACTTCAGCCTCCGCTACCTCCTCGTCGACGGGCAGGGGAACTTCGGCAGCGTCGACGGCGACCCTCCGGCGGCCATGCGCTACACCGAGGTCCGGCTGAAGAAACTCGCCCACGAGCTCATGGCCGACATCGACAAGGAAACGGTCAACTTCGTCCCCAACTACGACGAGAGCCTGACCATGCCCGAGGTCCTGCCGGCCAAGTTCCCCAACCTCCTCGTCAACGGCAGCAACGGCATCGCCGTCGGCATGGCCACGAACATCCCGCCCCACAACCTGACTGAGGTCTGCGACGGCGTCATCCACCTCGTCGAGCACCCCAACGCCGGCCTCAGGGATATCCTCAAGTACGTCCAGGGCCCGGACTTTCCGACGGGCGGCATCATCTACGGCCGCCAGGGCTTCCTCGACGCCTACAAGGAGGGCAAGGGCATCCTCCACCTCCGGGCCAAGACCGTCATCGAGCGGGCGGCCAAGGGCGAGAAGGATAAGATCGTGGTCACCGAGATCCCCTACCAGGTCAACAAGTCGCGCCTGCTCGAGTCGATCGCCGCGCTCGTCAACGAGAAGAAAATCGAGGGCGTCGCCGATATCCGCGACGAATCCGACCGCGAGGGCATGCGGGTCGTCGTCGAGGTCAAGAAGGGCGAGCTCCCCGAGATCATCCTCAACAACCTCTACAAGCACACCCAGCTCCAGATCTCCTTCGGCATCATCATGCTGGCCATCGTCGACAAGCAGCCCAAGGTCCTGAGCATCATCGACATGATGAAGTACTTCATCGCCCACCGCAAGGAGGTCATCCTGCGGCGGACGCGGTTCGAGCTGAGGAAGGCCGAGGAGAGGGCCCACATCCTGGAGGGCCTGGTCATCTGCCTCGACAACCTCGACGCCGTCATCAAGCTCATCCGGTCGTCAAAGACCGTGGACGAAGCCCGGCGCGGCCTCATGGAGAAGTTCGGCCTATCCCAGATCCAAGCCCAGGCCGTCCTGGAGCTCCAGCTCCAGCGGCTGAGCCAGCTCGAGCGGCTCAAGATTCAGGAGGAGTACGCCGAGCTCAAGAAAAAAATCACCGAGCTCCGCCGCATCCTCAAGGACGAAAAGCTCGTCTTGGCCATCATCGTCAAGGAGCTCCGCGAGGTCAAGGAGGAGTACGCCGACGAGCGCCGAACCGAGATCCGCGACGAAGCCGTCTCGGAGCTCCGGCCCGAGGACCTGGTCAAGGAGGAGGACGTCGCCATCGTCTGCACCTCGAGCGGCTACATCAAGCGGACGTCGCTGACGTCCTATAAATTCCAGGCCCGCGGCGGCAAGGGCCGCAAGGGCATCGAGATGAAGGTCGAGGACGTCGTCGAGGACCTCTACATCTGCTCGACCCACAGCTACCTCCTCGTCTTCACCAACCAGGGTCGCCTCTACTGGCTCAAGGCCCTGGAAGTGCCGGACGTGGGCGTCTCCGGCCGGGGCAAGGCCATCGCCAACCTGGTCGAGCTCCAGCCGGACGAGAAGCCCCGCAGCGTCGTGGCCGTCAAGGAATTCCGCGACGACCAGTTCGTCGTCATGCTGACGACGGACGGCATCATCAAGAAGACGCGTCTGAGCGAGTTCAAGAACGTCCGCCGCGGCGGCATCAACGCCATCAACCTGCGTCCGAAGAGCGACCTCTTCTCGGCCCAGCTCTCCACCGGGAAGAACGCCATCGTCATCGGGACCAAGTTCGGCCGGGCCCTCCGCTTCAAGGAGAGCGACGTCCGGCCGATGGGCCGGACGGCCTCGGGTGTGCGGGGCATCCGCCTCAAACCCAGGGACCGCGTCATCGGGATGATCGTCGCCGGCCCGGACGAGAAGTTCATATTCACTGCGAGCGAGCGCGGTTACGGCAAGAAGACTGCGGTCGACCAATATCCTCTGAAGCGCCGGGGCGGGCAGGGCGGCCCTAACCTCCGCATCACGCCCAAGATCGGCCACGCCCTGGGCATGGTCGGCATCAACGAGGAGGACCTCCTGGTCATCACCGTCGAGGGCAAGGTCATCGGCATCCCGACGGACAAGGTCCGGCCGCTCAGCCGGGCGACCCAGGGCGTGCGCATCATCAACCTCGACGACAAGGACCGCGTCTGCTCCATCGCCAAGGTCCGGGAGAGCTGAGCCGGAGCGAAGCGCCTTATCCTGGGTGTTATACGAGTTTGTGTTCTTGACTTCGATCCGCATCCGGGAATATCCTCTTCTGATGAAGGATGAAGCCGATTCTGAGGCAATTCCTCGTGAGGGGCTGACGTGCTCAAGCTCAACTTGATCCATACGGTCTCTTTTGCCGGCATCGTCCTTTTCTTGGGGTACGGAGTCCGGCGGCATATCCGGGTCCTCTCCCGGTTCAACATCCCCGCGCCTGTCGTCGGCGGCTTGCTCGTGGCGTTCGTAACGCTCTTTGCCCGGAGTTCCGGCCTGACCATTTTTGAGTTCGACACGACACTCCGAGACCCCATGATGATCGCCGTCTTCACCACGATCGGCTTCGGGGCGAGCGTTTCCCTGCTCAAGACCGGCGGACCCCAGGTCGCGATGTTCTTTCTCATCTGCACCGTTTTCGCCGTTCTTCAGAATATCGTCGGGATCTTAATCGCCCTTCCCTTCGGACTTTCCCCCGTTTTCGGCGTCCTGTGCGGGTCCGTCACTCTGACCGGAGGGCCGGCCACCGGGCTGGCCTTCGCCCCCTTGTTCGAGCGGGCCGGCGTCGGCGGGGCCGCCACGATCGCCGTGGCGTCCGCCATGTTCGGCATCACGTCAAGCGGGCTTGTCGGCGCGCCCGTCGGAACGATCCTCATCGAACGCCACCGTTTGAAAACGCCGCGGGGTCAGGGAAAGACGTCTCTCCCCGCGACCATGGAGCACATCGTCGAAGACAAAATGGCGGAGCGTCCCGCGGCGGCGCCGGCCGATGAGGATAAAGAAGCGTATCTGCTCCTCAAAAGCCTAGCGGCTATCCTGGCGGCCATGTGGGCGGGTTCATGGGTCAGCCAGCTCTTCTCCTCACTCGGATTCACTCTTCCCGCCTATGTCGGGGCCATGTTCGTGGCGGCCGTGATCCGGAATTTCGACGACCTGACGAAGCTCATCGGCCTCTCGCAGAGAACGATCGACGACCTCGGCCACGTCGCCCTCTCGCTCTTCCTCGTCATCGCCCTCATGACCTTGAAACTCTGGGAGCTCGCCGGACTCTTCCTGCCGCTCCTGGTCATCCTCTTCGGCCAGCTCATTTTTGTTTCCGTGATAAGCTTCTGGCCCGTGTTTCGAATCATGGGCCGCGACTACGACGGCGCCGTCATCAGCACCGGCTTCCTGGGCTTCATGATGGGGACAGCGGCCAACGCCATGGCCAGCATGAAGTCGCTCGTGGACCGCTATGGACGGTCGCCGCGGGCTTTTCTCGTCGTCCCCATGGTCGGCGCGTTCTTCATCGATTTCACGAACGCGCTGATCATCACCGTGTTTCTCAATATATTTAAATAGGCCTTGTCCGCACGATTCGCTCCCCATAGCCTGTCTCCTTCCTTGTCGGAAGCTGCCGCGCCCGCTCCGGTCGTCGGCTTCATCCCGGAGTATGCCGTTGTGGACCGGATCATCGCCCACCTCAAACTGACATTCGTGGCGGCGGTCTACCGCAGGTGGATCCGGCCGGGGTCGAGGTCCCGGCGGATGATCTGGAGCTCCTCGGCAATCGGCGGGACTGTCGTCTCCAGGCGCCGGCTGACTTTCACGTCCCAGCCGATATTCGCCTTGACATCTTTGACGGCAACTCCGGGAAAGATCTCCTGAAGGATCATCTCGTGCGTGTTCTTGGTGAACCTGTAGACGCCGAAATCGGTGATGACGAGCGAAGGCCCTTTGCCTGGAAACCCGTATCGACTTCTTGAATTCGCCTCATCGATAAACCCCGGGCTGGTGATGAAATCGATCTCCTCGGGAAATGATTTCGGGGACTGCTTGAGGACCATGATGACCTTCTTGGCGTGGATGGCGATCTCGCAGGCTCCGCCGCTCCCCGGGAGCCTCACCTTGGGCCGGTCGTAGTCGCCGATGACCGTCGAGTTGATGTTCCCGAACCGGTCGACCTGGGCCCCGCCCAGAAAGCCGACATCGATCAGTCCGCCCTGGAGGTAGTAGTTGAACACCTCGACCATGGAGCACACCGAAATCGAGTCCGTGGCCAGGCAGGGGTCGCCGATCGATAGAGGCAGTCGGTCCGGGACGGCGCCGACGGCGCCGGATTCGTAGATCAGGACGAGCTCGGGCGCATGGAACCGGCGGGCCAGGTTGCAGGCGACGTTCGGCAGGCCGATCCCGACAAAGACCACTTCGCCGTTCTTGAGCTCCCTGGCGGCCCTGACGACCATCATTTCCGAAGGCGTGTGGCTGGTCATTTCAAAACCCATAGTTCACTGAACCCGAGGGCCGGATGTCCGCTTCGAGTTTTTTCAAGCACGCGGCCCCGAGCTTCTCTCTGTATTCCCCGCGTCCCGAAAGGCCGGTAACCCACTCCGCGAGATATCTGTCCAGGCCGGCCTTGTCTTTGGACACCTTCGCCCATTCAACATAGAAGTCGTTGTCCCGGTCATAATATCCCAGCGCATAACTCGGATGGGCGGCGAAAGGCTCGATGACCACGGCATCGACGATCAGGCCCGGGATGAGAGTCCGGTTGGGGTCGGCCCGAACGACATCTCCCGAGACGAGCTCCTCGGCGACGATGACAACCTTTTTCGAGGCGAAGGCGGCCTCTCTCTGGACACCCATCAGCCCCCAGATCTGGGCATTCCCCTCCTCATCGGCCCGCTGGACGTGGATGACGGCGACGTCGGGGTTGAGAGCCGGGACCGTCGCGTACCGCTTTCGAGTATACGGGCAGCGGATGAATTTGATGTTTCTGTTCTTCTTGGGCAGGTCGCTTCCCTCGAAGGTTTTGAGATGCATGAAGGGAAGCTTGGATGCACCGGCCATGAACCGGGCGACCATCCCGAAATGGCTGTATTCCTCGATCTCGACATTCCTTGGAATTCCTTCCTCCACCGCCCTCCTCAGCCCGAAGAGCGACCCGACACCGGGATTCCCGGCCCAGCTGAAGACGAGCTTGCGAACGCACCCGGCCGCGACCATCTGGTCGTAGATAAGATCGGGCGTCAGGCGGCAGGCGACCAGGTCGCGTTTCTTCTGCCGGATGATCTCGTGTCCGGCCGCGAAGCAGATGAGATGGGTGAATCCCTCGATGACGACCGTGTCGCCGTCCCGGACAAACTCGCCGACCGCCTGGGCCATGGTCATGACCTTGCTGCTCATCTCGACCGGCCCTCCTTCTGCACATTCCTGAGAACATCGGCGAAAATGGCCACGGCGGTATCGACCTCGCGGGCGTTGACCACCAGGGGCGGGCAGAAGCGGATGACGCTGTCGCCGCAGGGCAAGAGCAAGAGCCCTTTGCGGAAGGCCTGCTGGGCGATCTCGTGGGCTTCTTTGGCGGCCGGCTCTTTTGTCTCCGGGTCTCTGACGAATTCGACGCCGATCATCAGGCCCAGCCCGCGGACATCGCCGATCATCGGGAACTCCTTCTTGAGCTTCTTGAGCTTGTTCAGGAGGCGGCCGCCCATCCTGGCGGCGTTGGCCATGAGCCCGTTCTCGAGAAGGTCGAGAGTCACGAGCGACGCTTCGCAGGCCAGCGGGTTCCCGCCGAAGGTGCTGCCGTGGGTCCCCGCCTTCCAGGTCATGTATTTTTTCTTGGATACGACGGCGCCCAGCGGCAGCCCCGTGGCCAGGCCCTTGGCCAAGACGACGACGTCCGGCTCCACCCCGAAATTCTCCATGGCCAGGAACTTTCCCGTCCGGCCCATCCCGGACTGAACTTCGTCAACGACGTAGATGATCCCGTTCTTCTCGGCAAAGGCCTTGAGCTTCTGGTGGAACTCGGGCGGCGGCAGGATATACCCGCCCTCTCCCTGGATGGGCTCGACGAAGATGGCCGCGATCTCCCGCGGGTTCATCAGAGTCTTGCAGACGACCTTCTCGATGGCCTCGGCGCAATAGATGCCGCAGGAATCATAGGTCAGGTTGTAGGGGCAGCGGTAGCAATAGCCGTAGGGGACATGGTGCACTCCGGGCAGGAAGGAAGAAAAATGAAGCCGCTGTTTCGCCTTGCTGGCGGTCAGGCTCAGAGCGCCCATCGTCCGACCGTGAAAAGAGCCGAGAAAGGAGATAATATAGGGACGCTTGGTGTGATAACGGACCAGCTTGATGGCGGTTTCGATGGCTTCGGCGCCGGAATTGGTGAAAAAGACGCTCCTCTCCTCCTCCCCGGGCCACATCTTGACCAGGCGCTCCGCCAGGTTGGAAAAGGACTCATAATAAAAATCCGTCGAACAGATGTGAAAGAATTTCTCGGCTTGTCTCTTGACCGCCCTGACGACCTTGGGGTGGCTGTAGCCCGTGATGTTGACCGCGATCCCGGCCATGAAATCGAGGAACCGGTTGCCGTCCACATCCTCCACCATTGCGCCCTTGCCCCTGGCCATGACCAGCGGGTATTCTTTGATATAGGAGCTGGAGGTGTAGCGCCTGTCTTTGGCGACGACCTTGCGGGCCCGCTTTCCGGGTAGTGGGGTTTTGATGTCCGGGACTTTTACAGCCATGTTCCGACCTTTCTTATAATCTCATAAGGACCAGAGACATTCCCTGTCCTCCGCTGACGCAAAGGGTGGCCAGGCCGAGCTCCTTGTTTTGCTGGATCAGGTTATGAAGCAGTGTAACGGTGATCCTTGCGCCCGTGCAGCCGATGGGATGGCCGAGGGCGATAGCGCCGCCTTTGATATTCCTCTTGGCCGGGTCCCATTTGAGCTCCCGCTCGCAGGCCAGGACCTGAGCGGCAAAGGCCTCGTTGATCTCGATAAGGTCGAAATCGCCAAATCTGAGGTTGAGCGACTTTAGGATTTTTCTTGTCGCCGGCACGGGCCCGAGCCCCATCTCCTTCGGCTCGACTCCCGCAGAGGTCACGGCCAAGACCTCGGCCAAAGGCCTAGCGCCCAGCCTTTGTGCTTCCGACTGAGTCGTCAGGACCAGGGCGGCAGCGCCGTCGGTAAGGCCGGAGGAGTTACCGGCCGTGACCGAGCCCTCTTTCCTAAAGACCGGCGGAAGCTTGGCCAGGTTCTCGAGGGTCGTATCCGGCCGCGGGTGTTCGTCGTCTGAAATCACGGACTCCTGGCCTTCTTTGCCCCTGACCGCAACGGGCACGATTTCGTCCTTGAATTTCCCCTGGCCGGCCGCCCTCTTCGCCTTCATCTGGCTCTCCAGGGCATACTCATCCTGTTCCCGGCGGCTGATGTTGAAGTTTTCCGCCAGAAGATCCACCGTCTCTCCCATGATCATCTCGCCCAGCGGACAAAATAGCCCATCCCGGTACATGGCATCGACGAGCACTCCGTCGCCGAGCCGATAGCCCCAGCGGGCTCCGTCCAGAAGATAGGGGATCTGCGACATGTTCTCGGTGCCGCCGGCGAGGACGATCTTGTTCTCCCCGAGGAGGAGCGATTGGCACCCCAGGGCGATGGCCTTCATCCCCGAGGCGCAGGCCTGGTTCACGGTGAAAGCGGTCCGTTCCACCGGAATTCCGGAACGATAGAGGACCTGGCGGGCGGGGTTGGGCCGGTTGCCGGCCTGCCGGGCCATCCCGAAGATCACTTCATCGACCTGGTCCGGGGAGACTCCCGCTCTCTTCATCGCTTCACCCGAGGCGGAAACTCCGAGGGAGACGGCGCTTGTTTCTTTGAAGGCGCCTCCATACTTCCCGATCGGCGTCCTCACGGCGCTCAAAATGACGACCCTTTCCCGGAGATTTTTCATCCGAACATCCTCTCCATTTCGGCCAGGGTGGATTCGAGCTTATCCCGGATCAGGGAGATCTCGTCTTCCTTGATAGCGAAGGGCGGAGCGACCATCACCAGGTCGCCATTCGTGCCGTCGGCATGGCCGATGTTGGGCCAGAGAACGAGCCCCCTCTCCAGGGCTTCGGCGATCAAGGACTCGACATATTTCTCCGCCCTCGGGAAGGACGTTTTTTTCTTTTTATCCCTGACGAATTCGACTCCGATAAGAAGGCCCTTTCCGCGGACATCCCCGACATGAGGGTGGCTGAGAAGCCTTTTCAGCTTGCTCAGCAGCTTTTTGCCCATCTGGCTGCATCGGCTGATAAGGTCGTGGCCTTCGAGATAATCGAGGGTGGCCAGTGCCGTCGCGCAGCCGACGGGATGATGGGCAAAGGTCTGGGCATGGAGAAAGTTCTTCCCCTTCTTCCTGATCGGCTCGAGAAGGCCTTTTTTTGCGGCCACGGCGCTCAGCGGGAAGTACCCGGAGGTGAGCCCTTTGCCCATGACGATGATATCTGGAACGAGGCCGAAATGATGACAGGCCAGCCACTTCCCCGTCCGTCCGATTCCGGTCATCACTTCATCGGCGATGAGGAGGACTTCGTTCCGGTCGCAGATCTTTCGGACTGTCCGCCAATAATCTTCGGGCGGAACAGAGGCGCCGGTAGAGGAACCGCCGATGACTTCACCAATGAACGCCGAGACTCTCTCCCGGCCCAATTTCTCGATGGCTCTTTCCAACTCGTGAGCGCATTTCACTCCGCAGTCAGACGGCGCCAGATCCCAGGGGCAGCGGTAGCAATAGGGCGCGGGTATTCGAGCGCTCTTGAGGAGTAGCGGCCGGAATGCTTCTTGATAGTGTTTCCGCGCCGAGAGCGACAGCGCCGCCAGGGTGTTTCCGTGGTAGCTCGGGCTGAGAGAGATGACGCGGTATTTTTCCGGCTTTCCGCTTTCGAGCCAATACTGCCGGGCCAGCTTGATGGACGCCTCGATAGCTTCCGACCCTGACGTCAGGAAGAAAACTTTTGCATCGCGAAATGGCAGGAATGAGGACACCTTGGCGGCCAGCTTCTCGACGGGTTCATGGGTGAACTGGACGCCGCTCAGGTAAGCCGCCTTTCCGGCCTGGCGGGATAGAGCCTCGGCCACCTCTTTGACGCCATGTCCGATGTTGACGACGGCCGCCCCGCCGCTCCCGTCGAGGTATTTCTTGCCGTTGATATCATAGAGGGTGGATCCGCGGCCGGCCCTGATCAACGGGAAAGACCGATGGAGGTTTCGGTAAAGGACAGATCCCTGCGGATAGCGATATTCGGACATGGCGACGCCCCCATTTTATCACTAAGAGGATTTGCCTTGTCAAAATATCCGAGTTTCTTTAAAGCAAATTCCTTTAGGGTCATATCGATCGTCCCTTTGAGCGGGGCCGCAATGTCCCTGTTGATGTTGCAGGAAATCGGAGTCAATACGAGTGGGGAGCGCCGGGCAAAAAAGAGGCTGACCCGCCCGGGGGGCGAGAGAACAAAGAACGCGGGAGCTTGAAAGTGACGGGCTTTATTGAGCCAGCTTGGCCAGGTCGCCCAGCTTCATGGAGTCCAGCAGCTTGTGGAGCAGGGCCGCCTCGCTCGTTCCCCGGGCCTGAAGCTCGACCGTGAACCGGCCCCCGACAAAGAGCAAGATCTCCGCCGATTTGCCGTCTTCAGAGTTATCGACTTTTTCCGTGCCCGGAAATCCCTGGACCTTGACGCTCTTTTCATACCCGGTCTCGTTCTCGTTCTCGAATTCTATGGTCCCGATCATCTGGGCGCCCATTTGGGCAAAGGGAATGCCGGCCGTATCGGCGATCTTGACTTCGATCGTGGGCGGATCATCGCCACCGCTCTTCTCGTAGGTCAGAGTGGCTTCGGAAGTCGACATACCCATGACGGAGCTGGTCTCTCCGCCTGGCTTCCCCTTGGTGAACCCGGGAAGGTCGATTTTCGGCAGGATCTCCTGCAATTTCTTAAAGTGGACCGTTTTTTGCGCCTGCTGGGCCTCTCCCGTGGAGAAAACAACCCAGACCAGGGCCGCTGCCAGGAGGATTCCCATAATCTTGCGCATTTTGCTCTCCTCAAACGAAGACGAGATATGACCTTCTTGCAGCAATTGATAACATAGAGACTGTGGGATGTCAACGGAATGCAGATCGCCGGAGTTCTGCTGACCGCGGTCCGCGACATGATTGTGAAGCTCCCCGGCGGGCCCGGCTTTTCTTCCAGCGCGGCGCTGGAACGGGGGGCTCCAATCCTATATAGCAGATAGGGATATAGGTGTTGTTCGCCGGGACTTGCGCCGAGCGGCCCGCAGAGCCAAGAGCCCGTCTTCCAGGACCTGGCCAAGTCCGGCAAGAAGTGCTGGATCGGCGAGGTCAACTACTTCACCTGGGAATTCGACAAGACGCCGAAGATGGGGACGCTGGCCCTGGCCCGAATCCGAGTCCATTGCTATATTCATTTGATGATGGGAGTCCCAGGTTGTGAACCTGAGGGCTGGGCCATGTGATTACTGCTAAGCAAGTCAAAACCTGGTTTTTCCGCAGATTGGGAGTTTCATGATAGGCACGTTTAGATGTTGGCATGAAAACTGCTTAGTACACATGTGGCATCTTCCGGGCCCAACCTGCTTTTAAAAAAAATGGGCCCAAGGTAGCGAGAGGCCTAGGAATCAAAGGAGGACAAAATGAGGAGAATTCTGACGGTATTCGTTGTGATGGTTTTCTTATTGACGGCCGTTAACTGCGCATCTTGGAACAAGACCACGCGCGGCGCAGTGATCGGCGGCGCCGGCGGCGCCGTCGTCGGCGGGGTGATCGGCCATGCGGCCGGAGGCACCCTGCTCGGCGCGATCATCGGGGCGGCGGTCGGCGGAGCGGCCGGCGCCATCATCGGGAATTACATGGACAAACAGGCCGCGGAAATGCAGCGGGACCTTGAAGGGGCCGAGATCCAGCGCATCGGGGAAGGCATCAAGATCACCTTTGACAGCGGGATCCTTTTCGACATCGACAAATCCGGCCTCCGGCCGGTCAGCGAAACAAACCTCGCCAAACTGGCCAAAATCCTGAACAAATACCCCGATACCAACATTCTGATCGAAGGCCATACGGATGATACAGGAACGGATGATTACAACGTGGCCCTTTCGAAGGACCGGGCTCAGTCCGTGTCCTTGTACCTGGCGACAGTCGAGGTGAAGTCGGCGAGGTTCTCGATAGCCGGCTACGGCGAAACGCAGCCGATCGTGACGAACGATACGCCCGAAGGCCGGCAGAAAAACCGCCGGGTGGATATCGCTGTTCTCGCCAACGATAAGCTGAAAAAGGCCGCGCAGGAGAAGGCCAAAGGCTGAATCATTTAATCATTTAAAGGAGGTCGTATGGATATTTTGTGGATGATTGTCATTGGTTTTGTGGTTGGGGCCATCGCCAAGCTGCTCACGCCGGGAAGAGATCCGGGCGGATTCATCATTACGATTCTTCTCGGCATCGGCGGGTCCTTCGCAGCGACCTACATCGGACAGCGTCTCGGCTGGTATCGAGAGGGCCAGCCCGCCGGGTTCATTGGAGCGATCCTAGGAGCCATCCTGATCCTCATCGTGTATCGATTGATCAGGAGGAGATAACGATAGCTCCAGGCAGGATCGCGGGGCAGAAAATATCCTGCTAAACAGGAAAAGTGCTGATTTATGAAGCAAATTCTTGGGTGGGAAAGCAGCCTTATCGGGCCATTCGGAGGCTTGGGATCGCCGGTCGCCAGGAATCCCGCATTTTTTCAGAGGGTGAATCGATTTCCAGAAATACCGAGAACGCGGAAAGATACTGGCATGAAATCCGCATTAAAAATGGTAGCTTCTCCCTAGTCCCGCGTACCAGGCCATGGCGGCTCGGAGCATGACAGCGAGAGGCAAAAGACATTAAGGAGGTCGATATGTTGCAGGCAATTTTGATCGTCCTGGTTGTTCTGTGGGCTCTGGGATTTTTCGCGTTCCACGTCGGCGGCGGCCTGATCCACGCTCTTCTGGTCATCGCCCTGGTCATTCTGATCATACGACTGTTGCAGGGCAAGAAGATTCTTTGACGGGGAAATCGCCAAAATGATCTGGCTGAAAGCCCGGGCCGCAAGACGGATAGGGGGACTCCTAGCCGGCCTGGGGCTGCTGACGCCCTGTCTCTTCTCCGCCCAGGTATTCAAATACCAGAAGATCAAGCCCGAAAAGGGACATTTGATCCAGACTGTCCCTTTCGAAAAATGGCTGAAAACAAATTATTGCGGGCCGGCCTGCTTGGCCATGGTCCTCAACTCCTGGGATGAAACGCGACCGTTTAGCCAGCAGAATATCGCGGATGAGATCTATGATTCCGGAAGCCGGGCGACCTATAACTCCGAACTCGTCTTATATCCGCGAACCAAAGGCTTTGAGAGCTACTCTTTCCAGGGAAACCTGCGGATCTTGAAGGAACTGGTCGGGAAAGACATCCCGGTAATCGTTCTGACCAAAACCATCAAACAGATCGCCAAAGGACATTACCGGGTGGTCATCGGATTCGATGAAGACGAGGACCAGATCATCTTCCACGACCCCTATTTCGGCGGCCGGAACGCCATGACGTCCAAGGGTTTCATGAAGGCCTGGGAGCTGGGAAAGGGACGGAACCAGTCCCGCTGGATGATGGCCGTGGTCCCCGGTCAAAGCCATTTCCCTTTTCCCGCTCTACAAAACGACCCTCTGACGTCCATCAATCTGGCCACGGCTTATTACCGGAGGTCGGATTTCGTGAAGTCGAGGGAGCAGTGGGAAAAAGTGAGGGAATCCCTCAGCGAAGATCCCTATCCTCTCTACAGCCTGGGCATGGTCAGCTTGAGAGAAGGCCAGGTCGAGGAAGCCGAGGCTCAGGCCCTGAAGGCCCTCAGTTTGGACCCTAAAAGCGCCTACGCCCACGACGTTCTGGGCCTGGCTTACGCCACTCAAGGCAGGATGGCCCAGGCTCTTCGGTCCCTTGGTCAGGCTCTCCGGCTTGCCCCCAAGGAGGAGTTTATTCGGAAACATTATCTTCAAGTCAGGGGCCTCTATATCGAAGGGGCCCGGATTAAAAACATTCAAAAAAAGGAGACGTCGAATGAAAAGACAGGTTAAGATCGGAAGCGTTGTGTTGATGATCGCGTTGCTTTCGACCCTTGCCGCCGCCGCCGTTCAAAAACCGGTAGTTCAGCAGGCGGGTGCGACGCATCAACTCGTCATCGGCGCGCAAGACGCGATCACGGCATCAGATGCCGGGGGAGGCACTCTTAGTACAAGAGATCTCCTCATCATTACCGCCCTCGGTGTTGGGCTGGTTATTTTGATCCTGGTCCTTTAGGGCGTGTCCGGCGTCACTTCTCTTGTCGAAGATCTGACGGGAAGTCAGACGCGGTCGATCTCAAAAGGGCGTCCTCTCACAAGGGAGGACGCCCTTTCTTACCCTGCCAGAGGAGGCATAATTCCATGAAGCTCGCGGGCATTATTCTCGTCGTTCTAGGGGTCTTGGCTTTGGCCTATCAGGGTATCCGCTACACAACGAGGGAGAAGCTGATCGATCTCGGACCTCTCAAGGTCACGGCTTCAGAGAGCAAGACCATCCCGCTGCCTCCGATCGTGGGCGGGATCGCGCTCGCCGCGGGTATCGCGTTGATCCTCATGGAGCGCAAGAAGAGATAAGGGGACATTCTAGCCCCCCCGGCGGCCGATGGGGGGGGGGGGGTTGACAAGCGATAGGTTCTTTTTTAAAATTTCCTCGTACTCTCCGCCGCGAGGGATGAGATGGCGTCCGTTCTTATCATCGATGATGATGAGCTCATTTGCGGCTGGATCACGAACGTCGTCACACGATTAGGGCATCACGCCGTCTCGACGCACTCTCTCCGGCAGGGGCTCAGGAAAGCCCAATCCGAACCCTTCGACGCTGTTTTTATCGACGTGCGCTTGCCCGATGGAAGCGGCTTGGAGATGGTGCCGAAGTTCAAAGCCGCCCGATCTTCCCCGGAAATCATCGTGACCACCGGGCTGGGCCATCCCGACGAGGCCGAACTCGCCATAAAAAGCGGCGCCTGGGATTATCTGGAAAAGCCGGCTTCGTTCGAAGCCATCAAACTTCCCCTTCTCCGGGCTCTGGAATATCGGTCGGAAAGGAAACCGGGGAAGCTGCCGGCCGTTTTGAAAAGGAACGGCATCATCGGAGATTCCCCAAAGATCGCGTCTTGCATGGACCTTCTGGCCCAGGCGGCGAGCAGCGATGCCAATGTTCTCATCACCGGCGAAACCGGCACCGGAAAAGAGCTGTTTGCCAAGGTGATCCATTTTAACAGCCGTAGGGCCAAAAGAAATTTTGTGGTCGTCGACTGCACGGCGCTTCCCGAGACGCTCGTCGAAAGCGTTCTGTTCGGGCACACGCGGGGAGCTTTTACCGGGGCTGAAACGAGTGAGGCGGGGCTGATCAAGCAGGCCGACGGAGGAACTCTCTTTTTGGATGAGATCGGGGAGCTGCCGTTGATCATCCAAAAAAAATTCCTCCGGGTCGTTCAAGAGCGCCGCTTCCGTCCTGTCGGAGGACGTCATGAAATCAGCAGCGATTTCCGTCTCGTGGCGGCGACAAACAGAAATCTCGAAGACATGGTCCGGGAGGGACGGTTCCGGGAAGATCTTCTCTTCCGGCTCCGGACCCTTGGGATTGATTCGCCCCCGCTGAGAGACATTCCCGAGGACATCAAGAACTTAACCACCTTTTATATGAACGACTTATGCGAACGGTTTGGGATGGTCGCCAAACGAGCTTCTCCCGAATTCTGGGAGATCGTGACCCGATATCCATGGCCCGGCAATGTGCGGGAACTGATCCAGGCTATGGAGAAAGCGTTGATTTCGGCAAAAGACGAACCCATGCTGTTCCCGAAACACCTCCCGACGTATATTCGCATTCATGTGGCCCGGTGCTCTTTTCCGCAGAAGCCGGCGAGTCCGGGTGAACCGGAGATTCGGTCGAGCGTTCCCAAAGTGCCGCCCCAATTGAAAGAGATCCGGAAAGCGGCGGTTTCTGAAGCCGAGCGAAGGTATTTGAAGGATTTGATCTCTTATGCCAACGGAGACAACAACAAAGCTTGCCGGATTTCCGGCTTGTCTCGCTCAAGATTCTATACGCTTCTAAAAAAATCCCGACCGGTCGACACGCGTTAGCCGGTATGACGCCGGCCCTGTCCTTTATCGAACAGAGCAGGAGTGCTCATTTATTGGAATGAGTGCTATTTAAAAAAACCAATGGCCTCGACTCCGGGCGAATTCGGCTCAGCTTATTTCCTGGCCCCCATAACGAGCGAATCGTCCGATTTTATGAATTTGGCATGTTTCTTGATTATCAACCAGGTGATAGAGAGAGAAACAGCCATGCAACTACTTCTATATACAGGCAGGGAAGGCGAAAATACCAAGAGACTTGTAGCGGCCGTTCGTAAGGTCATCCCGAAGGGCCGAATAGAAACCTTTAAAAGCCTAAAGGACTTCGGGGCGAGGCTGCAGACGCCCGTAGAACCGGATTCTGTCGCCGTTCTCTCGGCCTCGAGCCAGGTAGAGCTTCGGCAGATGCAGCTGCTCCACGGGCTGCTCCCGGAGATCTATATCGTCCTCGTTATCCCGGATCGAAAGAAGGACACGATCGAACTGGCCCATCACCTGCTGCCCCGATTCTTGAGCCAAGAAGACAGTGATTTCGCGGATCTTAAAATGGTCCTCAACAGAATGTACGTCAATTCCCAGAAATCCCAGGATCGGAAAGTATGGAAGGAGTCGTAGGATGAATCGACATATGATTTTAAGATCCGTTGTCTCGACCATCGTCGTCGCCCTGATCGTTTGGGCCGTTTCCTGCGCCTTGAATCCGGTCACCGGTAAAAGGGAGCTCATGCTCATGTCCTCATCGGACGAGCTCGCGATGGGCCAGCAGACGGATCCGCAAATATTGAAAACCTACGGCAAATACGAGAATGCCGATCTGGCTCGCTACGTCAGCGCCCTCGGAAAAAGATTGGGCGCGTTAAGCCATCAGCCGAATCTGGCGTATTCCATCCAGGTGCTGGATAGCCCGGTCGTCAACGCTTTCGCCGTGCCCGGCGGGTATGTCTACTTGACCCGGGGGATTTTGGCCTACCTCAACGACGAAGCCGAGTTGGCCGGCGTCGTGGCCCATGAGATCGGCCACATTGCCGCGCGCCACAGCGCCCAACAGTACAGCAAAGCCCAGTTCGCGCAATTGGGATTGGGCCTGGGGTCCGTGGTTTCAAAAACGTTCCGCAAATACGCCGGCATAGCCCAAGCTGGTGTCGGACTGCTATTTCTGAGCTTCAGTCGATCGGATGAACGCGAGGCGGATGGCTTGGGAGTCGAATATTCCGCCAAGGCCGGATACGACTCCAATCATATGGCGAATTTATTCGTCTCGTTGGAGCGGCTCAATCCGGGAGAGTCTCAAGGCGGACTTCCCGGGTGGTTCTCCACTCACCCTAACCCGGAGAATAGGATCGCCGCCATCAAACGGGACACGGAGGTTTGGCGGGAAAAAATCCAGCAAACCCGATTTGCGATAAACCGCGATCAATATCTGAAGCAGATCGACGGCATCGTCTTCGGCGAAGATCCACGCCAGGGTTATGTCGAAGGCAATGTTTTTTATCACCCGGAACTCAGATTTCAGTTTCCGGTCCCCGCGGGCTGGAAGGTCAACAACACAACCTCTCAAGTGCAGATGTTCAATCAGGATCAGAATGCGGTCATCCTCTTCTCCATGGCGCCCGAAAAAACTCCCGCGGCCGCAGCCGACGCGTTCATCAAGGAAAGCAAAGCCGTCGTCGTAAAATCGGAAAGTACCAAAGTCAACGGAATGCCGGCCCATCGAATCATCTCCGATGTCACCACGGAGCAAGGCGTCATTCGCGTCATGTCTTACTTCATCCAGAAGAGACAGACCGTGTATGTTTTTCTCGGATATACGGAACAGGCCCGGTTTGACGGCTATTCCTCCGTTTTCGACCAGACCATACGTCGATTTAATAACTTGACGGACTCCAGCAAAATCAACGTCAAAGCCGATCGATTGGATGTCAAACGAACCACGACCCAGGGGAGCTTACGCCAGGCCCTCCGGAAATTCGGCGAGCCGGAAAATCAAGGGGAAGCCCTGGCGATCATCAACGGGATGAAGCTTGATGATGCCCTTCCCGGCAATACGTTCCTAAAGGTTGTCGTGAAATAGGTTTTTATCCAGCCCCATCCAAGGTCTCTCGCATCTTCAAACAGAGAGCCCTGCCGGCGGCCAAAGAATGCGGGGAGCAGGTCTTTCCTGAGGATGGGCCCTGTCCAGAGAGCCAAGCTTGGTTCCTTGACGCGGGGCAGCGGCCCGTAATATCCTCACGCTGTGAGAAAGGCGGACGGCGCTCAACGCATCTGGGAGGTCGATTTCCTGCGCGGCCTGTCTATCATCCTGATGGTGGGCTACCACCTCCTGTTCGACCTGGGGGAGTTCCGCGGCGTCAAGAGGTTCCTCGGGTTTTCGACCGACCTGTCCAGCGTGGCCTGGTCGGCGGCCCAGTACTTCTTCGCCGGACTCTTCGTCGTCCTGTCGGGGATCAGCTCGACGCTGAGCCGGAGCAACGTGCGCAGGGGCTTGAAGCTCCTGGCCGTTTCGCTCGCCGTCAGCGCGGTCACCTATGTCTTCGATCCTACTTCGGTCATTTACTTCGGGATCCTGCAGTGTCTCGCGTTCTCGATGCTCGTCTACGGCGCGGCGTTCGAAAAGGCCGGGCCGATCGCCTGCGCCGCGTGGGGCGCGCTCGTTCTCGGTCTCGGCGCGGCGCTTCCGGAACTGAAAAGGGCGCTGGCGGTCCGTTTCGATTGGCTGCTGCCGTTCGGGATCCATAGCCCGTCGTTCTCCTCGTTCGACTATTTCCCTCTGATTCCTTGGCTCGGGGTCTTCCTGGTGGGCGCCGCTCTGGGCAAGTCGGTCTATGCCTCCAAGCGGAGCCTTCTACCGTGTCCGCTCGGGGAGACGATCATCAATGCCGCCGGGCGTCACTCGCTCCTGATCTACATCGGCCATCAACCCGTCATCATGGGCGTCCTCTACGTCTTGGGACAGGTGCGATGAGGCTGCCCGGCGTCCTCGCCATCGTCCTCCTGCTTACTTCATGCGCCAGCGGCCCGCGCTGGCCGGCCTCCGTCCCCGGCCCGGAACGGCCTTCCGAGCGCGCCGGCAACTGGGAAACCACCATCGCCCTTTATGACCCGGCCCTCTTCGGACCGGAGCGGCCCCTGGCCCAGCTCGTCAAGGAGGGCCGCTTGCCCCTTGACCACGGAAAATTGAAGAATGTCCGCCTCCTCGTCAACAAGGCCCAGCGGCGCCTCGAACTTTGGGTCCGCCGCAGGATGGTCAAAGCTTACAGGATACAGCTCGGCTGGAACGCTCACGGCCCCAAGGTGCGCCAAGGCGACCGGCGAACGCCCGAAGGCACCTATCTCGTCTGCGCTCACAGGCCTTCAAATTATTATCTGGGGCTTTGGCTGAGCTACCCGGGCATCCATGACGCCCGTCGGGGCCTTGATTCGGGGCTTATCGGGCCCGCCCAATACAAAGCCATCGCGGAGCGGCTGGCGGCCGGGCTTTGCCCGCCCATGACCACAAGGCTCGGCGGTGACATCCTCATCCACGGTCAGCTGCTCGACTTGACCGCGGAGATGACCAGAATCCACCGCGCCAAGCCCGAGACGCTCCTCCCCGGCCACATGGCCGGCGACGCGGACCCGGCTGCGATGCGCGAGTACCAGGACTGGACGGACGGGTGTATCGCCCTTTTCAATCCCGATATCCGGGAGCTCTCCGAGTTCGTGCCCGACGGCGCCGAGGTCACGATCGTCCCCAACGCCTCGATCACGCCGCCCAAGAGCACACGCTCCGGCAGGTGAACCGGCCTGTCCTTTGCCCCGTTTTATGATAGAATATATAGGAATTTGGGAGATTGAAGGACGGAGAGGAGACATACGATAGTCCAAGCTTTCTTCCGTCTCAAGGCCGGGTTCGCCGACATCTGGGCCGGCCACAGCCGGCCGGCCTTGGGCCTTTCCTATGCAGGACTTCCCCCAATAAACAGGGCTGATTTAGGCTAACCTCTTCTTTTTCTATCAGATGTATGCGATTCCATGTGGAATCGCAAAAATGGGGGAACTTTCCGCGGGGTTGCCGAAGGTCGCGCGTCGGTTCGTGGCCGAGATGGTCTTCGGGATCCAGGCTCGGGGCTCGGTTCGGTTGACGGAGGTGGGGCGGACCCTGGGCGAGAGGATCTAGCTGAAGAAGACCGAGGGGCGGCTCTCCCGTCAGCTGGGGCGCAAACGCTTGGATCGCGAGATCCAGCACCAGCTGATCGAACATGCCGCGCCGCGCATCGAAGACGACACGCTTCTCGTCCTGGACCTGTCGGACGTGACCAAGAAGTATGCGGAGAAGCCGGAAGTCGATCTGGCATGTGGTCGTCTCCTACATCACCCGCTGGAGGATCGAGGACGTCATCCGCTTCGTCAAGCAGAGTTATCATCTGGAGGATATCCGCTGTCTGACCTATCATCGGCTTCAAGCCTTGATGGTGCTGGTGACCGCGGCCGTCTATTTTGCCGCCGTGTATCTGGGACTTCGGATGAAGCTCCGGATCTTGGCCGGCCATGTCCTTCGGGCCTCGAAGCGCGTCTCCGGCATCCCCGACTTCCGTCTCTATGCCCTAGCCGATGGGATCAGGCAGTTTCTCTACAGTCAGACCCAGGGGCTGACCAAGCTCTTGGAGCTGCAAAGCACGTTGCCGGTCCAACCATCGCTCTTCGATCCATAATTTATTGGGGGAACTCCTGGAAAATAAACGCGGCTTGACAGTCCCTCCGGTAATAACTACAATCGAGCCACTTTCAGGAAAGGAGAGGGAAAAATGGTCACGACTCTCGCGGAGCTCTTAGTCAATACGGTCAAGACGTATCCCAAACCGGACTTCATACTGTTCAAGAAGGAGGGGATCTACACGCCCATCTCCACCCAGGAGTTCGGGGACGGCGTCAAGCACCTGTCACTCGGACTCAAGGCCCTTGGCTTCGAAGCGGGGCAGAAACTCTGCATTCTTTCCGAGAACAGGCCCGCCTGGACCATGACCGACCTGGCAACGCTCTGTGCCGGCGGGCTGACCGTGCCGATCTACACGACGCTCGTCCCGGAGCAGATCCGCTACATCATCGACGATTCGGACGCCGCGATCGTCGTCGTCTCGAACGCCGACCTGTGGAAGAAGGTCGAACCCCTGCGTCCCGGCCTGGCCAAAGTCAGGCACTTTATCACCTTCGCCGAGGAGGCCCCCGCCGGGGTCCTGACGCTGAAGGCGGTGATGGACAAAGGGAAGGCCCTGGCCGAGTCCAAGCCCCGCCTGTTCGAAGAGCTCGTCGCCCGGGTCAAGCCTGAGGACGAAGCGACCCTGATCTACACGTCGGGGACGACGGGGGTGCCGAAGGGCGTTATTTTGACGCACGACAACCTCATCAGCAACATCAAGACGGCCGCGGCTATCATCGTGTTCACGGAGAAGGACACCGTCCTGTCCTTCCTGCCGCTGTCCCACATCCTGGAGCGGATGGTCATGTTCACCTACATGTACAAGGGCTGCACGGTCGCCTTCGCCGAGAGCGTCGAGGCCGTCGCCCAGAATCTCCTCGAGGTCCGCCCTCACATCATGGTCAGCGTCCCGAGGGTTTTCGAGAAGATCTACACCAAGGTCATGGACCAGGTCCTAGCGAGCCCCGCCTTGCGCCGGAAGATCTTCTTCTGGGCCCTCAAGGTCGGCAAGGCGTACGGCGCGGCCAGGCTCGCCGGGAAGCCGGTTTCCGGAGGGCTCCGCTTCCGCCAGTCGGTCGCCGCGAAGCTGGTCTTCTCTAAGATCATCACCAAGACGGGCGGCCGGATCCGCTTCTTCGTCTCCGGCGGGGCCCCGCTCTCGAAGGACATCGCCGAATTCTTTTACGCCATCGGACTGGTCATCCTGGAAGGCTATGGCCTGACCGAGACGTCCCCGCTTCTCTCCATCAATACGTTCGAGCACATCCGGCTGGGGACCGTCGGCAAACCCGCCCCCGGCATCGATATCAAGATCGCCGCGGACGGCGAGATCCTGGCCCGTGGGCCCAACATCATGAAGGGCTATTACAAGAAAGAGGCGGAGACTCGGGAAGTCTTCGAAGACGGCTGGTTCAAAACGGGGGACATCGGACGCTTTGACCCGGACGGTTTCCTCGTCATCACCGACCGCAAAAAGGACCTCCTCGTCACCTCGGGCGGCAAGAACATCGCGCCCCAGCCCATCGAAAACCTGCTAAAGACGAGCCCCTACATCACGAACGGCGTGGTCATCGGCGACCGGAAGCGCTTCATCGCGGCCCTCATCGTCCCCGATTTCGACAAGCTCCGGGAATACGCCCGGACGCAGGGGATCACCTTCTCCTCGCTCGAGGACCTCTGCCGGGACCGCCGCATCGTCGGTTTCCTCAAGGCCGAGGTCGACCGGGCGACGCCGCTCCTGGCGTCCTATGAGAGGATCAAGAAGATCGCCGTCCTGCCGCGCGATTTTGAGATCGAGAGGGGCGAGATCACGCCCTCGCTCAAGGTCCGGCGGGCGAACGTCACGGCGGAATACCAGACCCTGATCGACGCCATGTACAAGGAAGACGCAAAAGACGGACGCGACGACGGGGGAACGGCCGGCTGAGGCCTACTCGGCCGCCGGCGGCTCGGGCTTGACCGGCTCGGGTTTCGTCGTCCAATAAAGGATCCGGCCGCAGTTCTCGCAGAGGATAACCTTCACCTTGTCCCGGATCTCGTTGAGCATCTGCGGGCGGACGCGCATGTGACACATGGCGCAGAAATCGCCCGTGACGGGGGACAGTGCGGCACCGCCCTTTTTTTGACGGAGGGCCTCGTAGAGCATCAATTGCTCGCGGGGGATGCGGGGGAGGAGAGCCTCCCGATCCTTGTTGAGCGCCGCGAACTTGGTCTCGGTCTCCTTCATCTTCTCGTCGAGGACGTGCTTCTCCCTCTTCAGGCTTTCCTCGTCCTGTCCTTGCCTGTGGGCGGCGGCCTTGATCTCCTCCTCGACGTCGTCGGCGGCGAGCATCTCGGCGATGATGGCCTCTTCGAGCGTGTCGACCTTGTGCTGGGCCTCCTCGATTTCCTTGAGGAGCGAAGTGTATTCCTTGTTCGTCTTGACTTCGTTCAGCTGGCGCTTGTATTTTCCGATCTGGACCTTGATGTCCTTGACTTCCGTCTCGAGGTCGCGGCGCTTCTTCTGGTTCTGGGACATCTTGCCCTTGGCGTCGGCGACGAGCTTCGAGCCGGTCTGGACCTTCTTGTCGATGTCTTGGATGAGACGGGGGATCCCTTCGAGGACGAGCGAGGCGTCGCGCATTTCGGTGTCCAGCCGCTGAATCTCGATGATCAGGTCGAAGTCGATGTCCACTATCCCTCAGTCTTCGGTCTCGCGGTCAATGGGCCTACCAGGATTCGAACCTGGGACCTGCCGGTTATGAGCCGGTGGCTCTACCGCTGAGCTATAGGCCCTCGGCCCCCCTTTATAACAAAATATTGATGTCGCGTCAATTAAACTCCGTGATGTCCGTTCAGACGATCATCGCAGGCCTGATCGAATCTTGAGTGCCGCGGGGGCGGCGACAGCTCCGAGCCGCTCCGCCGCACTCCTTCCGGTCGCTCCTCAGAATCCGCTCTCCGCCGGCGCGATGTTCGAATGAGGCCGTGGGACGCCGGCCCTGAGGACCTAGTGGTTATTGGTGAAGCTCTTGAGCTTGCGGCTGCGGCTCGGGTGTTTGAGCTTGCGCAGGGCCTTGGCCTCGATCTGGCGGATGCGCTCGCGGGTCACCTTGAACTGCTGGCCGACCTCTTCCAGGGTGTGCTCGTTGCCGTCGCCCAGCCCGAAGCGCATCTTGAGGACCCGGCCCTCGCGCTCCGTCAGCGACTTTAGGGCCTCCTCGATCTGCTCCTTGAGGTTGATGTGGATGACCGTGTCGGGCGGCGAGGGGATGAGCTTGTCCTCGATGAAATCGCCGAGATGGCTGTCCTCCTCCTCGCCGATGGGCGTCTCGAGGGAGATGGGCTCCTGGGCGATCTTGATGATCTTGCGGACCTTGGTGACGGGCATGTCCATCTTTTTTGCGATCTCATCGCTCGTCGGCTCCCGGCCGACGTCCTGGACGAGGGCCCGGGAGACGCGGATGAGCTTGTTGATCGTCTCGATCATGTGAACGGGGATGCGGATCGTCCGGGCCTGGTCGGCGATGGCCCGGGTGATGGCCTGGCGGATCCACCACGTGGCGTAGGTCGAGAACTTGTAGCCACGGCGGTACTCAAACTTCTCGACGGCCTTCATCAACCCCATGTTGCCTTCCTGGATGAGGTCGAGGAACTGGAGGCCGCGGTTGCTGTACTTTTTGGCGATGGAGACGACGAGCCGGAGGTTGGCCGCGACGAGCTCCTTCTTGGCCTGGTCGCTGACCTTCTTCCCGGACGTGATCGCCCGGACCACCCGCCGCAGGGACTCCGGGTCGAGCCCGATCTTCGCGGTCTCCTTCTTGAACTCCTTGTTCACGTCCCGGATCTTCTGCTTGAGGACGGGGTCGTCCTTTTTCTTCTTGGCCAGGGCCGTCGTCAAGTCGTCGCGCGTGTCCTCGAGGTCGTTGATGGTCCTCAGCCGGGAGCGGAGCTCGTTGATGATCCTCTCCCGGTGGGCCGAGCGGAGGTTGAGGTCGCGGATCGTCCGGCTGATCCTGACGATGATCCGACCGCGGCTGACGAGGGTCTTTTTCCTCTCCGGGATGCGGTCGAGCTTCCGGGTCAGCTCCTTGATTCTCTTGACCTTGGCCAGGATCTGATTTTTCTTCTCCTCGAGCTTGCCCTCCGCGATGTCCTCCTCGGAGACGTCGAACATCTCCTGGATGATGAAGGGGTTCTCCTTGATCCGCTCCTCCAGGGCCAGGACCTCGTTGAGGACGAGGCGGGTCCGGCTGAGGGACTTGATGATGCTCTTCTCGCCGCGCTCGATCTCGCGGGCGATGGCGATCTCGCCCTCGCGGGTCAGGAGCGAGATGCTGCCCATCTCGCGGAGGTAGAGCTTGACCGGGTCGGTCGTCCTTTCCAGCCCGTGCGTCGAGACGAGGTCGCTCTTCCGGCGCTGGGGGATCATTTCCTTCTGGCGCGAGTCTAGGATCTTGATCCCGTAATCGCCCATCGACGACAGGAAATCGTCGAAATCCTCCTCGGAGTCCAGATCCTCGGTGAAGGTCTTGTCGATCTCCTCGAAGAGGAGATAGCCCTGCTTGCGGCCCTTCGATATGAGCTGGGAGATCTCGTCTTTGTGGAACTTATTGTCCGATGACACGGCGCGCACCTCTTTTCATTTGGTTCTTCCGTCCTCACGGCATCGATAGGATCTGTTTCGTGATGTCCTGCTTCTGGTAGAGGAGGGCCAGGAGCTCCTCCTTCTCCCCCCGGTTCTCCGAGCGGGCGATCTTCTGCTGGATGTCCTTCAGCCGGTTCTGGAGGTGGACCTTGCGCAGGGACTTCAGGCATTCCTGGGCTTCCTCGACCGAGGCGACAGACGACTTCTCGAAAAGGGCCTTGGCCAGCTGCGACAGGACGGCCGCAGGAACCTTGCCCTGCAGTTCATGGAAATTCCATTCCTGGTCATGCTTGAAGCAGTCCAGGATGTATTGGAAGATCGGCTCGCTCATGAGCCCCTGGAAGATCTCCTCGCCGCATTCGGCGAAGACGTAGGGGGCGACCGATCGGTCCTCCATCAGGATCTGGAACAAGCGCTTTTCCGCCGGGCAGAAAAGCTTCGCCTCCTCCTGGCCCTTGCCCGGGGCCCTGTTCTCGACGATGCTCCGGATGAGGTCCTCGCCGATGCCGAGCTCCTGGCTCGCCCGCCGGAGGTATTCGCTCCGGGCGACGGCGTCGGGGACCTTCTCGATCTCCTTGACCACGGCCCGGACGATCCGGCCTTTTTCCTCGGGGATGGACATCTGGACGTCCTGGGCCAGGGAATCGATCAGGAACTTGAGCCCGGAGACCGTCTTTTTCTGGAGGGCCAGGTACCTGTCCCGGCCGTTCTTCTTGATGAACGCGTCGGGGTCCTTGTCTTCGGGCAGGACGAGGACCTCGACGTTCAGGCCCTTTTCGAAGCCGAGCGGGACGGCCCGGGCGGCCGCCGCCCTCCCGGCGCTGTCCCCGTCGTAGTTGATGACCATCCGCGAGGCGAAGCGCATAGCCTGTCCGACCTGCCAGGCCGTCAGGGCCGTCCCCAGAGAGGCGACGACGTTGCGGATCCCGGCCTGGTAGAGCGCCGAAAAATCCGTGTATCCCTCGACCAGGATGACCGTCCCGGAGTCCCGGATGGCGTCCTTGGAGAAGTTCAGGCCGTAGAGGAGCTTGCCCTTGGAGTAGAGGGGCGTGTCCGGCGAATTCATGTACTTGGGCTCGGCGTCGATGACCGTCCGGCCGCCGAAGGCGACGGCCCTGCCCGTCAGGCTGAATATGGGAAAGATGACCCGCCCGCGGAACCGGTCGTGGTATTCCCCCGTCTTGGAGCCGGGGAGGACGAGGCCGCCCTTCTCAAGGAACGAGACGGGGACGTTCTTCGCCTGGAAAAAGTCGAGCAGGGCGGTCCAAGAGTTCAGGGCGTAGCCGATCTTGAGGGTCTGGATGGTCTCTTCCGTCAGGCCCCGTTTTTTCAGGTACTCGAGGGCCTTGGCCCCCTCCGGGGTGTCGTACAGGTTTTTCTTGAAGAAGCCCAGGGCCAGGTCGTTGATCTTGAAGAGCTTTTCCTCGAGCTTGAGGACATCGGGATGGACCCCTCGCTGTTGGGGAAGGGGGACGTGGTACTTTTCGGCCAGGTGCTTGAGGGCCTCGGGGAAGGTCAGGTTTTCCCTCTCCATGAGCAGGGAATAGATGTCCCCGCCGGCGCCGCACCCGAAGCAGTGGTAGAGCTGTTTCTCGTCGTCGACGGTGAACGACGGCGTCTTTTCGGTGTGGAACGGGCAGAGACCGACCCACTTCCGGCCCCTCCGCTTCAGGGTCGTGTACTGGGAGGCGATCTCGACTATGGACGAGGCTTGCCTGACCTGGTCAATGATCTCCATGAATGTTTTTTGGTCCGCGCGTTCTCATAGAATATAGGGACGGGAGTCGGCCTTGTCAAGCCGTTCTATTCATTATTCTTTCGGACGATTCCCGCCCGTTTTTCCGCGCTAGAGATGGTTGATCGAGCTGGCCAGGAAGGCGGCGCCGAAGCCGTTGTCGATGTTGACCACGCCGATGCCGCCCGGGCAGGCGTTGAGCATGGCCAGCAGGGCGGCCAGCCCCTTGAAGCTCGCCCCGTAGCCGACGCTCGTCGGCACGGCGATGACCGGGACCTTGACCAGGCCGGCGACGACGCTCGGGAGCGCCCCCTCCATGCCGGCCACGGTGATGATGACCCGGGCCTGACGGATCCTATCGAACTGGCCGAGGAGCCGGTGGAGGCCGGCGACACCGACGTCGTAGATCCGTTCGACTTTGTTTCCCAGGGCTTCCGCGGTCACGGCCGCTTCCTCGGCCACTGGGATATCGGACGTCCCGGCGGTCATGACGATGATCGTCCCGCGGCCGGCCGGGGGCTTGGTCTGTTCCAGACCTATCGTCCGGGCCGCCTCGTTATAAACTGCGCCCGGGAGCTTGGGCTTGATCTTGGCCCAGACCTCCGGTTCGACTCTCGTGACCAGGAGGTTCGAGCCCTTCTCGAGGATCTCTTGGGAGATGCGGCCGATCTGGGCGGGGGTTTTCCCCAGGCCGAGGATGATCTCGGGGGTGCCCTTGAGGACCTCGCGGTGGTGGTCGACCTTGGCGAAATCGAGGTCGCAGTAAGGATAGCCCTCGAGGAGCTCGAGGGCCTTGGCCGGCGAAATCTTCCCGGCGTGGACCTTCTCCAGGATCTCTTCCAGCCGTTTTTTCACCCCCCCATTTTACCACAGGCCCCAAGGGAGGACACGTTCCTCCGTTAAGTATCCCTGTTCTTGTTTCCGCTCCGCCAGAGATCCCTACGGGGGCCTCGGGGATCGTCTCCGTCCGCTGCGGTGATACGTTCGCCGGCGCCAAGCGCCGCTCAGTATTAACCCGGCGCATACCCCCGGGCTTAAGGCCGGGGAATCGAATGGGTTTATTCTTCACGCCTTCCCGGGCCGGATCCGATGGGAGCGGCAGGGAGCGGATTCCGAGAAGCGACCGATAGAAGTGCGGCGGAGTGACTCGGAGCCGCACTTCTAGGAAATATCTGGAACGAGTCCAGCGAAAGAAGAAAACTCATTTCAGATATTTACCAGAATTGTGGCCTCGGGTACTCTGCCACAATTCTGCTGGTCGCTCCGATGACTTCGCTCCCCGCCGCTCTGACGACCCCCCTCAGCCCCTCTTGGCAATATATTGTCAAACGCGGCGGTCTCGTGTAAAATAGGCCAAACTCCGACTGTATTCTGAGAGGAACAACCGTGCGCGAACAACGATCGAAAAAGGACGAGTACCAGAAAGCCCTGGCGGCCTACGGCCAGGCCGTCAAGGAATTCCACAAGGGCGACTTCGAGAAGGCCGCCGAGCTCCTCAAGGGCTTCATCGAGAAATTCCCGGTGGACAAGGAGATCGTGGACCGGGCCAAATCGTACCTCACCATCGCCCAGAAACGGCCCAAGAAGGAGAGCGCGTCCCCGAAGGGCTTCGAGGACCACTACCGCTGCGGGATCGTCAAGATCAACCAGGGCGATCACGCCGGGGCTGTCAAGATATTGGAGAAAGCCCTCGAGTTCAAGGAAAAGGAAGGGCTGGTCTATTTTCTCCTGGCCGACGTCCACAGCCTGATGGGCCAGACCGATACCGCCCTCGATTATTTGAAAAAGGCCATCCAGAAAGACAAGGCGTTCTCCGTCGTCGCCCAGAACGAACCCGATTTCGAGGCGCTCTGGGAAGACAAGAAGTTCAAACTCATCGTCAAGCTTGCATGAAAAGGAAAGCCGTCGTTCTTCTTCTGGGGGGTGAGGAGGGCGCCGGTTTCGGCGCGGCGGCAGGCGCGTTCTTCCAGCCGCTTCTCGGCCGGCCCTTGGGCGCCTACGCGCTCGAAGCCGTCTGCGGGATCGACCCGGAGGCCGTCCTTGTCCTGGCCGGCGCGGGCCCTGCGGTCCGGGACGGCTGGGAAAGCCTGATCAAAGGCGTCGAAACGAAAACGCCCGTCTTCCTGTTGGCCGGGGAAGGGCGGCGCGCGGGCGTCTTCCCGGCCCTCGTCACGGCCCGGGCCATCCTTGAAAAGTATCCGGACCGCGACATCCTGGCCGTCCCGGCCGGACTCCCGCTTCTTCGCTCGCAAACACTGAAGGCGCTCCTTCGCGTTCATGCCTCCAAGGACTGCGCTCTGACTTTCCTGGGCGGAGGCGGAGAGGCCGGTCTCACGGGGATCCTTGCCCTCCGTTCCGCCGACGCTTTCCCCTTGCTCCGGGGCATCTCCCCGTCGCGAGGCGCGGCCGGGTTCGAAGCCCTGGCCTTGCGCCTGACCAAGGCCGGGAAAAAAGTCGGCTTTTACGAATACCCGGATCCCGAGGACGTCCTGGCGGTCGAGAACGGCGAAGATTTCGGCCTGGCGGCCGGGCTCCTGCGCGGCCGGAAAAACAGATCTCTCGCTCGAAAAGGAGTGATCTTCCTCGACCCCGCTTCGGCCTGGGTCGATTGGGAGGCCGAGGTTGGGCCGCGGACCGTCGTCTATCCCTCCGTCGTCATCGAAGGGCCGTCGCGCGTCGGGGCCGACAGCCGCATCTATCCCCACGTCCATATCATGAACTCGCAATTGGGCGCGAAAGTAAAAGTCCTGAGTTCCACAGTCATGGAGGACTGCGTCCTCGAGGACGACGCCCAGGTCGGGCCGTTTTCCCGGTTCCGGCCCAAGACCCGGATCTGCGCAGGGGCAAAGGTCGGCAATTTCGTCGAGATGAAGAACACCGTCTTCGGCCCGCGCTCCAAGGCCCAGCACTTGAGCTACCTCGGCGACAGTCAAGTCGAGGAGGACGTCAACGTCGGCGCCGGGACGATCACCTGCAACTACGACGGCGTGGCCAAGTACCCGACGCACATCGGTGCTGGGGCTTTCATCGGCTCGGGGACGGAGCTCGTCGCCCCGGTCAAGGTCGGGCGGGGCGCTTATGTCGCCGCGGGCTCGACCATCACCAAGGACGTGTCGGCCGGCGCCCTGGCCGTCGCCCGGGCCCGCCAGGTCGAGAAGCCGGGCTGGGTCCTGGAGAGGGTCCGGCAGCGGAAAAAAGCCGGCCGGGGTCGCAAGCCATGAAACGCAGCGACATCCGCACCTATTTCAAGAACGGCCGGGCCGTCGTTTCCGCGGGGACTTACGCCATCATCAGGACGAAGAGGGCCTGCGTCAACGCCTTTGCCGTGGTCAAGGACGACAGGGAGACGACCTGCGTCATCGAAGAATCGCGGCTCGGCGCCCAGAAGTATCTGGGGATAGAGGGCGACTGGAGGATGATCACCTTCGACATGCTCCTGCCGTTCAGCCTCGTCGGGTTCTTAGCCGGGGTTTCCGGGGCACTGGCCGAGGCGGGGGTCAGCATCTTCACCATCTCGGCCTATTCCACGGATCATGTGTTCGTGAAAAGCCGGGACCTCGATAACGCCGTCAAAACGCTCGAGAAGCTGGGCATGTCCGTCCGCCGGCTCTAGGGCCGGGTCCGGTCTCCGGGCGATGGAGGGCCGGGATGCCGGTCGTCGTTCCTCTCGCCGAGATCAAGAAAGCCCTGGCCGCGATCGATCCTATACCGCTGATCGAGGCAGGCTTCGCCGCGTATTCACGCGGCGTGGTCGTCGTCCCGCCTGTGGGGGAACTCGTTTTCGATGATCCGCCGGGCGACGTTCATATCAAGTACGGCTACATCAAGGGTGACGATTTCTACGTCATCAAGATCGCCTCCGGCTTTTATGACAATCCGAAGATCGACCTCCCTTCCGGCGACGGCCTGATGCTCGTTTTCAGCCAGAAGACCGGCGTTCTCGATGCCATCCTGCTCGACGAAGGATATCTGACTAACTTGCGCACGGCTGTGGCCGGCGCGGTCGTCGCCAAGTACCTGGGCCCGCGGCAAGTGTCGGCCGTGGGCATCGTCGGCGCGGGCGTCCAGGGCCGGATGCAGCTCGACTGGCTTCGCCGGGTGAGGAAGTTCGAAGAGGCGATCGTTTGGGGCCTCAACGAGGAAGAGCTCGGCGCCTATCGCCGGGACATGGAATCACCTGGCTTGAGGATACGGACGACGCTCCGTGCCGAGGAGGTCGCAGCTGCGGCCAACCTCATCGTCACCTGTACGCCCGCGACGGCCCCCATCCTCAAGGCCGAGTGGATCCGGCCGGGGACGCACATCACGGCTGTCGGCTCCGACACCGCCGCGAAGCAGGAACTCGAGACGGCCATCCTGGCCCGTGCGGAACGGATCGTCGTCGACAGCCTCAGCCAGTCGAAGCTGCGGGGGGAGGTCTACAAAGCCGTGAGCGCCGGCGCCATAACGCGTGATCGTCTCGTCGAGCTCGGTCTCGTGATCACGGACGAAAGACTGTGGCGGGCCTCGGAGGAAGAAATCACCGTAGCCGACCTCACGGGTGTCGCCGTCCAGGACATCCAGATCAGCAAAGCTGTCTGGTTGGCCGTCCGATCGTCCGCCCGGACCGCCTGAGCCCCGAAGTGGCGCCGGGCGCTTTGCCCTACTTCCCGTCGCCGACCCCCATTTCCTCGAGCAGGAAGCCCGCCCCGGCGAATTTCTCGGTGACCCAGAGGACATAGCGGATGTCAACGCCGATCGAGCGGGAGTAGTCGGCGCTCCAGGCGTAGTCGTTGATCGTCGCCTCGTAGGTCCGGTCGAAGTTGACCGCGACGAGCTCGCCCCGGGCGTTGAGGACGGGGCTCCCGGAATTCCCGCCGGTCGTGTCGGCATCGTAGAGCACACAAGCGGGAACGCTCTTGAAGCCTTCGGGCTTGAACCGGCCGAAGTCCCCCGCCTTCCGCAGGTCAAAAAGCTTGGCCGGAGTGTCGAAGGGCTCGCGGCCCGTGGTCTTCTCCAGGACTCCGTCCAGGGTCGTGAACGGTCCGTAGGAGACGGCGTCGGCCGGCGAGTAGCCCTTGACTCGGCCGAAGGTCAGGCGGAGAGTGCTGTTGGCGTCTGGGATGAAGTCCTTGGCCTGGAACTGGGATTTGACCTCGAGGAGGAGGGGATATAGCGCGTCGAGCGTGCCGCTCCAGGCGTCCTCCTGCTTCCGCAGTTTCTTGTATTCCGGGTAGAGGGCCGCGGCCAGCTCGACGAGCGGGTCGTTCATGACCTTGAGGTCTGCGGCCGGCTTGTCCAGGGCGGTCCGAACGAAGTTCTTGTCGGTCAAGCGCGTCCGGCCGTAGAGGTTCGCGACGAAGGCCTCGGCAGCCTTGTCTTTGTCGGCGGCTGCGGTGATCGCTGCGAATACGGGGAGCCCCTGGGCTTGGGCGAGACGGGCGCCCCGGAGGAGGAGCTCCTTGAAGACGGCCCGGTCGGTCGGCTCGTAATAGTTATCGAGGGCCAACCCGACGCGCCTCTTTGTTTGAGCGAAGTTGCGGTCCATGTAGTCCGGCTCGCGCTCGAGGTCCTTTTTGGGCCTTTCGAGCGAAGCCTCGTTGATCGTAGCGGCGAAGTTGAGCAGGTTGACGTTTGAGCGCAGGTAATTCATGACCATGCGGTATTCGGCGATCCCCCGCATCTCGTCGTAAACGGCGGCGAACTTGGCAAGGAGCCCCGAATAGCTCGCTTTTTTCGCCGAGTCGGCGGCGATGAACGATTCGAGGAGACGCTCCTCCTCTTTCTTGCGGGCGACGATGCCGACGCGCTCCATGCCCTGGAGCTTGCCGCGGTAGTTCTTCATCGTGTTGGCCAGGCCCTTGATGCGGGCCGCGTGCTTGAGGGCGACGGCCCGGTCGCTTTCGCCCATCTTTTTCATGAGGGTGATCTGCCAGGCGTACCAGTCGGCGACGTAGGGCATGCGGACCTCTTCCTCGTAGGCCAGGAACGGCGACGTCGTGTGCCTGAAGGTCCGGCCGGGATAGCCGAGGAGGAAGACGAAGTCGTTCTCCCGGACGCCCTGTGGGGCAACCTTGAGGTGTTTCTTGGGCTTGTAAGGGACGTTGGCTTTGGAGAAATCGGCCGGGGTGCCGTCGGGCCCGATGTAGGCCCGGAGGAACGAGAAGTCGCCTGTGTGGCGCGGCCACATCCAGTTGTCCTCTTCGCCGCCGAACTCGCCGATCGAGCGGGGCGGGACGTAGACGAGACGGATGTCCTTCAAGTAGGTGTAGAGGAAAAGGACGTAGGTTTTCCCGGCGAACATCTCGGAGACCTCGGCCCTTTTTCCCGGGTTGGCCTTCTCCGCCGCGGCCACGATCTCTTTCGTGCGCTGTTCGGCCGCCTTGGTCCGGGCCGCTGCGTCCATGGACGGTCTGACGGCGCCGAGGACCTGCGCCGAGACATCGCGGAACGATTCGGTGATCCTGGCCGTCATGCCCTTGGCCTCGATCTCCTCGCCGCGGGTCCGGGCCAGGAAGCCGTTCCGGATGTAGTCGTTACCGCTCGTGCTGGCCGCCTGGGCTGCTCCGAAGGCGACGTGATGGTTGGTCAGGATCAAGCCGTCGGGGGAGACGAACGACCCCGTGGCACCGAGCTGGACGATGCCGTAGACGAGGCCGATGCGGTCCGGGCTGAAGATCTCTTCGGGCGCGATCTCGAGCCCCTTCGCCCGGAGGTCGAGTTTCCTGATTTCGCTGACCGGCCACATGCCTTCGTCCGATCTCGATGGGGAAAGGGCGATGACCAGGGCCGGTAAGAGGATGAGGATCGCGGCGCCGAGAGCCCGCCGCTTCGGGCTTTTTTTCATAGTTTCCTCCTTGATCAGAGGTGCTTGCGGACGACGCCGTCCATGGCCGTCATTCGCCGCTCCATCTCGGCGACCATCTTGAACTGCGTCCGGGCGCGGTCGAGGTTGTGGCCTTTGCGGTGGATCTTGAAGTAGACGTCGCCCTTGAGGTGGTCGGTCAGGAAGCGGATGCCGCACTCGAGCGTCAGCAACTTGGCCGAAAAGGCGAGCAGGTCGGTCTCCGCGGAGACGAGGAAATCCCGGGCCGCGTCGAGGTAGCCGGCGGCCAACCGGTCGAAGAGCCCGAGGTCGAAGCCGACCTTGGCCAGATCGCGCTCGTCCTCGGTGGCTGTCGCCGCGCCGAGCCGGACCGAGTCGCCGAAATCGTAGAGGACCGAACCCGGCATGACCGTGTCGAGGTCGATGACGCAGACGCCTTCGCCGGTCCGGTCGTCGATCATGACGTTGTTGAGCTTAGTGTCGTTGTGAGTGACCCGCTCGGGGATCCGGCCGGCGGCCAGTCCGTTGACGACCTCTCCGGCGTCTTTCTCCCGGGCGACGACGAAATCGACCTCTGGCTTGATGGCGGCGGCCCGGTTGACGGGGTCGTGTTCGAGCGCCGCGAGGAAGGCCTCGTAGCGTTTCCGGGTGTGGTGGAAGTCGGGGATGGTCTCGTGGAGGCGCTCGCCGGGCATTCGGGCCAGCATCTTTTGGAAGTTGCCGAAGGCCTTCGAGGCCGAATAGACGTGGCGGAGGTCCTCGACCTGGTCATAGGTCCGGGCCCCGTCGATGTAGCGGAACATCCTCCAGTAGGTGCCCTCGGGGGTCCGATGGAAGGACTTCCCGTCGCGGGTGGGGACGATGTTGAGGGTTTCCCTGTCCGGGTCGCCGCCGGCGGCGAGGATCTGTTCCCGGGCGAAGCGCGTCACCCGCTCGATGTTCTCCATGAGCTTTTCCGGCTCGCGGAAAACGAGGTGGTTGATCTTCTGATTGACGTATTTCACCCGCCGCCCCGCGTCATCGAACTCAGAGCAGTAGGTGTCGTTGATGTGGCCGGAAGGGATGGGGCAGGACGAAACCCAGCGGCCCTCGACGGGGAAGGCGGCGCAAATCCTGTCCAGCTCGGGCAACGGCTTCTTTTCCACGGATAACCTCGGCACTCGAGATCCCGGCCCCCCGGGTCAGGCGCCCATTCTAACGAAGCCCTCCCGGCCTGTCAATGCGTCCGGCTTCCGCTCCTTGTCCGCCCGCGGCTGTCACCAGGACGTCTCCCGGCCCCGCCGCCGCCACGCCTTCCCGAGGAGCTCCCGCCCCGGTCCGAGGGCCGCCGTCTCTCCAGGCGCTGGCCGGCCAGCTTCTCCAGGCTCAGGTCCCTGGCGAAGAGGTCGTCGGTCACGGGAAATTCCGGGACCTTCATGCCGATGAATTTCTCGATGGCCTCGAGGTGGTCGGACGTAGCCTCGCTGGCCAGCGTGATGGCCAGGCCCGTGGCCCCGGCCCGGGCCGTCCGGCCGATCCTGTGGACGTAGTTTTCACAGTCCTGGGGGATGTCGTAGTTGATGACCATCTCCAGGTCGTCGATGTGGAGCCCCCGGGAGGCGACGTCCGTGGCCACGAGGAGAGGGAAGCGTCCGGCCATGAAATCCTCGATGGTCTGCAGCCGCTCGCTCTGGCGAAGGTCGCCGCTGAGGAACTTGGCCTTGAGGCCGTTCGCCTGGAGCTGTTTCGCCAGGAGGAACGCGGTGTGCTTCATGTTGGTGAAGATCAGGACGTTCTTGGGGTTGCGCCGCTTGAGCAGGCCGAGGAGGAAGTTGAGCTTGATGTGGCTCTTGACCCGGTAGAGCTCCTGGGAGATCGTGTCTACGGTCAGCTGTTCGGGCGTGACCTCGATGAAGGCCGCCTCGTTGAGGTAGGCTTGGGCCACCCTTCGCGAGAGCTTGTTCAGCGTCGCGCTGAAGAGCATGCTTTGGCGGTCTGTGCGGTCGGGCATCTGGCGGACGATGTCGCGGAGGTCGGGCAGGAAGCCCATGTCGAAGAGGCGGTCGGCCTCGTCGATGACCAGGAAGCCGCACTCGCGGAAGTTGAGGCGCTTTTTCTCGGCGAGGTCCAGGAGACGGCCCGGTGTCCCGATGATGATATCCGGGCCGGCCTTGATCTGGGCCAGTTGGGCGACGTAGCCGACGCCGCCGTAAAAGCAACCGATCTGAAGCCCCAGGGGCCTGTTGAGGAGTCGGGCCTCGCCTTCGATCTGGACGGCCAGCTCCCGCGTCGGGACGATGATCAGGGCCTTCTTTTTCGACCCGCGGGTCTGCTTGAGCAGATGCGCGAAGAGGGTGATCAGGAAGGCCGCCGTTTTTCCCGTCCCGGTCTGGGACTGGACGGCCACGTCCTGGCCCATCAGAGATTTATCCAGGGTCAGCTCCTGGACGGGAGTCAGTTCCGTATAGCCTCTATCCGCGATGGCCTGCCGAAGCCTGGGATCGAGGTTGAGCTCCGTAAAACGCATGTTCATTCCTTTTCGGACGGGGGGTCAATCCTGTGGGGGGGATAATCGCCGCAGGGAGTGATCTCACGGGCGGGGGGTTCTTTCCGCTTCGTTTCGGTCCTGTGATCTGTTCAGACCGTAATATTACCATAAAACCGGGGGCAGGCTCAAGCGGGAATATTCCGTCCGGCCGCCCTCCCCCCGGAGGGGCCCCTCTCGGGGGACAGGAATAATGCCTTGACAAGACCGCCCCCATGCCTTATTTTCTCTCCGTCTCCGAGGCCCCGATGAGCGGCAAAACTATTCAATCTCTCGTCCAGAGCTGGGAGACGGTCAGGTTCGAGCTCCTGAACACCCGCATCTCGAGCCTCAACCTGAGCGTCGAGGGCTCTCCCGCGGACAGGTTCGTCCGCCGCCTGCGCCGGGAGATGGAAGCTAGGAGATTCCGCCTCAAGCCCGAGGTTTACCTGACGGACGGCTGGGGCTGCCCCGACCGCACCCCCGTCATAGGGATACCGTTCTACCTGGCCGACCCGCGCCTGGCCCGCCTCGAAGAGGAGCAGAACGACGAGATCGAGGACCCACGAACGATCATGATGCTCCTGCGCCACGAAGCCGGCCACGCCGTGAACTACGCCTACCGGCTCTGGAGGCGGTCGAGCTGGAGCGAGATTTTCGGGCCGTTCACCAAGCCCTACCGCGATTCCTTCCGGCCGAACAGGATGAGCCGGCACTACGTCCGCCACATCGCCGCCAAACCTTACGGCCGGACCTACGCCCAGAAGCACCCGGACGAGGATTTCGCGGAAACTTTCGCTGTCTGGCTCACGCCCCGTTCCGGGTGGCGGCGGCGTTACCGGAACTGGCCGGTCATCCGTAAACTCCTCTACGTCGACCGGCTGATGAAGGAGATCCGGCGGGACGTGCCCGAGAACCATCGCGGCCGCCATCTCCGTCCCGCCGACCGGATGAACCTGACCCTGGCCGAATACTACGGGAAGAAGGCCGAGCGGTTCCGCCGGGACGCCCGCGGCTACGTCGACGACAGTCTCAAGGAGGCCTTCCCGGCCTCCCGGGGACAGGTCCTCCGGCCGGCCTCGGTCCTGTTCAAACGGTATCGGGACCGCCTCGTCGAACGGGTGATCCATTGGTCCGTGCTGACTCCCCCGGAGGCGGCTACCCTCGTCCGCAAGCTCGAAGCCCGGTCCGCCTCCCTCGGGCTGAGCTACAGGCCGGGCGCGGAAGGGGAGAGGTTGATGGACGTCGTTTCCCTGGTGATAGCGCTGGCCCTGGATTACGCGTACACGGGCCGCTTGACGGGCTGAAGCCTAGCGCCCGACTCTTCTTCCCCCGCTCTTCGTGTTGAAAATCGGCAGCTGCATGTCGAAGGGGGGGCCTTCGAAAGCCGCCTTGAGGATGACCTGGAGAAGATGGGGATAATCGATCCCGGCCTGCTCCGCCGAACGCGCCAGGCCCATGCCGCTGTCAAGGCAGGGGTTGCAGTTGACCTCGAGGACGCGGGGCTGGCCGTCTTCGTCGAGCCGGACATCCACCCGCCCATAGCCCCACCCGCCTACGGTCCGGAAGGCCTTGACCGCCGTCTTGCCGATGAGAGCGGTCAGCCCGGCGTCGACCTTGGCCGGGCAAATAATGCGCGTCCGCTTGTATTCGATGGACGTCTCGACCCACTTCGCCGCATAGGACATGATAGGCGGGATGGCCAGGGGAAGCCGCGAATAGTCCACCTCGGCCAGCGGCATGACCTGGATCTTCCGGCCTCCGAGGAGGCCGACGTTGAACTCGCGGCCGGGCAGGAAATGCTGGACGAGCGCGGGCTGCTTGTAGGTGGCCAGAACGTCCCTCGCTTTCTCCTTGAGGGCCTTTTTCGTGTGGACGACGGAGCCCCGGTCGAGGCCGATGCCGGCGTGCTCCTGGGCGGCGTGGACGATTAGGGGGAAGATCCACTTGTGCCCGTTGATATCCGAGACTCGCTCGACGATCACCGTCGAGGGCGGGATCGGGATGCCCGCGCCCTTGAGCAGGCTCAGGGCCATGTACTTGTAGCGGTTCAAGCCGAGGCCGAGCGCGGGAGAGCCGGTCATCCGGTAACCGAGCATGCGGATGAACGCGGCGATGCGCATTTCGTAGAGAGCCCCGTGGACGACGTCGTCGTACTGGTTGAAGACGATGTCGGGCCGGAGGCGGATGAGCTTGCGCTGGAGGCGGGAGAGGTCGCCGGCGATGGGAATGACGACGACCTCGTGGCCGGAGCGCCGCAGGCCGCGGGCGATGCCGCGGATCATCTGACGCAGGTAATGCAGGCTGCCCTCGTCGGCTTTTTCGGCGGGCTGCGAGTCCTCGTAGGCGTTGTAGATGAGCGCGATACGGAGTTTCTTCATGCGCCTTCCGAATAACCCTTCGGCCTTATCTTAAGATAAGCCAGAGGTCTTCTACAAGCACAAAGATGCGTTATCTTGAAAAACGGCTTCCTAGATCCAGTGCAGAATCGGGATGAACAGGATAAGCGAGGCGATGACGACGGCCCAGATCGTCCCGACCGTGATGAGCTTGGCCTTGAGCGTCTTCATGTCGTGGACCCAGAAAGCGACGACGAAGAAGGTCAGGTATCCGATGAGGAAGATGAGCCACGGCGCGCTGCGGCTCCACCAGGGATAGTCCCAAGTCAGGGCGCCGACGCTGTTGAGCAGGACCTCGATGAAGACGCAGAAGACGGAACCGGCGATGGCCACGACCCAGCGGTTGGGCAGGCCGAGGATCTTCGCCTTCTTGTCCGGCAGGAGCATCTTGGTCCAGATGATGCCCGAGACGGCGAACATGAACATGATCTCGATGTTCAGCCCGACCAGGATGAGATAGGCGGTCTTGCCCGGGGCGCCCCAGACCGGCGCGTAACCCGTGAAATGCATGACCAGGCCGTTCCAGATCTCGTTGAACCAGTCCATGCCCCAGAAGGCGAGGCCGGCCAGGACGAGGCTCCAGTTGCGCTTCTCGACCTCCACGGTATAGACGTAGAAGACGAACGCCAGCAGGGCGATGACATACCATTGGAACTGGCTTCCGTCGCGCAGGATGGCCAGGGCTTGGGACGCGGATTCGGTCATGGGGACCTCCTTATTTTAAGGCGGGTTTCAGAACACTCCTCTGATGGGGATTGTATAGGGGTGCCCGCGCCGATGTCAACCGGTGAGTATGAGGAGCGAACGACGGCCGGGAGTAGGAAGAGGGAAGAGGGGGTCAAACCTATTTTTTACGCATATTTGCGTAAAAAATAGGTTTTACCCCCACTTCGGCCCACT
>Ga0214473_10000626_pt1 | contig 49231 bp, 80 predicted proteins | sample RVTome_7_FD_203509 | JGI IMG/M metagenome (GOLD analysis project Ga0214473, IMG submission 203509) | Soil microbial communities from uranium-contaminated site in the Upper Colorado River Basin, Wyoming, United States - RVT98D197 | ecosystem: Environmental > Terrestrial > Soil > Contaminated >...
ACTCCAGGCCGGCGCGTCGACACTCGCGAGTCTCGTCGTCTCGGGCGGGTCGACGCTCGCTTCGCTGCTGGTCGTGGGCGGGAGTCAACTCCAGGGCGGTGTCTTGACGCCGACGTTGGAAGTTACGACGTCCTCCACGCTCGCGGGCGCCGTGAGCTTCCCTGGCATTCAGATCGCGGCGTTGTCGACGGGGAATACCGATAACTTCGCGCTGGCGTCTTCGGCGTCAGTGCTGTTGCTCAGTGCGCCAGCCGGTGGATCGACCTTGACCGGGATCAGTGGCGGATATTCCGGTCGCATCCTGACCATCGTGAGCACCTCTGGAAATAGTTGGGTCCTTGGATTGAACAATGTGGGCTCCTCAGTGGACTGTCGGATTTTTGCTGAAGGGGCAGCTGGGTCCACAACCATTTTCACGCTGACCAAGCGCGCGGTAGGGTTGCAGTACGTGAACAGTCAGTGGGTGGCCTTCGCCGGTCAGTAAGATGGCGGACAAAGGCACGGTCGAACTCTTGCTCAATGTGCTGCCGACAGAGCAGCGTCGCCCCATCGGTGACGCCATCAAACACGTCATGGAGACGTGGCGACACGGCCAGCCGGACGAGGGAAAGCGGGCGACGAATGGGCAGTGGTATCTGCGGTCGAGCACAACGCCGAGCACGGCGAACACGGAGTTTTCGATCGTGCACGGGCTGAGCGCGGCGCCGACGGCGATTTATCCGGTGTTGTTTCTGAGCGAGGTGGGGTCGCAACTCGTGCCGTTGCAGGTGAGTCGGGCGGCGGACACCGTGCGGATCTATTTGACCAGTTCCAGCACGAGCGCCGCGTTTTCCGTGTGGGTGGAACCGTAATGAATTGGGAACGCGTAGCCATCGTAGGCACGGCCGCATCCTGGCAAAACACGCCATGGACCGATACGGGCCTGTCAATCATCTCGCTCAATGACGCGTATAAATTACCCGGGTTCGTTCGGGCCAATGCGTGGTTCGACATGCACCCGCTCGATCGGTTCTACCATCCGACGCCGGGTCAGCAGGTGTTCGCGCATCAGGTGCCCTCCGGGTATTACGTCCGCCCGGCGGATCATCTGGCGTGGTTGGGCACGCAAGTGGTCCCGACGTATCTGCACCCGCAGTACCGCGAGCAGCATCCCGCCGCGGCCACCTGGGCGCATGCGCGGCCGTTTCCGCGTGCCGAGATTGAGGACTACTTCGGCTATGCCGCGGGGACCGACGAGAAGTATTACAGCACGTCGTCCCCGGCCTGGATGCTCGCGCTCGCCCTGTTGCAGGGCGCGCGGGAAGTGCATGTCTACGGGATTCACCTCTCGACGCAGCGCGAATACATCGAGCAGCGCCCCAACTTTGAATCGCTGCTCGGGCGCGTATTGGGCCGGGGTAAGCAACGGGTCCGCGTGGTGGATGGGATGCGCCACTACGAAACGGCTGACGGCCATGTCGTGTTGCCGGACGCCACGCCGATCTTCCGAGCGGATTTTCAGTACGCCTTCGAACCGTGTCCGCGCACGGCCGAGGACCCGTTGCAGTGGGACATCCACAAAGCGCAGGTGAAACAACAGCGCGCGGTGCAGGCGTTGATCGACCGCAAGTGGTACCAGCGGACGCGACCCTTGCGGGACGACCTCGCGCGCGCGCGCGCGCGGATGTCCGACGCGCAGGAAGCCTTACAGCATTGCCAACTCGTGAGCACATGGAGCTAGCCCGATGATGACGCCAACTACTTCGAACGGTTCCGATGACGCGATTCGCCGCGCCTTGCAGATTCTGGCCGGGATGTCCGGCGGTGGGGTACAAGGCTACCCGCAAGACATTGGGGGCAGTACGCCGAGCGGCGGCGGCGCCATAGGGAATGCCGCGAGCCAAGCGGGCGGCGGCGGGACCACCTCAGGCGGGGGCACCTCGGGCGGGGGCACCGGCGGTGCCAGTCTGCCGCCGCAGTTGGAAGCCTTGCTGAATATGATGCTGAGCCGGATGCAGATGCAGGACCCGCTGTTCCAGTCTGTGACCAATCAAGCGTTGTGGGGGTTGCCGAAATACGCGCAAACCCTCGGCCTCGGCAACAACGGCGGCGGTGGCAGCAATATCTTCCCTGGCACTGGGGAAGGTCCCGTCATCACCGGCTAAGGAGTGACACATGGCAGGTTTCTACGGTACCCCCACCAGCACGTACGACCCGACCACGCAGCCCGTCATCACCGGGGCGCCGTCGGGGTCATCACAATTGCCGCAGCCACCGACGGCGCCCGCGGACACCTCTGCGCCACAAGGGATGAGCGTCTACGATTATTTGCGCGATCTCTTTGGTGGCGGGAATCGGCAACAGCTGACCGGCGAAGGCGATTTCTTCAACGAGTTCGACGTGACCCGGATGGGGTCGCAGTTCGACCCGAACTTCTTGAATCAGATGCGGCGGTGGCTGGAATCACTCGGCATCAAAATGCAATACAAGCCGAGCGATGCGGGCCAGCCGAGCGGACGGATCACGCTGCCGAACGGGATCACTGTTGACACGAATGTTGGTGGACAATGGGGCTGGCTCATTCGCGGTATCTTGTCGGGCGGCGGCGGGACGAACTTCTCGGGGACCGGGGGCACGTCGGGCATCTTCGGGCGCCCGGCCACGGCGGCCGAATTGGCGTTCGGCGATAACCACGCCTCACAAGACCTCACCGCCAATAGCGTGTTCTCCGATCCGGCCACGGTCGAATGGGAACAGATGCTCCGGCAGCTCGTGCAGCGGATGCAGCAGCCGTACTCTGATCCCGACGTGACGGCGACCCAGGATTACCTGCGAAAGTATTTCGAGCGGCTGCAAGGACCGGCGTACACCCCGCAAGAACTGGATCTGCTCAACACGCAGCAGATCGATCCGTTGACGGCGGACCGCGACGCGAACCGGCAGAAGGTCTTGCTCTGGGCGCAGTCGCACGGAATGACGCCGGAGTCGGGGCCGGTGCAACAACTCTTGGCCGATGCGGATCGCCAGTACGAAGCGTTGCGGACACGGTCGCGGGCGGACATTGCAACGCGCGCGATCGACCTGGGGCGCGAGAACGAAGCGAAAGCGACGCAAGTCGGCTCGATGCTCTCGGCGCTCAAAGAGCACGTCTTCGACAAAAACGAAGGGCGGTTCGGTCAGTCGGTGCAGACCTTCAAGCAGATCCCCGAACTGGCGGATACCCGGCTGCAGCTCGCGATGCAGGCGCTCGGAATGGGCGGCGGCGGCGCGGTGAACGGGTTGGGCAATGCCCTGAATTTGCTCGGGCAGTTTCAGAACTCGAAAAGCGGCGGCGGGACGGATAGCGATGCACAATTCTGGGCGTCGCTCTTGGGCGCGGCGGCCACGGCCGCACCGTATTTCGCGGCATAAATTATGGATACCAGCCAACTCGCCACGACCACGCGGACCGCTCCTGATCAATGGCAAAAGATCATTGGCCTGCTCGGTCAGCTGTACACGTCAGGCAGTCAATCACAACAGGCGTCGGCGACGCCGTTTCAGCCGGTGCCGCTCGCCGACACGATGGCGCCTCCGTCCCAGATGGGCGGCGGCAACATGGCGGCGATTCAGCAAGCGTTGCAAATGCTCGCGCAGATGATGCAGCAGCGACAGACCGGCGGGAGTGAGTTGCCGGGGCCGATTAGTGGGATCGGCGGGTACTGATGGCGCTGTTTGACCAGCTCGACGATCCGCTCGGCGGGCCGCTCGTCGTGCCCTCGCCTGGGCTGGCGGGCGCCGCCCCGCTCGATCTCGGGCTGCCGATGCAACGACCGATGGCGCCGCAGGACCAGGTGTTGCGCGTGCCGCGGGAAGAAGGGGCCGGTGGGTGGCAAACCGCGCTGATGACGTTGATCCCGGCGTTGCTCGCCGGCATCGCGGGACCGAAGCGCCCGGTCGGGCGCGGACTCGCGGCCGTGGCGCAGCAGATTCCACAGATGGCGATGCAGCAGCAGCGGTTCCAACTGCAACAGCAGCAATACGAGGCGGTCAATGACTACCGCCAGCAGCAGATTGCGGCGCGACAGGACGCCGAACAGCGGCAGCGCGACCAGATGGCGCAGCGGGCCTTGACGTCGGCCGGCGCCGAGCTCGGGAAGCTCGACGACCGCGAAGCGTACGAAAAGAACGTGGCGCGGTTTGGGGCGACCTTTGAGGCCGCGGGATTCCCACGGCAGAACGCCGAGGCGTTGCGCCGGATGTTTCCGTTCCGTCCCCCAGACACCGCGAAGCTCGCGGAGCAGGCGCTCACCGCGTATTACAAGAACGACCTCGTCAAGAAGCGGCTGGACAAGGACGGCCCGACGGCCATCATCAACGACGTCATCACGATTGGGAAGGGGCCGGACGCGCAGCGCGTGCCGGTGCTCGAGGCGCACAAGCTCGCCGGGCAGGAGATGCGGATCGGGGAGAAGGACACGATCCCGCTGGAGAGTTTGCAGCAGTGGCCGGCCGCGGTGCTGGCGGCGAAGCAGCAATTCTTCGATGAAACGAAGCGGACCCCGACGGCGCAAGACAACCCGGTAATCTTCGAACGGGCCAAAGCGTTGATGGCGAACAAGGACGAGGCGGACGTGGAGATCGCGCGACGCCTCAAAGAGTTGCAAGTGCAGAACGCTGAACTTGGCGTGGACGTAAAGCAACAGCAGCTCGCGCAGGGGGGCCGCGGCGGATCGGGCGGCTCCGACATCGACGTGATCGCGGATGCGATTGTGAGTGGCGCGCAGCCCCCGACGACGCAGGGGATGTATCGCAACACCGCGGCGCTCCGGGCCGCGCTGGCGCGACGCGGGTACAACCTCACGGCGGCGAATCTGGACTGGCAAGCGGCCGCGCGCCACATGGCGACCCTGAACGGCCCGCAACAGACACGGCTCCGTCAAGCCTTGGAAACCGCGGACCATTCGCTCGACATCATTCGGGATCTCGCGGAACAGTGGCAGGGTGGCCGATTCCCGGCGTTGAACAAGGGCCGACTTGTGGCCGCGAAGCAGGGCGCGCTGGGACCAGAGGCCCAGAAAATTGCGACCACGCTCGAGGCGCAGATTACGGACGTCACGTCGGAGTTGAGCAACGTCTACATGGGCGGCAACTCGCCCACCGACCAAGCTTTGCACTTAGCCACGAAAAATCTCTCCGCGGACTGGTCCCTTCCGCAGTTGCTCGCGGCGCTCGACCTTGCCCGTCGGAACCTGGGGATTCGCCGGAACTCGATCGAGCAAGCTGGGGCGCAGGGCGTGAGTCCGACCAATCCGTACGCGCCGCCTCAACTAAGCGCACCGCCGGCGATGCGGTTTGAACGCGACCCGAAGACCGGCAAACTCGTCAAGGTAGGGGGATAGGATGCCGCGACGGGTCCAAACACCAGACGGTATCGTGGAGTTTCCTGATGATGCCACGGACGCTGAGATTGACGAGGCGCTGAACGCCGGGGCCGCAACAACGCCATCACCGCCTCGTACCTGGACGGACATGGCAGTCGATGCCCTGCCAATGATCGGGGGCGCGGCGGGGGGCGTCCTCGGGGCCATCTCCGGGATTCCGTCGTTAGGGCTGGGGAGCCTGCCGGCCGCCACGGTGGGCGCTGGCGTCCTCGGGGCCGGCGGGGAAGCCGCCCGACAAATGATCAACCGGCTGCGCGGTAAGCCGGCGCCGGCGTCGATGGGTGAGGCGGCGACCGACATTGCCGTGCAGGGGGCCGGGCAGGGCGCGCTGGAGCTTGGGGGGCAACTCGCGCCGCGGGCGCTCATGGCGGGCGGGAAGGCCGTGTATCGCGGCTATCTGAAACCATCCCTATCGAAAATCAACGTCAAGAAGGCGGCCGAGATTGTCGACACGGCATTTCGGGAAGGCTTGCCGATCACGGAAGGGGCTACCACGGTCGCCCGTACGCGAATCGCTGAACTCAAGGCCCGCGTGGATACCGAGCTTGCTAGAACGCCCGGTGAGGTGAATCTGACCGATGTGGCGAACAAAGTGCGGACCTGGGCGCGCACGATGTACGGGCGAGCCGGGCGGGCGCCGGAGGATCTGGAGGCAGCGTTGAAGGTGGCCGACCGGATCGACAGCCACCCGTCACAGCTCAACCCGTTCAACCCACAAGCCCCGGTGACCGCGAGTGCGACGACGGCCAACCAGATCAAGCGTGATCTGCAAGAAGGCGTCGGCCCGACGCAGTACGGCATCCAGAGCAGAGCGGCGAAGACCGCCGAGAAGATGGGCGCGCGGGAGACGCGGGTCGCGGTCGAAGGGCTGGCGCCCGACGTGGCTCCGCTGAACATGCGGGAGAGCAAATTGATTGACCTCGCGCGCAGTCTGATGCAAGCCACTGGGCGCGAAGCCAATCAAAGCAAATTGCACGGCGTGAAGACCATCGGGAGCGTGATGTTCGGCGGGGAAGAATATCGCCGGACGGGCGATCCGTACAGTGCTGCCGGGAAAGCGCTGGCACTGCGCATGTTCCTATCGCCTATTGCAGCAACGAACGCCGCGCTGCTCGCCGGCAAAATGGGGCAGAAAGTGCCTGGCACTGCCGCTGCGGACGTGGCTCGCGCCGCCGTGCAGGCAGTGCTAGAAACCGGCCAGTTTAGCCAAGACGAACAGGGCAGCAGGAAGTAGGACGAAGAGAAACATGAGCAACCAGCCCAGGCCAGCACAGATCATGGAAGTCCAGCGCCGCACAGGCGTGAACGGGTCAGCGCTGCGGTCAATCGCGAAGACGATGCCGCAGAGCAGCAACAAGACGAGCGCGATCAAGCCGTCCACTCGCCTCATAGGGTAGCACGCCGATGAGAGTCAAAGCCACCTAATGGATAGAGCGCTCGATAGTTTGTCGTCCGATTTCAAGCGGCTTGTCTACGAAGGGATCGCGCGGCTGACCGAGCGCCAGTACTACGTCCTCATCGCCCAGACCAGCCGTACGCTCGCCGAGCATAACCACAACCTTGCGACGGGCGCTTCGCGCGTGGGCAAGAGCAAGCACCTGTCACGGAAGATGCGCGGCCTCATCACTGGCACGGCGGAAGACGAGAAGTCCGACGCGATCGATCTCGTGCCGTGGGAGGTCTACCAGCTCGCGGGGGACGACAAGCTCTTATGGTCGGATGTCGCAAGCCCGGAAGCGGTCAAGGTGTTCGCGGCGATTCGTGACATTGGCGAGATGTTGGGGCTGCGTTCAGGCGCGCGCTGGCAGAACCCACATGATCCGGGGCACTGGGAATTCTTGTTACCAGGTGAACGCTACAGGGACATTCCAGCAACGAGCGCGGCTTTTGTGGTCCACGGAGTACATGCCTGAGCCGGTGAGTCACGAAGAGGTGAGGATGAAAGAGTTGGCGAATCGAGCAGAAGCGGATAAGAACGATGCCCACGGTGGAGCGCCGTCGTCTTGTGCTCGCACGACAGCTTCGCAGGGTCGCCTCGGGAATTTCGCAACCGCTCGGTATCCCTCACGCCGTCTCGGTTCACCGACCGTCTTAACGCCAGTTCGGTTTCTTCGTGCCGCGTCGCTTCGTGCGTCCAGTCAATTGCTTGCTGTACTTGCGATTCGCTCCGATGGGACTCATGGCAGCCTCAGTGAAGGGCTCTCTGAACGGGTTGTTGATCGGCCGGAAACAGCCACTGAAGGCTGCGAGCGACGGCCCCCGGTGTTGCCGAGAGTCGTCATGGTCCGCGTTTTCGCACGGCCGCAAGGCCGAACCCGCAGAGAGCCAAGGCAGATTCTAGCATGAGCGAGCCGGTTAGCAACGCCCACCAAGTGATCGAAAAGACCTTGGTGTGTTTCAAGTGTCACATGACGAATCTGCTCGGCGCCTCGGCATACGTGACGTGCGATTTACGCGCTGGGACGGCCGATTGTTCCGTGTGCGGGGCCAGTGGGCCGCTGGCGAAGTTCCAACCGACGCCTCGTTCTGAAGGAGATTGACATGCCTCGGTTCGACTGGACGATCACGCTGGGCACCGTCCTCGCCATATTCGGCATCGTCGCCGGTACCTGGGCCGCCATGTCGCGTCTCTACAGCCTCCTCGATAAACGGCTGGCGATTTTCGAGAACATGCTCTCCGCACACGCGAACACCTTGATTTCGCATTCTGCCCGCATGGAACGCCAGGATGATGTGCTCCGAGAAGTCACCGGCAAGTTGGAGCGCGTGGCCGGACGTTTGAACGGTCGGACGTAAGCTGGCACGGCCAGAGAGAGAGAGTCATGGAATCCGAAGTCGTTTCCCAATTCACCAGCGCCGCGGTGATCGTCTATTTCCTCCAAGTCGTCAAGCGGTCGAAGTTCTTTCCGTGGCTGACGATGGAGACGGCGCGAATGAATCATCTCGTCGCCGTGGCGCTCGCGATCGGGACGGCGATCGGGATTCGCGTGGTGTTCGATGTCCACACGGGCACCGCGACGATCACCGGCCTGACCGTACAGAACGTGCTCTCGACTGGCTGGCACGCCGCCCAGCAGTACGTGATGCAGCGTGTCACCTATGACGCCGTGGCGAAGCCGGTGCCCGTGCCGGTGGTGAATGTGCTGAGCGCCGAGGAAGTCTTGGCGCGGATCCCGAAAGTGGTGGTGTGATGGACCCCTACACCCAACTCGTCGACAAGATCCTGACGATCATCGTGACGTTGATCGAGCGGGACAAGTTGATTCTCGAAGCGTTGCCGGCGGACGCACGTGCCGAAGTGGCGCTGGCGCAGTACGCCGATCAGAAAGCCTGGCGCGACTTCTGGCAGGATCTGTTCAAGATTTTCAAAAAGCCGTGAGATGGTGCGCGTGCTGTTCTGCCGGCGGTGTGACGCGGGCTATCCGTCGATCGCGGGCGATGTCCCGCGCGTGTGCCCACATTGTAGCCACGCGGCTGGATGGACGACGCAATCGGCGCTGGTGGCGACGTCCGCGGTCGACCCTCTGAAACCCTACGCACTCACCGGGACGGATGGCCGGTTCCTGAAATCGATCGGAATCGCGGCCGAGGACGAGGGACCCTAGTCGATGCGACGCTCGTGACCGGTGCGTCGGTCGCGTCCCCTTCGGCGTTCGGTGTCGGTAGATGCACCCGGCCGGAACAGTTGGTAGGTTTCGAGCCCAAAGAAATCGGCCACGCGATCGAGGTCTTTGAGCTGCATCTGTCGTTGCCCTCTGAGGAACTTGTTGATCCACGACTTGTCGTGGCTCAACCACATCGCGAGTGAGTACTGCGTCCTGCCGCGCTCCCGGAGCAGGCCCTCGATGTTCTCCCGCATGATGTTGGCGGCTCGCATGCCTGTAAGTCTTTAGCACGTAACGGGTTGGCAAAATTGTTCATTTCGGCTGCATTTTGTCCTTGACAGCCGTTGGCGATTTGCCTACATTACCACCATGCAGGGACGCGAACTCCTTCGGCGCTGGTTGGAACGGAGCCGCATGACGCAGCGTGAAGCGGCCACGCTCCTCGGCGTGCATTACACGTTTCTCAATCAAATCCTCAGCGGTCGGCGGCTGCCTGCTCGGGATACCGCGGTCCGGTTTGAGCAGAAAACCGGCGTCCCGGTTGGGGCCTGGTCGCCAACATCGGTTGGCAAAACGGATCGAGGCGTCACGCACACGGCCGCTAAGTCCTGTGTTGGCAAAGCGTAAACAGTCCTATGGCTAGGTTAACAGAACAGAGCTTATCCGCCGCATCCTCGGTTGATGTGGCGCCAATTCTCGCCCGTCCGTATCCCCACCATCTGACGGGGCGGCCGTCGAATAATCGCCACACGCCGGAAAATTTCGCGGCGCGGTTCTGGCGCAAAGTCGATCAGCGTGGTCCCGACGAATGCTGGCCGTGGAAGGGTACGCGGCTCAGAACTGGTCGCGGGCAAGTCCATCTGCGATGGGAGGGCAAGAAGAACGTCCGCGCGACGGCGCCAGCCGTGGCGTGGGTGTTGACGCATGGGCCGATCCCTAGCGGGCTGGTCCCGTGTCACAACTGCCCAACCGGAGACGATCCGAATTGCGTCAATCCTACCCATCTGTTCCTCGGCACGCAAGCTGAGAATGTTCACGACTCCGTAAAGAAAGGGCGCTTCAGTCTGTGGCGCGTGACCGGCGTTCGCCTGAATGGTGAGCCCGTTCGAGGCACACGGCCGGAGCCTGTCGTCGCTCCGTCTCCGATGTCTCGCGTGTTCGAGCGCGTGCCGCATGTGGATCTCTATGTGCACGGCGAGGTGGCCTGACATGGCGAGCACTCTACGCCGCCAGCTCGACGCCGTGCAACCCCAGATGATCAAGGCGGACATCGAACCCGACCGCAAGCACCTTGCGGCACTCAGCGAAACCGATCGCAAGCGACTGGTGGCGCGCACCGTCGAACGGGCGCTCGAAATCGCCGGCGTGTCGAAGCACGACGCCTCCTATCAGATGGGCTACACCGATCAGGGCACCGTGTCGCGGTGGTGCGCGGCGGTCGAGCGCCCGTTGTTCGACAAGCTCTTCATCGTGGAGGGCTTCGTCGAAGCGTTCGTCGTCGCCATTGCGGAGCAGCATCCAGGCATCAGCGCGGAAACCGTGGTTCGCATTCGGAGGCGCGCATGACACCAACGGAACGGGATCGCATCTACCGCACGGCCCTGGAGCAATGGCGAGCGGCACAGATCGCGGCGCGTATCGCGCGCGAGGAGGAGTAGGACATGGCATTCGAGACGGTCGACATACCGCAGCCGACAAGGCAAGGTGCCGCTCAAGGCCCGTTGCGCGTGGCCCTTCGTGAGACGTTGGGGACCGGCAAAGCGATCGTGATCCCGCTGAATGGTCACAGCCTGTTCCACGTTAGGAACGGCATGAACAGCTATCGGACAGCACTCAAAGAGGAAGGCTTGAAGGTTCATGTGCGCACGGTGGCTGGCGTGATTCACGCCTGGGTTGAGCGCATTCCTGAAGTGAAGGAAGTGAAGGAGTAGAACAGGCCATGCAGACCCAACAGCAAGCCGTCGATCTCAAGGCCAAGCAGGCATTGCGTGCGTGTGATCGTGCCCTGACCTTGGTCCGCCAATCCGGGATGGTGGACACCGATCCCGTGGACTTCGTCGAGTTCCTCCTTGCCGGCGTGACCACGCGGGATCTGGATGCGATCGCGGATGACATCGTGTGTTTCGTGCTGCAGTGGGATGACCTCGTGACGCATGTACGCGATCGGCTGGACGTGCATCTGGCCTTTGCGGAGTCGGGCCATCCAGCGGATTCACGACGGGCGGCCGAGAACATCGTCGCGGCGATTCGCGCGATTGTGTGTGCGCGGGTGTCGCGGGGGGATGGGCGATGAGAGATCCGGGGACCGATCCGATTTACTGCGACGGGTTGAGCCAGCAACGGTGCGCACGGTGCCAGTGCGTGCATGACGTGTCCGAGTTCGTCCAGGTGCCCGGGATCGGCCAAATCTGCGAGGAGTGCGACGACGCGCTCTTGGGCGAGGCGATGACCGAGCGGTTCCCTAAACTGGCGAAGGAGCGGGAATGAGTCGTAGCAATCCGAATGTCAACGCGCCCAATCCGGCCGTCCGCTGGTTCGAGTGGAACGGCGAACATGGCGTGGTGCGCTACTACGACAAGACGGAGAAACAGAACGTCCAGATGCCGATGCCGTTTCAGTTCTTGCTGCTCGACGAATTAGCGAGCGTGCGCGGCTGGCACGACGCGAGCGACAGCGGGATCTACTCGAACGAAGTCCGCGACACGCGCACGGATCTCTTGGTGGTCAAGTCCTTCAAGGGCGGGACGCTGGCGGAAGGTCTCTACAAGGACATCAAAGACCGCGTGAACTCGCTTGGCGGGCAGTTCGTGGCCAACTGCTACATCGGGTTTAAGCAGAACGGCGGGCTGGAGATCGGGTCGTTACGCTTCAAGGGCGCGGCGCTCGGCGCGTGGATGGAATGTCGCAAGGCGCACCGCGGCGATCTCTACGAGAGCGCCGTTGACATTACCGGGTACACAGAAGGCAAGAAGGGCCGGATCGTGTTCCGGGTGCCAATATTTGATCTGCGGGCGGTGTCGGCGGAGACGAATGCGCGGGCGTTGGCGCTCGACGCGATGTTGCAGGACTGGTTGACAAGCTACTTCAACAGGCGCACGAACGACCAGACGGAACCGCAGGCCGCGCCTGATGAGAACTACAGCGAATCAGCTGAGGACGAGCCGGTCCCATCACTCACAGACGAAGACATCCCGTTCTAGGGCATGGCTGGCGTTTCCGATGAAGTCACAGCGATCTGCCGCATTCGCAACCGGCGCGTGTTCATCGAGGATCGGCGCCGGTTCGATGATGCCGTGTCCCGCATGGATGATCGGTGGGACTACGAGATCGCGGTACGCCGGCTCTACGCGAATCGTAGCCAACAAGCGAACCGTTTTTACTGGGGCGTGGTCGTGGAACTGTTGAGCGAGTACACCGGGTTCACGCCGGACGAAATGCACGAGTGGCTGAAGATGAAGTTCATCCCCAAACAGCTCGCGGTGTGCGATGGGAACGGCGAAGTAGAAGGGGAGTTCGTCATCGGTGGATCGACGCGCAAGATGAGTACGGCGCAGTTCGCCGACTACATCGAGACAATCCGCGAATGGGCGGCGAGCAAGCTCGGTGTCGTCATTCCCGACCCTAACGGCGAGATGCAGTCTCAATCTGCGACCAGCGATTACGGATGGGGAGTTTAATGATGGGCTACGAACAGGAATACGCGAATCGGATCGTCATTGACCTCGAAACTGTGGCGTCACCGGACGCGGCGTTGTTTCTCGATCCGGTGCGCGCGCCGGCGAACTACAAGGACGAAGCCAAGATCGCGGCCTACAAGAGCGAGAAGCTCGCCGAGATCGTCGGGAAGGCTGCACTCGAGGCCGACCTGTGCGAGATCGTGGCGGTCGGCTGGTGGATTGAAGGGCAGGACGGGTGCCGCTCCTACACGCGCGCGGACCTGAACGAAGTCGGGCTGATCGAGTCGACATGGGCCGCCATCGAAGCGGCTGACACTGACTTCGGCGTGCGGACGATCATCGGCTTCAGCGTCCTCGGCTTTGATCTCCCGGTGTTGATCCGCCGCTCGCAGCTCCTTGACGTGCGGTATCCGTACATCAACATGGATCGGTACCGGACCCCGCACATTGACCTGATCGAGCGGCTGACGTTCAACGGCAAGCTCACGTATCGGTCGTTGGCCTTCTACTGCCGGCGCTTCGGCATCCCGTGCCAGGACGCCATCCACGGATCCGAGATTGGCGCGCTGGTGGCTGCGAACGACTGGGCAGGGGTGCAGGCCCACAACCTCGCGGACGTGGACAAGACGGCCCGTCTGGCGCACCGGCTGGGGTATCTGCGAACGGTCCCAATCAGCGCAACGGTGGCCGCGTGACGGGCTGGCTGGTGGGACGACAGGGGGAGCGAACCTAATGGCTCAAAAGTACGGCGGCATGGCCAACGCTGAGGAGTTTGATCGCGAGCGTGCGTGTCTCGTGTGTGATGACCCGCACCCGATTTACTCGTGGACGGATTTCAGCGGGGAAGGCTATTGCGTGCGCTGCGGGACGCCCTATCAATTGAAATGGGGCACGCTCGCGGCCGGTGAGAGTTATCCGCGCTGCAACATCCAACCGCAATGGTTGCCGTTGTTTCGCAAATACTACACCGAGACGGGAGAGGGCAACGGCAGCGGCTCGTTTATGGGCTTCAGTGACTATCCCGATCAAGGTCGGGATCGTGAAGCGTTCAACGCCTGGATGAAAGTTCACGAAGCGGATTTTCCGCCAACAACCGAAGAGGCTCCGGTGGCCTAATGCGCACCACCCACGGACGGCAGGGGGAGCGCACGTAATGGGCGAACCGAAACAGCAGCCAGGTCGGAGCAAGCAGGACTACCAGACGCCGGCCACTTTCATCGCGGCGGTCAAGACCCGGCTGGGGATTGATCGCTTCTCGCATGACTTCGCGGCCGATGCTTCGAATAAGCAGGCGCCGACGTTCTTCGATGAGGACACGGATGCGCTGAGCGTGCCGCGCTGGGAGTTGACCTTGCGGGAGTGTGGCGCCGTGTGGGGCTGGCTCAATCCGCCATTCTCGAAGATCGGTCCCTGGGCGAAACGGTGCGCGGAGACGTGCCGCGCCGGCGGATCTATTGCGTTTCTCGTTCCGGCGGCGGTCGGATCGAACTGGTTCCGCGATCACGTTGATGGTCAGGCCCGTGTGTTGTTTCTCAACGGTCGGCTCGCGTTCATGCCGGACAAGCCAACCTGGCTGTACCCGAAGGATTGCATCCTCGTGCTCTACGGGCCGACCGTCTCACCGGGCTATGAGGTGTGGACGTGGCGATCGCAGGTTCGGCGGGCGGTGGCTTGATGGCGATCGAGTACTCCTTGTTCAAGTTCCACAAGGGGAAGCCGCGCGAGCTCCACAAGATCGAGCGCACCCGCGAGGCCGATCGCGTCGAGCGCGAGTGCCGGGCCAAGGTCGATGCGCGGGATCAGCGCCAGTGCTTCTATCCCCGCTGCCGTGTCCGCGCAAGCGACAAACATCATATTCAACCGCGGTCACTCGGCGGGACATGGACGACGGCGAACATTGCGTCGGCCTGCCGGCGTCATCACGACTGGTTCAAAGCCGGGCTCATCACGGTCGACGGCAATCCCAATCGCGGGCCGTTGCGCGTCCTCGTGACCGCGCTCGGGACACAGGCGGGCATCCGCGTGCCCGAACGAAAGGCAGTGGCATGAGCACAGGCAAGAAGTCCCAACTTGAGAAAGCCATCGCATCGATCGACGCGGACATTCAAGTCCTCGAAGCGGCGAAGAAGCGGCTGCAGCTGCTACAGATCCAGCAGACGGTCCGGAAGCCGAGAGCGGTGAAGAAGCCGGAAGCGGTCGCATGACACTCGCGCTCCTCGTGGCGGGCTTCGTGCTCCTCGGCCTGAGCGTGGGGCTGGGTCTACTTCTTCGCCAGCAGCGTCGAGCAGAGGCGCCAACCCTCATGGACGACTACCGGGCTTTGTGGGCACGTCCCGTAGTGATTGACGGGGAAGAACGCTTACCGGTGGCGCGGCCGTATCGGGGTAAGAAATGAGCGAACCGAATTGATTGCTCTGTCCCTGACGCAGCCGTGGGCCACCTTGATCGCAATCGGAGCGAAGCGTATCGAAACACGCTCCTGGTCGACGAAGTATCGCGGCCTGATGGCTATCCACGCCGCGAAGGGCTTTCCAGTAGAGGCGCAACAAGCGTGTGAAGGGTCATCCTTCGTCCGCGCGCTCGATGGCGGTCGATCGTCGGCGCGTTACTACACGCCACCACATGTCGGGTCACGGCGGTTTGACGGTGGCCTTCCACTAGGCCAGATCATTGCGACCGCGCGGCTACTCGATGTGCGCCCGACGAAGCCGTACGACGACGATGAGGCATTCAGGGCAACCGACGAGTGTGCGTTCGGCGACTACTCGGCGGGCCGGTTCGCCTGGGTGTTCGACGACGTCACTGCGCTAGCCGTTCCGATTCCGTGCAAGGGCGCGCTCAGCCTCTGGGACGTGCCGGCGGGTATCTACGAAGCGATTGCGCCGCAACTACTGCTGGCGGCGCGGAGGATGGAGTAGGTGAGCGACAAGAGCGCCATCGAGTGGACGGATGCGAGCTGGAACCCGGTGCGCGGCTGCACGAAGGTGTCGCCCGGCTGCGCCCACTGCTATGCGGAAACCTTTGCCGAGCGGTTTCGCGGCGTGTCTGGCCATCCTTACGAGCAGGGCTTCGACCTCCGACTCGTGCCGGAGAAGTTAACCGATCCGTTGCGCTGGAAGAAACCGCGTCGGGTGTTCATGAACTCGATGAGCGATCTGTTTCAGGACGGCGTACCGGACAGCTACATCGATCAGGTGTTCGCGGTGATGGCGCTGCCGGGCGCCTCTACTCGAGCGACAGGAAGGTACACGCCGCACACATTCCAGATTCTGACGAAGCGGCCAGCGCGGATGCTGGCTTACCTCACGCACCCTGATAGGAAGAGCCTCGTGCAGCGCGCGGCCTTGCTGTCGGTGCGCGAGCGAGGTGCGACCTGGGGCACCCCGTACATGTGGCCGCTGCCGAATGTCTGGTTGGGCGTGAGCGTCGAGAACCAGCACTTCGCGGACGAACGGATCCCGCTGTTGCTGCAAACGCCGGCAGCCGTGCGGTTCATCAGCGCGGAGCCGTTGCTAGGACACGTGGACATCGAAGGAGCACTACGAGGCTATCCACGGCAGACATCTGAGCGCCGGTACGTGACGCGAGACATGGCCATCGACGCCGGCGATCGGGCATTAGCAGGCTCACTCTATAGCGACGAGGAATGGGAGCAGACATCACCCGCGCTCAATTGGGTGATCATCGGCGGCGAGAGCGGACCAGGCGCGCGGCCGATGGATCTGGCATGGGCGCGTGCAATCGTGCAGCAGTGCCAAGCGGCCGACGTTCCAGTCTTTGTAAAACAGCTCGGCGCGAACCCCGTAGAAACGAGTCCAGCGTGCGGCGGAGTCATTGGGCGGACGGCCTATCCACTCGACAGGCTCCGTAGCCCGAAGGGTGGAGACATGAATGAGTTCCCGTCGGATCTACGCGTTCGAGAATTTCCACGGGTCGAGATGCCGGCATGACCCAGCCGTCCCTCTTTGATCGTCCCGTCTCGGTGCGCGAGTCGCTCGAGCGTTACACCGCGTGGATTGGCCTGTGCTACTTCAGACAGACCGGGATCGGCTGGCTCGGGCCGCATCATTGCTTTTGGTGTTGTGTCTTCGCGATGACGAAGTAGGACGGGAAACCCTTGGCGTTCATTAGGCTTAGTGATGACTACTTCGACAACCCAAAAATCGAGCATCTCTCGGACGGGGCCTTTCGACTCTGGCATCAGGCGCTCGCCTACTGCCGCCGGCATTCGACCGATGGGTTGTTCTCGGTCAACACGATGCACGGCTGGCGCTGTTGGACCAAGCAACGGGAGAAGCAGTTGAGCACCGCCCACGTCGACGGCGCCAATCCGCTCTGGGTAGCGATCCCGCGGTTTGGCTACAAGGTCCACGACTACCTGGCGTGGAATCTGTCGCGCGAAGAAGAGGCGGCAGAACGGATCGGAGCAGCTGAACGGATGCGTCGGCATCGAGCTAAACGGAAGCCTCTAGGTTACGCAGTAACGAGCGGTGTAACGAACGACGAACGTGGCGCGTTCGTTCCGGGGATGGGGATGGTTACGGAAATCAGATCAGAAAAAACAGAAGACGCGCGCGCGAGTTTGTCGGCCGAATCGTTCATGGATGAATTTCGTGCGACATGGAAAAGCACGTACGGCTATGAATGCTCGTTACTTCTGAGCCCTCTACAGTTTGCGGACCTTCAGACGCAACTGGATCGTAACCAGCCGGAGACGTTGCGTGGCGCGCTGCAGGCGTATTTCGCTACCTCCGATCCCTTCGTGCTGCGCGCGAAGCATGCGCTCGCGCTCTTTCTGAAGGATCCGGCGAAGTATCTGGCGCCGGTCAAATCAGGCGCGGCCGATGCTGAATTTCTGGCCGGCGTCCGTGCTGAGATCGCGCGTCAGGATGCGGCGGTGAAGCGATGAGAGACGTAGACGTGACCGGTTTCGCAGCCCTCATGCGCCGGTTGACGGTGCTGCAGCGGATGGATGTCACCGACCTCCAAGCGGTGACATCGAGCTACTTCCGGGCGCTGCAGCGGTTCGATCTCGTGGACCTCGAGCGTGCCGTGGATCGGTGGCTCGAAAAGGAAACGCGGTTTCCGAAGCCGGCGCAACTCGTGGCGCTCGCTTACGAGCTCCGCCGGCCAGCCGCGGCGCCGGTCGAGGCGATGACGGAACCGGAGGCCCGCGAGTGGGTACGCGCCGAGCGGCAGCACTGGGAAGGCGACGCCTGCGGCTGCCTGGAATGTCAGAGCCATGGCGTCGGCGAGGTGCCGCGGCGGTTCGTGCCACTGTTCGATCGGGATGATCGGGAAGTCAAAGGCCGGGTCGGCGATCGGATCGTGACGCGCGGCGAGTGGGTGCACGGCGCGGCGCTGATGAATTGGCACTTGGCACGGGAGCGGTTCTACACCACAGCCCGCGCGCACAAGGCCGAACGATTCGCGGATCTGGTTGGGGCCAGGACCGGGCGCGCATGATCCCTGGAGGCGCGCGGCTCTTGGATTTGTTTTGCGGCGCTGGCGGGGCCGCGATTGGTTATCACCGAGCAGGCTTCACTGAGATCGTAGGGGTGGACATCAAGCCACAACCGCGGTATCCGTTCACGTTCGTGCAGGCGGACGCGTTGGAGTTCGTGAAGTCGTTCGGTGCTGGGTTCGATGCGATCCACGCGAGCCCGCCGTGTCAGGCGTATTGTTATCTCGCGGCCATCCACGCAAAGCAGTCGAAGCATCTAAAACTGATCAAACCAACGCGCGAGGCGCTGTTCGCGGCTGGCCGGCCGTTCGTGATCGAGAACGTCGAGAATGCGCCGCTGCGATCTGCGATCTTGCTGTGTGGCAGCGTGTTTGGTCTGCGTGTCCGTCGTCATCGTCTCTTTGAATCGTCTGTGCTCCTGTGGGCACCATTACCGCGCCACGACCACAAGAAGCAGGGTCGGAGTGTCGGTGTCTACGGACATCAGGGCTCAGGCGTTCTGAGGGCGAGAGCGAACGGCGGTTCATTCATCCGGGCGAAGAATGCGGCCGACGCGAACGATGCCCTTGGAACCACAGGGTTCTCGTGGCGCGAAGCCACTCAAGCCATTCCCCCGGTCTACACGGAATACATCGGCAAACAACTTCTGGAGGCGATCCGATGATCCCTGGAGGCGTCCCATCCTGGCCGTGGACGGGGAAAGCGTGAATCCGGCATGAAGGCCGATGAAGCCTGGGCAACGATCGACGCGAAGGCCGACCGGCTCGAGTTCCGCGTTGCGCGGGAATTGCGCTCGGTGAACGCCTGGCAGGGCCGTCACTGGACGGTCAAGAACCGGGAGCGGCAAGGGTGGGAGGACGCCTTGACGCACGCGCTGTGCCTTACTGCAGGCGCGCAGAGTGTGGGCTCGGTACTGTTCCTGATGAACGCGATCCCGGCGGCGAAACGGGTCTGCATGACGAAGCGGCGCGTGACGATTCAACGGTGGGCGCCGTCCAAGCGTTGGTTTATCCGCGATGACGACAACTTGGCCGGCGCGAGCAAGCCGGTGTTGGATGCGCTGAAGCGACTGGGCTTCATCAGAGACGATCGCCGCAAGTGGATCGATCTTGTCGTCGCCTCGCAGGATGTCTCAACGGACGGGCGATTCTGGACGCTGGTCACGATCGAACCGGCGTCCTCCACTGGTACGGACAGGAGGACCGATGAGCAATCGAGACGCTGAGCGGCGCCGCATCATTGCCAATGCGAAACATGTTTGCGCTGGTATCGAGGACACGTTTGTCAAGGTCGCGTACTGGAACGAGCATGTCAGGCAACCCGATGAGGCACCGATTGATCCTGATCCGGATGGTGCGATGCGACGTCTCGCGGATGGCCTCGATCGCATGCTTGCCGACGACACGGGAGACGGCCCGATCCCGCCACTTGGTGGATGGCTGTCACCGATGATCGGCCGAGAATCGAAAGCGAAACACTGATGCCGTCCTCCACGGGCACGGACAGGAGCGGTCATGCTGAGTGAAGAGAGCGTGTGGAACGTGCTGCACGCGGAAGTCACGCGGAGAGGCGGTCAAAAAGCGGCGGCGAAGCGTCTCGGTGTGTCTGCTCAGCATCTCTGTGACGTGTTCCACGGTCGGCGGGCGCTTAGTGCGAAACTCCTCGCAGGGCTTGGGTATCGGCGCGTGACGATGTACGAACGGGTGGGCACGGACAGGAGCGCAGGGCAGTGAGCTTGATCCTGGCTGATGCGCGGGCCATTCCGTTACGGGATGGGTGCGTGCAGTGCGTGGTGACGAGCCCTCCGTATTGGGGGCTGAGAGACTACGGGCACGAGGGACAAATCGGCATGGAGCAGACGCCAGAGGCGTACGTGGCTGATTTGGCAAACGTGTTCGATGAGGTGCGGCGCGTGCTTCGCACTGATGGGACGTGCTGGGTTAATTTGGGGGACAGTTACCAGAACGCGAAAGGACAGGCACACGGAGTCGACCCTAAGCAGGTGGCGCGGCGGCATGGGCTACGTCCGCAGGATGTTAGCGTGCCGGGGCTCAAGCCGAAAGACCTTGTGGGCATTCCGTGGATGTTCGCGTTTGAGGCCCGCCGGCGCGGCTGGTATTTACGCAGCGAAATCATCTGGTCTAAACCAAATCCGATGTGCGATTCATGTGAGGATCGGCCGACCCGCTCGCATGAAAATCTGTTTCTTCTCGCCAAGTCGCGTCGGTATTTCTACGACCAGGCGGCCATCGCCGAACCGCTAACCGCGAGCTCAATTGCCCGTTACCAAGCCGCCATTGACAGGCGTGAGAAGTACGATCCAGCGCGTCACAAGGCTAGCGCAGAGCGGCAGTCAAAGCACCATCGCGCGCCGATGGAAGTATTGACGGAAAGCGCGGCGGCAGTAGTTGAACGAGGAACGCGAAATAAGCGGAGCGTTTGGACACTTCCGACGCAGCCGTACCACGAAGCTCACTTCGCGACGTTTCCCGACAAGCTCGTGGTGCCGTGCATCCTCGCCGGTTCACGGCTGGGTGACATCGTCTACGACCCTTTCATCGGCTCGGGCACTGTTGGCGCCGTCGCGGAACGTCTCGGCCGTCGATGGGTCGGGACGGATCTGAGCTATCAGCACTTGGCGAAGAAACGGACAGCGCAGCGTGGCCTCAGATTCGAGGAAGCGAGCGCATGATCCGCTGCCTTCTATCGCGCGATGGAGTCAACCCGATGACGGACTGGACCCGACTAGAACAGCTCCGAGACGAGTGGCGGCGCGAGGCAGATGGGCAGCGGCTGCTATACGAGGACCGAGACGCTGGGCGAGCGAACGTCTTCGACAAATGCGCTGAGCAACTCGACGCCCTCCTCGCCGAACTGAAAGATCCTCTTCATCCGTGGCGTTCGCCGTGGATCTACGTGGCTATCATCACCGGAACCGCGAGCCACTACGCGCCGTTTCCTGAGCCCGCGTGCTTGCTCATGGCTGTATCTGTGGCGCTGGGATACATCGGTGGCATCCGGGCCGTACGGAGGTTCCCTAATGAGTCTTCCCGCTGACCTGAACATGGACGCGTTGATCGAACGGTGGCAAGCGCGGTGCGTGCGGCTCTTCCCGGGCGAGCTCACGCGGCGGGCGGAACTCATGCGCTGCATCGACGCACTCAAGGACTTTATGTGCGCCGGAGGCGTAGAGACGTCGCGATGGGCATGTCTGGCGTGTTCGACGGCGGCAGGAGTCGTGGACGATCCAACGAGACATATTTCGCATGCGTTCGGTGAACCGTGTCCAAGTGGAGGCGTAGAGACGCCGCCCACGGCGGTGCATCGGTGCTCAGGCTGTTTTGTGTCCTGGGCTGGTATTCCAGAGTTGAACGGCGCGGAATTGTGTGGCGATTGCTGGCGGAAAGTGCAGCCGGTTTTACATGGGGGAGGCATAGAGACGCTACTTGCCGAAGTCGTCGCACTCAGAGCCGCGCGTGACGCCGCTGTCCAGCGCATGGAGGCGATGAAGCAGAGCACGGATCGGGACGATCTCATCGATCAACTCGAAGTGATCCAAGCTGAGCGCGATGCTCTTCGAGACCAATTACGTTTGGGAGGCGTAGAGACGCCAGCGCAGGAGCCGCCGGACAGCTTTGAGGACGCTCGCAACATTCTCGAACAGTGGATGCTCGTCAACGGAGACGCGCATTGGGACCGGCTGCGGCACGCGATGTATACGGTCATCACCCGTGCGGTGCGAGGCGTCCCCTCCAGCCCTCCACCCGCCACGCCGCACGAGCACAATTTTCAAGACTTCACCGTCTGTGCTGAGTGCGGTCAGACAGAAGCGGCAATCGAAGGGTGCCATCACTGCGATGAGGTCACGGTCGGCAAGCGTTGCTGGTGGTGTCTGCGCGTGCGAGGAGTCAATCTTGTCAGCCCTCCACCCGTCACGGAGCCCTTGCGTGAGCGGGAATTAGAGTGGGTGCTGCATCGCGCCGAGGAAATCGTGCGAGACGAACACGGCAAGGACGTGTCGTATGCGTTCGTGCAGGCGTGGGGCGAGCTGCCGCAGGAATTGCGGACACCGCTGAAGCCAATCGAAGCCCTTCCACCTACCCCAGAGCCACAGGAGCAGGACTAGATGCCTTCCACGAACACCCTCCATGTCCGTTGTGTCGCGTGTCAGCACTGGACAGCACGCATCCGGCGCGAGGACGGGACATTTGGATCGTGTCATCGCTGTGGCGGATCACTTGTGCGCGAGACGGTCTGGGCGGATCGCCGGATACAGCGAGCGAAAGCAGATCTCGAGGCGCTGCACGGCACAGCCAGGACACGGTGATGCTGATCTTCTGTAATTTCGGCGAATGGGCGATCGAACAAGCGGCGCGCGAGGGCTTCGACGGCATCCGTTGCGACGAGTCCAACGGGCGCACCGCTGCAGAGAACGTGTCACTATTCGTGCATCAGCCGATGCGACCGATCTTCCTCCTGCACGACGTGACGCAGAGTCAGCCGCTGCTCGATGCGCTCCTGCCGGTGCAGGACCACCTGCTCGACCCGGCGATCGAAATCTTCAACGAGCTCGAAGAGGGCAAGGTCACGGAGGACATCTACGTCGACGGGATCGCGGCGGTGTACCACGATGCCAGATCGCGCGGGTTCACGGGCCGGATCATCGCGGGCGGGTTGATGAACCTGAGCCGTGACAGTCTCGACTTTTACGCGCATGTCTTGCCGAGACTGCCGGCGGATCGTGGACTGCAAGGGCTGACGGTCGGGTTTCACGACTATCCGTACGGCACGCAGCAGGGTCCTCGGAAGACATGGCCGGGCACGGGCTCACCAGACAAGGCGATTGACACGCTTGTGGGGCTCGCCAAGGGTCGCGACATCGCCAATACCGAGGTCGGCTGGCACACAGCGGACGAGGAAGACGGATTCTTCGTCTGGAAACGGACGGTCCGGCTGACCGACGAGCAGGCGTACGACAAGCTCGTGACGGATCTCCGCCGGTACGACGCGCGCGGCTTCATCGTCCTGACCGTCGTGTTCCAGTGGCGCGACGGCGGGGAAGACTTTCGCGGTCAGTTCGGATTGCACACCGCCGACGGCCAGCCGAAGCGACAACTTGACGCCGTGAAGGATTGGAGAACTTGATGGCTGATGTGGTCCAGCGGTTGATCGTGCTCCCGCCGACCTGTGACGGCGCCACGGGCTACATCGATGACGTGGGTGGTGGCCACGGATTCACGGCTATGGTCGGCGAGTTCCCAGAAGCGACGGCGCGCGTCGATCTGCGGATTGGGGCGAACTGCACGGATGCGTGGACGTACGTGCGCGTCGAGGCAGCCGGCTATCGGCCGTACACCAGGCATGCCGTGCTGATTCGAGCGGGCATCGATCGGCAGATTCGCATCGGCTCTCCGCCCGATCCGAACCGTCACGGCGACACGATCTTGCCGCCGCTCGAGCCGCTCGTCGTGACGGCACAGCGTGCGCTCGTCGGCTCGCTCCGCGTGGTGCATCACCCCACTTCGAAGACGCACAGCTACGCCGACGACACCGGGCCGCGGCGCGTCCTGTTCTGTTCCTGGTTCTGCGCGCTCAGGGATTGGCGAGACGACGCCACGAAAGCCGCGGCCGTGCTCGATCGCATCGCGGCATCTGGCTATCAGGGCGTGCGGATCTTGCGCGTGCTCGGCGAGTCAGATACGTCCGGGTACTTTGCGGGCCGGGCTGTGCTGCCGGAATGGTCGATCCCGGCCCTCGTGGAATTCTTGCGAGCGTGCGAGGCGCGCCAGCTCCGCGTCCAACTGAGTTGCGGCCGGCAGTGGGGCACAACTGAGCGCATGGCGTGGGAACGACGCTGCGCCGAAGCGGTCCAGGCGGCCGGGCTGGCCTCGGTGATCGCGCTGTGGGAGGGCGACAACGAACCCCACCGTAACGCGCCGATGCGCGACTCCGACGAGCAGTACGCCTTCTATCGACAACTGTTCGAGATGGTCCGTTCGACGCTGCGCCCGACACCGTTCTGCGCGTGCGGCGCGCCAGCGAACGAAGATCCCGAAAACCTGTATCGGGCCGCGCAACATTCCGACGTGCTCGAAAAGCACGGGAGCCGTGACGAGGACCGCTGCGTCAAGCGCGCGTTCACCCCGTGGTACTGGGAAGGCGATCCGGGCCATTTCCCGGTGCCTTTCTGGGAAGGCGAGCCTATCCCGTTCACACACCCGGATGCGTTCATGGGGACGACGTCGACTGGCCGCATCATTGCGACGCTCGCGATGAATCAGCTTGTCGGCAGCGCCGTCACGTTCTTCAGCGGCGAAGCGGTGCGCGGGACGGACCCGACAATTGCGCCGGGTTTCAACGAAGTCCCGCGACTGCTCAACTATCTGCCGGAGGACGTCGCGAAAGCCACGCACGTCTCAGGCGGGAACGTCTGGTGGTGGTTGCTGTCTGATGGCCGATTCGCCACGGTGGTCGATGCCGACTACTGGGGACCGTCCGCCTTGACGCCTCCGAAGCCGGTCCAGGACTGCCAGATCATCGGGCCAGGCTGGACGGTCCGCGAGGGGACCGGGGCGCCGAAGCTCGAGCCGACCGACGGCGCTGCGCTCATCGTAGGGCACTTCGCGTGAATGCCCTATTCCTCCTCCGTCGAGAACTGCGACCGATACGTCGCCGGCGCGCGTGGATGCTCGGCGCGGTACTTGGCCCAGCGCACGTCGACGGCATGCCGAGCAGCATTCGTGCGCTCAGCTGGCGTACGCGAGGCATTCAGCGCCTGCGCACCTTTCGCTGCCAGCGCCGACCGTTGCCAGGCGAGCGCTGCGCGGATCGGATCGCCCTCACCGAGCGGATCGATATAGTCGGCTGCCCAGAGCTCGATCAGGCGGCGCAAGCCCTCCTGCAGCCGATTACCGGCGCGGGACTGGACGATCCGCCAGGGGGCGCTGGGAATTTGCCGGATCCTGTACTCGGGCATCTAGTCCTCGATCGGCTGACGTATCGCGTGCTGATCCAGCGATCGTATGGCGCGGCGCAGTCGCGCCGGACTCCATGGCGAGACCTCGGCCGCGCAGTCGTCATCACAGGCGCACGCTGCGTGCTGTCCGTGCTGGAGCATGGCCTGATGGGCCAGGAGCTGGTCCATCGTCCATCGCAGGGGTCGTCCACAGCGGTCGCAGCGTCGGAGTACCGTGGTAGTCGTTTCGCTGGTCATCTCATCCTCCTCAGATGGGGGCAGACACGGGAGGGCGTCTGCGATCTACTGCGGCTATTGGATGTTGGCGACGACGCGGCCGTCGCGCACGACATCACCGGTGGCGGTCACGATGTCGCCGCGGCGGAGCGGGACATCATCGGCGCCGACGGCGCTGGCGTGGTCGCTCGTGATGATCCAGCCATCGAGAGTATCGGTGGGCTCGAGGGTGCCGGTCGTCAGGGTCAGGGTCATGCTCATCTCCTTCAGATGGGGGCGGGCTGGATGGCCCGCAGTTGATAGAGGAAGTATAGGCGCTGGCGGGTAGAATGTCAAGAGAAGGGATAGCGAAACCAGAGCCATGAACGATCTCGCCTGTCCAGTCTGCGGCGGGAAGCGCTCTAAGGTGGTCGACAGCCGGCCGAACCACGACGGCGACGGCCGGGTACGGCTGCGCGAATGCCTTGACTGCGATCACCGCTTCCCCACCCTTGAAGTCTACGAACCCCAGGCCAAGCGCTTATTTTCGACCTCCGCTGAGCACTACTAGCCCTAGCGGGCTGGGGTGGTAGGGTGGCTCAACCGCCCTAAACAACTGACCAATAGTGAAGCGCCGACCTCCAGCCGCGGGCCGTGGCCGTCCAAAGGGCGCCCTCAACAAGATTACGCGGGCCTTCCGCGAATCGACGCTCCTGGTCTATGACCGCCTCGGGGGCGACGATGCGTATTTGGCGTGGGCGGCGAAGCACCAAAACGACTTCTATCGCGCCATCTGTCCGCGCATGATTCCAACGGAGATGATCGGGCCTGGGCCGGCCGGCGAGCACATGGTGCGAACGACTGTCGTGCATGAATACCGTGACGCATGAGCGCGAAGTACGCATGGTCTGGCGTGGCGTCGTGGGCGAGTTCATGCGCGACGAGACGCGCCACATCGACTTCGAAGGCGCGTTCCGGTCCGGCAAGACCACGGCCGCGTTGTGGAAAGTTTTTACCAGCTGTCTTGAGCATCCGGGCATCCAGTGGCTCGTGTGTCGGTACGGCGACGGGGACACCCAGACCAAGCTCAAGCCCCCGTGGCGCACGGTCTGCCGAGAGGCTGGCGTGGCGGTTCAGTGGGACAGCACGGAGCTCTGTGACATCTTCCCCGCGGTCGATGGCAAACAGTCGAAGGTCTACATCTTCGGCATCAAGGCCCAGGATCAGACCTCGCGTTACGGGAAGTTTCGCGGTATGACGCTGTCGGGCATTTACAACGACCAGTCAGAGGAGCTCCCGCAGGACGTGTTCCTCGAGATGATGGGTCGCCTCTCGCAATCGGGGTATCCGCATCAGCTCTTGTTGACCCCGAACCCGCCCGACCCGAATCATTGGCTCGCGCTGGAGTTCCCTGAAGACAACCGGATCATCGGGCGCACGTATTACCACGTGGCCATTCACGCGAACGCGCACAACCTGCCGTCGGACACGATCCCGGAGCTGATTCGTGCCTATCCGCCGTCCCACCCGAAGCACCGGAGCGCGGTTCTGGGCTTGCGCGGGCTCAACGTCATTGGGAAACCGGTGTATGGCGGCGACCCCGAGAAGGGCCTACAGCCGGCGTTCTTGCGAGCGACGCACGAGCGGGCGCTGAGTTTCAATCCCCACTTGGCGCTGCTCGAGTCGCTGGATTTCGGGAAGCACTGCCCGTGCGTCGTCTGGGGGCAGTTCACGCCGTACGGTGGGTTGGAGCTCATGGGCGGCCTCATGGGGCAGGACATCTACCTCGAAGACTTCCTGCCCATCGTGCAGCAGAAGCGCAGTGAGTGGTTCGGCGCGCGCATCCTTGAGGTGCAGACGTGCTGCGACCCGGCCGGGTCCCACGACAACTCGCAAGGCGTGCGGGACAACGGCGTCAAGGTCCTGCAGGACCACGGGTTTGCGCCGATGTGGAAAGAACACAGCAACGCCCCGGATGTGCGGTTGGCGATGATCGAGCGGCTGGCGGGGCACATGCGCCGGCGGACCCCGCAAGGCGAAGCGTTCGGCATCGAGGTCGACCCGGAGCGGTGGCTGCTCGTCGGGGCAGGCGGCGTGCGTAGCTGGAAGTTTCTCACGGATGGCTTCGAAGCGGGATATGTCTGGGACGAGCATTACGTGAGTGTCGGGTCGAAGCAAGTACGGAAGGCGAAGAAGGACGGCTGGTACGAGCACGGGCAGAACTGTGCCGAGTACTTGGAGTTGAACTTCGGCGGCGCGCAACCGTCGGCGCAGCACGTAGAACGAATCGCCGCTCGGATGCAGGCCCAGGCGTTGCGGCGGGCGCAGCGCGATCGGGACCCGTACGATCAGCGGCGCATGCCGGTGTCGATACGGCGTGGTGGGTACTAATGTACCGCTCGTATCTCCATGTGCCACACCCGCAGTACCGTCGGGTGGGGACGTGGACGATGCGCGCGTACTACGACGCCTTCGAAGTGGAGGGCCGCGCCGTGATCCGAGGGACGACGCACGATCCGCGCGTGTGGCTGGCATGCGTGCGGGTGCGAGGCCGGGACTACCTCGTCTTGTGCACGGCTGAGAGTTTCGTGATCCGGCGGGTGCGCGAGGATGCGTTCGTCCCGTGTGGAGCGGTGTTCGATACGCGGGCTGGGCATGTCCACTAAGACGCCGCGGCCGCCGGGGTCAGGGCACACCCGGTATGAACTCAGTCAAGCCAAGAAAGACACGCAGCCGACGAAGAAAGGGAAATAACAATGGACGCAGTGATCATTCCGGCGAAGACAGTCGTGCATGTGAACGGGATTCCTGTGCAGTTGGCTGTCGATACGATTATTGAGACGGCGCATGAGAACATGGCGCTACTGACCGGCTATCACTATGCCTGTCTCCCGTCCAACGAAGAACCAGAAGCACTTGGTGACTGATGGCACAGACGACGAGCATCTTTCCAGCGCTGAGCGACAACCAGAAACGCGGGCCGAAGCGCAAGCCACGAAAGAAGTAGATGGCGCGCGATCCGTATGACGTGAAGCTGTCAGAGGAGCAGCGCAAGCACCTCGCGCTGTGGCTGGCCCGTGAGCTGGATCACGCGCTGCAAGCCCGCTCAGCCCAGGACGCCGAAGTCGACTACTGGCACGCCCTGTACGAACAGGCCCGGACGCGGTCTGCGCGCACCATCCCGTGGCCGGACGCGGCCGATCTGACCAGCTACATCGCCACCGAGAAAGTCGACGCCTTGCACGCGCGGATCATGCGCACGGTGTTCACTGAGCCGGTGTGGACGGTGGAAGGCTGGGGCGACAGCGTGCAGCGCGCCCCGTTTGTTGAAGAATTTCATCAGGCCAAAGTCGAAGAGGAGCGGTTCCAGGGCGTGGCGGATCGGTGGCTGTTGTCCGCCCTGATCGAGCCGCGGGGGCTGCTCGAAATCTCCGAGGGGTACGACCTCGCCGCGACCACGCGGCACACGATGAAAGCCAAGCTCGTGACGGACCCCGCGACCGGCGGGCCGGTGTTCGGGGAGGACGCGCAGCCCATTCTCGAGCGCGACGACGAAGGCCAACTGATCGAGGCGTTGGCCGGCGACGCGGCGGCTGAGGCCGTGATTGACGAGCAGGACGCGCAGCGCACCGGCCCGCAGTACTGCGTCGTGCCGTATCGGGACTCGGTCATCATGCCTGGGCATGCGCGGGACAAGCGACAAATCTGGGGCTACGGGAAAAAGTTCACCAAGCGGCTGTTCGAGCTCCAAGCGCAAGCCAAAGGGGCGCAGGCGATCTATGACACGGCGACGGTCGATCTGCTCACGAGCACGGGTGATCCTGAGCCTGATGCCGCCCTCCAGCGGTCACTGCAGACCGTGGCCCCACAAGGCGACCATCTCACGGCCGAAAAAGAGCTGTGGGAACTCCTCGTCAAGATCGATCTGGCGGTGCTCTGTGAGATGCACGGACTGTCGGTGCCGAAGGGCGCAAAGGGGCTGCGCTGGTACGTGGCGACGATTCACAAGGATCAGCAGCTCTTGCTGCGGTTGCAGCATGACGACGTGGATAGCTGCCGGTTCGTCCCGCTGATTCTGTTCCCGCGGCCGGATCGGGCGACGGAAGGCTTCTCGTTCATCGGGCACAAGCTGATCACGGTGATCGAAGAGCACACGGCCTGGCGCAACATGGCGGCGGACAAAGGCTCGATGGTGGTGCAGACGCCGATTAAGCGCCAGGTGGGCGCCTTGTGGGACCCCGTGGAGCAGCCGTGGGGACCTAAAGCGGTGATCGATGTGCGCAACATGCAGGAAATCGATCCCGTCGTGATTGGGGACGTGCCGCAATCGGCGTTTACCCACATGCAGATGCAGGAGCGGAACGCGGAACGGCTCGCCGGGATCAACGACATCGCGTCGGGGCAGGTATCGGATGAGGATCGGACACTCGGCGAGGTCAACATGGCCACCGAGCAGAGCTTCGTCCGCATGGACCTGATCAAACACCGCATGGACGAGGCGATGGAGGACGTCGCCCAGATCCGCCATGCGATTTGGAAGCGGGCGCTGGCGGAAAAAACCGCTGGCGTGCCGGCGCCGCAGTCGTTGATCGTCGGCATGGAAGGCCGTGGCTTGCCGATCGAGGGCGACGGGAAGATCACGGCCGACATGCTCGAGGGCTCGTTCCGGTTCAAGCCGCACGGGTCGGTGGAGACGGCGGATGTGAGCAAGCAGCGTCGGGACTTCGTGCAAGCGATTCAGTTTTTGCCGGCGTTGCTGCAGACCTTTCCGATGCTCATCCCGTTGTTCCAAACGGAGCAGGCGGCGCGCGCGATTGCGCGGTCGTTTCTGCATTTGTTCAAGTTGGGCAGTCAGCAAGCCTTTCTCGGCTCGGCGTCGGAAGGGATGCCCGGGATGGGCATGGGCCTGCCGGGCATGGGCATGGGCGGACTGCCGCCGATTCCTGGCATGCCGCCGGGCATGATGGGAGCGCTGGGTGGGCTGGGCGGGCCTGCACCTCCTCCAGGTCCGCCACCCGCGCCGCCTGGGATGCCGCCCGGGATGCCGATGCCGCCGATGGTGCCACAGTGATGTCGAAGCCGGTCCCGCACAAGTGCGTCGACTGCGCGAAGAAGATGCAGCGCTGCCGTGCCGTGTTCCGTCGCTGCTCTGGCGTCGTCGACTGGGTCTGTCGGCGGTGTTGGGCGGCGCTCGACTACGCCGAGTTCATGGGGCCACAGTGACATCAGCAGCGAGGGTGGGGTTGGTGAATGCACAAGATCGATTTCGGACGCGCCTTTCCGCCGTTGCTCCGGCCTGGGGATGTCGTGATCGATGTCGGCGCGGGTCCGGGCGCGGCGTCACGTCTCGCCTTGCAGCACGGCGCGAGCTGCGTGATTGCGCTGGAACCGGATCGGCGCTACCCGATGGTGCCCGGTACCGATTGGCTGCAGGTGGCGGCGGGTGATGCGTTCACTGCGGATGCCGTGTTGTATCTCGCCAAGACCGCGACGCAGAACAGCTTATTGGCAGAACTTGTGCCGCAGCAAGTCGACATACAGGAGCGGACCCCAGTGGTGATGCTGGATACGATCGCGGCACATGCCGATGTCATCAAGATCGACGCCCAGGGCTGGGACGCGAAAGTGATGCGCGGCGGGCGACGGCTCGTCTCGACGGCGCGGGTACTGGTGGTCGAAGTCTGGCCGCATGGGTTGCGGCGAGCCGGAGACAGCGTGTGCGACTTGTTCGCGCTCGTGACCGCGGCGGGCTTCACGCGGATCACCTGGGGCGATGGCGATAGTCAGGTCACGGCTGACGAGTGTGCACAGGTGGATGCCGAGACATCGGCGACGCGGTTTGGGGATTGGATTGCGACCCGATGAGCGATAACGCGCCGCTCCAATTTCCTTGATACAGGCGGGAGAAGTCAAGGAGTTAAAGATGGGACAAGTGAGTGCGGAAATGCCACGCTATCGCTGTCACAAGGAAGCGCCCGATCTCAAACGGGACCTGGAAGACCTTGTGAACCATCCCGCCTGGCTCCGGCTCGTGGCGGAGGAGCAACAGCGCTGGCGTGACCTCCTGGACACCGCGGCGGCAGATGTCGAGGACACGGTGGCGTTGCAGAAGATTCGGCAGATGGTGGTCGCGAAGCGGGAGATCGAGCGGTTCATCGGCAGGCCGAAGGAACTGCTTGCCAAGATGCAGGTCATGGACCCGGAGCGATTGCAGCCGACGACGATGACCCGAGGGGGGGTATGAAGCTCGTCGAGGTCGACTGGATTGACAGCGCGTTCAATCAAGGCTGGGGAGACGCCAAAGAGGCGCGCAAAAGCATGCACGCGGTGCGTTGCCGCTCGGTTGGCTATTTATTGGACTCAGACGCTGACTGCGTGAAGATCGTGCAGAGTCGTGACGTGGATTGCGATCTCCTGTCGGGCGGTATCTCTATTCCTCGCGTGGCGGTCAAGCGGATACGAACGCTCAAGGGTGGTTTTTGATGCTGCGGCCGCTCGGCGATCGGGTGTTGGTCAAGCCGGAAGCGAACCCAGAGCAGACTGATTCCGGGCTGTGGCTGAGCGAGCACCGAAAACCGGAGGAAGCCGGGACCGTCGTGGCGGTCGGCCTGCCAGTGCATCCGCGTAAGCAGGAAGCGGAAGACGCCGCGTTCGTGATCGCCGGACTGGCGCCAGGCGTTGCGAAGTTATTGCAGGCGCTAGTGGCGCGCGAGCCACTCGTGCACGTTGGCGACTACGTGTTGTTTTCCTGGGCCGCCGGGCACGAGGTGCTGATCGAAGACGAGCGGTATCTGCTATTGCGCGAGGCCGACATCCTCGCGGTCGTGGAAGGAGTACCCGCGTGAGTGACGACGTTGCCGCGTTGACGAATGTGGAAGAAGAGGCGCCAGCCGCGGCGCCGGCTGCTGACCCGGCCGCGCCGCCGGCCGCCCCAGTCGAGGAACCGGCCGCCGCCGAAGTGGACGCGGTCGAAGTCGGGGGCCAAAAGTACGTCCCCTTGGCGGCCGTCCTCGCGGAACGGCGCGAAAAGCACGCGCTGAAAGACCGCGCCGCCCGAGCGGACCAGCTCGAAGCCGCGGTGGCCGAGATGCGGCCCTACGTCGAGTTCTTGCGGCAGAATCCTGGGCTGACCCAGCGCCAAGCCCCTACGCCGAGCGCGCCCGCGGCGCCCGAAGCGGACCCGGACGTCGAGCAAGTCGCCCGGGATTTCGACCTCTACACGCCGGACGGGAAACCGGATCTTCCACGGGCCGCGCGGATTCATGCACGGCAGCAAACGGCGGCACGTCAAGCCGCTGCCGACGCGGTGCGCCCTGTCCAGCAGCAGTCCGCACAGCAGCAATCTGCCGTGAATCTGCGGATGGCCATGAGCGCGCAGATGCCCGCCGGGGTGCACCTGGACCCCGCGGCGTTACAGACCTTCTGGCAGGCGTTGCCGCCGGATCTGACGGCTGACCCGAACGTGGCCGCGCTCGTGACGCTCCTGGCTGCGGGTGCAGGCGCGCTGAAAGGACCCGTCGCGCGCGTGGCGCCGCCGGCGCATCCGCCGCTCGTGACCGAAACGCCTGGGGGTGGCGCGCCGGCCCGGCAACCGTTGACTGGGATGTCGCGGAAGATTGCGGCCGCGCGCGGGATCGACGAAGCCAAGTACCAGAAACTCACGGAGGGGTTCCGGCCCGGCCGAACGAACGTACTCGAAGAGGATTAAATGACAAAAGTAGCCTCGGTCGACCCACCGAAGAAGCCTCGGATCTCTGTGCTCGAGCGCCGGCTCCAACACCCGTTTGGCGAACCATCCGCCCCGATCGATCTCAAGGACCGGAGCATGGAGTGCCGTTGGTTCAACGCGGCGACGGGCGCGGACCATATCTGGCGGGCGAAGCGCAAGGGCTGGGCGAACGTCCGACCCGACGACGTGCAGGATCTCGAACAGATTGGCGGCTACGCGGTGGATGTGTCCGGCTTCATTGTGCGCGGCGAACGCGGCCAGGAAGTGCTGATGCAGATGCCGCGGGACGATCGGCGCCAGATCGAGTTTGCGAAGGCGCGGTTGAACACGAAGAACATGGGGAACCCCATCGCGACCAAGAACGAGATTGTGGAGGCGGCGAGTTCACAGCTCGGCGACGAGGCGGCCGACTTCCTGCACCACAGCGGGAAGGTGTCAGGATCGGTGCGCGACTCGTATGAGCGGGTGCAGCGCGTCGACGACGACGGGTGATTCTGGCGGATGGCGCCTTTGACCCCCTTCACGTCGGGCACATTCGATATTTGCGCCGTGCTCAAGCGCTCGAGACGGGCGCAGATACGCTTGTTGTCCGCGTGGCACCGGATACCGTCATTCTCGCCAAGGGACGAACCCCCTTCCAATCACAGCAAGAGCGGGCCGAGACGGTGTTGGCGCTGGACATGGTCGATCGCGTGGTCCTGGATGACACGCTGGCGGCGGCGATTCGTCGGCTCAAGCCGGAGACCCTCGTGAAAGGCATCGAATGGCAGGATCGCTTACCGGCAGAGGTCTTGGAGGCGTGCCAGCGCGTCGGTACACGGATTGTGTACGTGAACGAACGCCACCGGACCAGCTCGCAGCGTTTGAACGGTTCCTGACCACGCAGCCGGCGGCGCAGCCGTGGCAGCCCGTCACGGATTACTCGTGGGAGGCGCGTTCACGGATTGAACGTCCACATGCGGCGCGCATCGTGAACACGTTTCAACCGAATCTCGTGCTCGATTACGGCTGTGGCTTTGGCTACCTCGTGCGGGTTCTGCGAGAGTTCAACGTGTACGCCTGGGGCTATGAGCCGCATCAGCCGCCACGCCCGGAGCTCCATCGTTCGACACATGTCCCGTTCAACGATCGGGATTGCGATCTCGTGATTTGCCGCGAGGTGATCGAACACGTCGAGCTCCGGCACGTCCCGGCGCTCGTCCGGCATCTGTGCCAGTTGTCGTCCGCGTACGTCTACGTGACCACGCGGTTTCATCCGAACCCGGATCATCTGCTCGACGTGGCGACGAGCGACGACCTCGACCCGACGCACATGACGCTCCTGAACAAAGACTTCCTGCGGTTGCTGTTCGTGCTTGAGGGTTTCGTGCGTGATCCCGAGAAGGAAACCGCGATGGATTGGATGGGCAAAGACCGCGTGTTGGTGTATCGCCGCCCATGAGAAAAGATAAACATGAGAAAAGACAAACAATTACGCGACGAACCTGATGAGGGTGTGGCGTGTGTGACGTGCCGCAAGAAGCGCAAGGCGGGGGAACCTAGATGGGTGTCTAAACGACTCTACGGGGACAACGAAGATACCTGGGCCTGTTCCAAAGATTGTGCGGCGTGCTTCGATAAAGTCGTCATTTTCGGCTGTTGCTGACTCATGATCGATTGCGTCCAGTCGTACCACACCAATCCGTACACCTGTGGGGTGGCGAAGTGGAACGTCCGCTTGGCGAGAGAATTGGGCGTGCCGCTCCGGCCACTCGGACAGCCGGCGTTCCAGCCTGTGATTTCGGTGAAACCTTCTGAGATCCATGAGTGGGAGCATCCGTATTTCAAGCGCCCGTACGACCTGATTCTGCATGGGTGGCACACGTCCCGATCGGAGCAGGAACGGATGCGGAATCGACGCTGGGTGACTGGCGCGGATCGCGTCTGGACGGTGGCCCCTGAGACTCTGGAGGCGCTCCAGTTCGTGCGTCCTGATGTGGCCATCTTGCCCTGTCCCGCGACGGTGGAGACGCCGCTGCCGCGGGCGGCGCGGACCTACCTCACGTTCGGGATGGCGCACAAAACCGGGCGCGTGCTCCAGCACTACAAAGCCTTCCGCGACGCGCACGCGGGCGAAAACTACACGATCCTGCTGTCAGTGGGGGTCCATGAAGGGTCGCCCTGGTCTGAGGCGCTGGAATATTCAGCGATCGCGCTCCGGCACATCTTCGGCGCCGATCGCGTGGAAGTCCTCGGCTATCTGAGCGATGCGGCGCTGCACCGGGAAATCATGCGCGCGACGGCGTGTATCGCGTTCTTCGACCCAGCGTTGCGCGCGAATAATACGACGGCCTGGGCCGTGCTCGAGCGCGGGAAGCGCTTGATCACGAACTGCGATGACCAGTCCCCAAGTCTGGACGCGGTGCCCGCCTGGTCACAGGTGGCCCGTCATTTTGTTCCCGTCCCATGCGTGCCGTAACGATCGACGGCCGGATCATCAACGACGACACCCCAGCGTACGTCATCGCGGAGCTCGGGCACAACCATGGCGGTTCGGTCGCGACAGCCAAACGGTTGATCGGGGCGGCCGCGCGCGCCGGCGCGGACGCGGTGAAATTCCAGAAACGCGACAACGTCACGCTCTACAGCGCCGCGCTGCTCGAGCAGCCCTACGACAACGAACACAGCTTTGGCCCAACCTACGGCGCGCACCGGGCGGCGCTGGAGTTTGACGCGGACCAGTTCGCGGCCTGTCAGGCCACCGCGCAGGCGTGCGGGGTCACGTGTTTCGCCACGGCGTTCGATGAACCGTCTGCTGACTTCGTGCTGGCGCGGCACATGCCAGCGATCAAGATTGCGTCGGGCGGGTTGACGGATCTGGCCTTGCTCGACCACGTGGCGCGGTTGGGCGTGCCGATCGTGCTCTCCACTGGAGGCGGTACCTGGGACGACGTGGATACCGCCGTGAACCTGCTACGCAGCCACAAGGCGTCGTTCGCGCTCCTGCACTGCACGGCGGCCTATCCGGTGATGCAGTGGTCGGAGCTGAATCTGTTGACGATCGTGGAGATGCGCGCGCGCTACCCGGACGTGGTGATTGGGTGGTCGGGGCACGACAGCGGGATCGCGATGGCGCTGGTCGCGTATGCGTACGGGGCGCGGATCATCGAGAAGCACTTTACGCTGAATCGGGCGATGAAGGGGACCGACCACGCCTTTTCTCTGGAGCCGGCGGGGCTGACGAAGCTGTGTCGGGACTTGCAGCGGGCGCACGACGCGAAAGGCGACGGCGTCAAGCGGTGGTATGAGAGCGAGCGCGCGCCGATTGCGAAGATGCGGCGCGTGCAGACCGACTACGGCCTGCGGATTACTGGGGAGTATCGGTACAAGTGATAGGCTCTCTGGCCGGGCTTGATACCGGCTATCCCACCGCCGTCGAACCACTACGGGCGGGCAGTGTCAGCTTTGCGCACCAGGAATGCCTTTCGTTGCTTGGCGTCCACGGTACTGTTTCCCGTGTGTCCTTCCACACCGCAGAGAGCCTGATTCAATGATAGCACTGATTCCGGCGCGCGGCGGGTCAACACGCGTCCCTCGGAAAAACGTGAGGGTGCTTGCCGGGCATCCCTTGATCGCGTACACCATCGCGGCGGCGAAGGCGAGCGGGGTGTTTGAACAGATCGTGGTCTGCACGGACCATAATCCTGTGTGCATCATCGCGACTGAGATGGGTGTCGCGTTCCTGTCGCGGCAGCCCGCCGAGGACGCGCAGCCGGACATTGTCTGGGTGGCGCAGGCGCTCGAGCGGTATCGACAGCAGGCGTTCGCGATTCTGCGCCCGACCTCGCCCTTCCGTACGGCGGCGACGATTCAGCGGGCGTATGAGCAATTCCAGCGCTCGGAAGTGCATTCGATCCGCGCGGTGCAACCGGTTCGGGAGCATCCCGGCAAGATGTGGCAGTGGGCCGGACCTGGCTATCCGATGGTCCCGCTGATTGATCAGCAGTGGCCGGCTCAAGGCCCGGGCTTTGGGAACGTCTCGCGCAGTCAGCCGCCGTGGCATTCGCGCCCGACGCAATCACTGCCACAGGTCTACATCCAAAACTCATCGCTGGAAATGGCGTGGAGCTATGTGGTTCCCGCATTCGGCACGATCAGCGGGACCAAAATCGCGCCCTTCTTCACCGAGGGCTACGAAGGATTCTCGATTGACTACCCCGACGACTGGGACGAAGCCGAAGCCCTCGCCGCCGCCCACCCCGATGCGCTTCCGCGGGTGGACGTGGCCGCTTTATCGGTCACTCCTGCAGCACAGTAGGTGCCCGATCCTCATCGGCCCGTTTCGCGGCGAAGTGGGCTTCGAGGTCATGTATTGGCTCCCGTGGTTGGCAGCCGTACGCGCGAAGTTGCAGCTCGCGCCGGAGCGGTTGATTCCGATTACGCGGGGCGGGGCTGGCGCGTGGTATCAGACCCCAACCGCGATCGAACTCTACGCGATGCGAACGCCGCAGGACGTGCGGATCCAGAATCGGCTCCAGACGTTTACCTCGCAGATGCAGAAGCAGATGGTCGTGACCGACTGGGATCGGGCCGTGCTGCAGGACGCCGCCGAGACCTTGAAATGCGGACGCTACTTGACGTTGCATCCGGCGTGGATGTATCAGGCGTGTGCGCCATTTTGGCTCGGCGAGCGCGGCTTGGAATGGTTCCTGACACGGACACAGTTTCAGCAGCCGATGCCGGCGCCGGCAACCGATCTACCACTCCCGTCGCCGTTTGTGGCGGTGGGCTTTTATCATCGCGGGACGTTTCCGGCGAACGAGGTCACGGCGACGGTGGCAAAGACGACGATTGCGCAGTTGGCGACGCAATCCGATGTGGTACTCCTGACGAGCGGGTCACACCTGGACGATCACCACGCCTTCATCCCGAAGAAGCGCCCGTCGAATGTGGTGCTTCTGTCGGATCTGGTCCTGTTGACGCCGGAGAACAACCTGGCGGTGCAAAGCGCCGTGCTGAACAAGGCGATGGGCTTTGTCGGGACGTATGGCGGGTTGTCGCAGCTGGCGCTCCGGCTCGGGAAGCCCAGCGTGAGCTTTTTTCAGGATTGGGGCGGGACGTCGTACGCGCACAAACACCTCGCTGATTTCGTGTCGTTGGCGACGGGGATTCCGTACCTGGTGCAACGGGTGGCCGATGTGCCCCTGGCGCGGTCAGTGCTGCCGGCGATCGAGTTTCGGCCGGTGCAAAATAGTGCGCCGGCGGCTGGACAGGTGCCAGCGGCCGTGGTAGCGTGATTCCGGTCACAGCTGCTCGCGACGGTGATTCCGTACGTGGTGCAATGGGTGATCAGCCGGCCGCCGCGGTGAATCGGGCGACTTGGACGCGCGCGTGTGGCTCCTGCATGCGCGCGTCGGCTTCCTCTTCAGGTGCACAGTGCCGCCGACTGCAACGGGCGTCGTATCCCGGCCGCCGCGGGTTCCACGGGCGTTGTCGGATCGTGAGCTGACGGGTTTCGGGTCAGCGGCTTACGGTCGGCATCTTTCCTGACCTCACCACTCATCACATTTCGTGTTCGCGTCGTGTGCCGGGTTTACTCGGCAGGCTACGCGGTGAGGTTTCCGCAATGGCGAATATCGCACTCAACTCGGGCGACTTCGTGCGCCCGCATCGGTCCCCCTGGGGCGCGTTTCCGATTCGCACGATGAAATGTTCGACGGGCACGTCGACCCAGGTCATTCGGGTCGGGCAGTTGGTGCAGTTGGACGCGGCCGGCTCCACGTCGTTCATGGACTGCATCATTCCGGTCGCGCAGTCGTCGAACTCGCTCAATCCGACGGCCGCGGCGGTGATCGGGTTCGCGGCCGAAACCCCGTCCACAGCCAATCTCAGCACGGCCATCGGCGCGCAGCCGGTGATTCCGGTCTGGGACGCCAACCCGAACGTCGAATTCCGGGCGCGGACGCGGTTCGGGCTGATCACGTCGTCGCTGGTGGGGCAGCCGTACGAGCTGCATCGCGAATCCACGCTCAACATCGATGTGATCAATCTGGCGGCGTCCTCGTTGGCGACGCCGGCCAAGCTGGTCATCATCACCGGCCTGATCGACAGTCCGGGTGATTCGGGCGGCGCGGTCTCCTTCAAGTTCAACACGTCCTCGGGATACCTGGCGTTCTATCGGTAAGGGAGAACTGCATTGGCTCAAACACGAGGCGTCTTTGACGCCCTCTATGACAACGTCGACAAGGACATCGCCGCGATCATGAAGTCGCAGCTCAAGGAGCTGCCGCGGATCTACACCGAGGTCTACAACGTGAAGTCCTCGGATCGGAAGTTCGAGCGCGTCGTGACCTACGTCCCGTTCGGGGACACGGTGGCGAAGGCGGAAGGCGACAACTACGCGGTTGACGAGATTCGTCAGGCGTACACCAAGGACTTCACGCACACCGAGAACGGGCTGGCGTTCGAAGTGACCCAGACCGCGCTCGAGGATGACGTGGAGAACGTGCTGAACCGGGCCGGCGAATGGCTCGCCTTCTCGGCGCGGTACGTCGAGGAAGGCCGGGCGGCCAATCCGTTCAACAACGGGTTCTCCTCGGAAACGACCCCGGATGGGGTGTCGTTGTTCAACACCGCGCACGTGCTCCGGAGCGGGGGCACCGCGAAAAACCGGCCGTCGACAGACGCGGATCTGTCGTCCCAGTCGCTCACGCAAGCCTTGATCGATCTCCAGACGGATCAGAAGGACGAAGCGGGGCATCTGGCGTCGCCGATTCAGAACCTGAAGCTGTACATCCCGCCGGCGCTGGAATTCCTGGCGGATCGGTTGGTCAATTCGGTGGGTTTGCCTGGCAGCGCGGACAACGACAAAAACCCGCTCAAGCGACGGACCTGGACGATCGTCGTCAATCCGCGTTTGACGGACAGCGATGCGTGGTTCCTCGTGGCGGGGAACAAGAACCAGCACATGTTGACGTTCTACCGTCGCGTCCCGATTTCGCTCGAGCCGATGGACAAGGACATTCGCACCGGGAACCGGATCTTCAAGGTGCGCCATCGGTTTTCGGTCGGGGCGTGGGGCTGGACGGGCGTCTATGGATCGGCTGGCGCCTGAAAGCGGCAACGGTCTTCGACGCACGGTGCTCGGTGCCGCCGGGTGCGCTGCCTCAGCGTGCCGTGCGTAGTTGTGAGGTGACACATGGGGAAGACAGCGTTCAATGGCCCCGTCTATGGGGCGAAGTCGTTGCTGTGGGTCGCTGGGCCAGCCGCCGCAGCGTCCACCAGTGCGTCGACGGTGGCGGCCTTTCTCCAGCCCGGATACGGCAAACGCACCGTTCCGCCGTACGAAGACTGGATCGTCACGGAAGCGTATCTGACGTGCTCGACAGCCTCGTCGGTGGCGGCTGCGCAGCAATGGAAGCTGAAGGTTGAAGGCGGCTCCACGACCGTGCCACGGTCGAATGGGCAAGCCTCGACCAATGCGGCGACGATCCTGACCATCGCGGGCGGTGGCAGCAGCAACGTGGAGGGGTTCGCCACGGCCACAGTGACGGCGGGGGAATACGAGGGCACGTGGTGCCCGGCCGGTAGTACGTTGCGGTGGTGCAGCAGCTACGCGGACATTCCGACGTCGCCGCAGATGAGCGTCCACGGCTACATCCGGTACATCGACTCAACCCGCGCCAGCTAACGGAGGTTCAATTTGGCTTGGAGGGACTGGGGGAACCCGCCGGTCTTTTCGACCACGGCGCAGCCGGTCAGTAATCCGTCGACGGCCACGCTCTGCGCCGAGATCGATTCGACGCAGCTCGGCACGAAGGATCTCGCGGACGGGCAAAAGATCCTCGTGCTGACGACGTGGCTTGTGGGTGGAGACACGACGGCGACGTGGCAGCTTGAAGCGGCCAGTTCGACGGCGCTGAACGCGAGCACGCAGGCGATCTTTGTGAAATCGCCGCCGGGGCAGTCAGGGCAGTACATCACGGTCAACGAACTGTACAAGGACTACCGCCTGCGGGCGCGGGTCGCGTCGACCTTCACCGCGGCCGTGACGGCGTCGATCATCGCTGAGCGCATGACCTAACGCCGATGCCTGTCATCGGTGAACACCATACGCGGTACTGGGCGCTCTCCGACACGATTGCCCCGATGCCGCCTGGCCCGGGGAACCCAGGCTATCCGCTCTGGCAGAGCGGGCCGAACACGGTCATCCTCGGAGCACTGTTCGGCGGGATGGTCCCATGGTTCGAACGGCTCTGGGCGGCGCTGTGCTGGTGGGCGCGGTGGGGGCGCCGGCTGTATCGGCTCGACACGGAACAGCGGCTCGTGATGCAGCGCGTCGTCTGTGCCATGGAGATGCCGCACTATCGCGTGGCGCAAACGGCCGTGCGAGGGACGGCCACGACGCTCGGCTTCAACCGGCCGGAGGCGTGGATTCACTTGGGCCGGCATCTCAAGAGCAACCCGGCGCACGCGGAGAACACGTACCGCCATCTGGAAGCGTTTCGTCGGGTCAAAGACTCGATCCCTGCGATTGGGTCGACCCTGACCAATCCGGCGCTGCATTTGACCGTGGAGCTCGCCTATCAGGGCTTCGCGGCGAGGGGTAGGTAGATGGCGACGCTCGATTGGATCGCGGGGCAAGAGCCGTCGACGATCTCGTTCAAGGTCCGCACGGTCACCCAGAATCAGAACTCGACCGTCATGCATCAGGAGGTGCTGACGATCGGAGGCACGGAATCGACGCTCGCGCTCGCGGCGGTCCTCGATAGCGCGCCGGCGTCGACGGCGTGGGCGGTGGCGGTACGGCAGGTGGCGCCGTCGACGGGGCCATTTGTCATCAGCTCGATCGTCGGCGTCGTGGCGACCACTGGCGATTCCACGGTGCTGCAAGGGACCAGCCCATGGGTGGTGTCGGGCGCATCCACCGTCGTGGTGGCGTCGGGCAACTCCAGCGTGATCGTGACGTCGGGCAATTCGTCGGTCATCATCACGAGCGGCAATTCGTCGGTCACGGTCAGCGCATTTGCGGCTGGCCTGCTCTCGACGGCCACGCCTGCGACGAACTCCAGCGGCGTGAACGTGTGGGCGGTCGGTGGTGTCCTGAGTTCGCTGGCTGGGATCGTCGCCGTACGCCCGTCCGATACGAACTGGGCGAGTTCCGCGGGCTTTCATTTCAACAGTTCGGGCGAGTTGCAGACCGTGGTCGCAGTCACGACGTCGACCATCGTCACGGTCAGTACGGGGTCGGTGCGTGTGCATCAGAGCACCGCAGCTGACTTGCAGGCCACGGTGACACAAGCGTCGACCACGTGGGCTGTTCAGCTCACGAACTACTCGACGCAAGTTGCCATCACGGCGGGCGGCGTCTTGGAGTCGGGCACGTCGGCGCCGAGCACGGGCGCGCGCGGGTTGTTCACGCGGGAAGTGCTGCCGGGCTTGCAGTCGTTCGCGGCGTCCACGGCGTTCAACAATTCCAGCGTGATCACGATCGCATCCTCGAATGCAGCGCAGCGGGCTTTTGTGTACGCCTATTCGATCATCAGCACGATCACAGCCTTTCAGCAAGTGGGGTTCTACAGCACGAATGCGGGCACGTCCTCGCTCGTCTGGAGTCTGGGCCTGCACGCGACGTCCAGCGCGATCAGCGGCGCGAACCTCGCCGTGACGCCGCCGGCGTACCTGTTCGCGTCCTCGACGGGCGCGGCCCTGACCGTGAACGTACCGACGACCAACGCCGGCATGACGGTGTCCGTAGCGTACTGGGTGAGCACGTAGATGCTTGATGGCGGATCGCTCGCATTCGGTCGAAGGTAGGAATGGACATGACACGATTGCTGTTCGTCGCGCTGTTCCTGCTCGCCGTCGCGCCCGGCGTCGCGCAGACAGTCATCAATCCGCGCTTTGTCGACTTCACCGCCTCGCCGGATCACAGCGCGACGAAGCTAGACGGGACCTTCGTCGTGACGCGCTACGAGGCGGTGAGCATGCAGATGAACGGGACCGGGGCACTGGTGTGGACGCAGGATCTGGGCAAGCCGACGCCGAACGGCGCTGGACTCATCACCATGCCGTTACCGACCGTTCTGCCGATCACGCCGGAGACACTCTACACGATGCGAATCACCGTGCTTGGTCCAGACGGAAGTAGCGCGCCCTCGACCGTCTCCAACCCTTTTGGCGTTGCCGGGACAAGGCTCCCGGCCGGTGTCGGCAGCGTCGTATTACGAGCGTCGTAGGTGACGATGACCTGCATCTACTGCGCGCAGTAAAGGAATTAGCTTATGAATCTCGGCGTAGTCACTTGTTTTCGAATCGCGATCATCGTCCTGCTGATGTTCATCGGGGTCGTGCGCACGACACAGGCGCAGACCACCGCGCAACTCTTGGCCCTCAAGACGGCTATCGCCGTGAGCGCAGATCTCGTGCAGGCTGGTACGCCGGATTGCGGAGGCTTCGTGGGCGTCGCCGTCAACGCGGTCCCAAACACCCCGGACGGGAATCAATGCCTGTCGCGGGTCTATGCGCTGGCTGCGAGCCCAGCCTTTACGGTATGGAAAACGAGCGTCACGATCACACAGATTGGCGACAACATCGTCGCGACAGAGATCGCTGGGCTCTCCTCGCTCAATGCGACACGCTTGCAGACCATCGTCCAGCTATCCGGTGATGGCATCAATCCGTCATTGGCGGATCGGCGCGCGTTCTTCGATGACATCTTCAGCGGGGCCGGCGGGGTCGGGACGAAAGCAAAGCTGTTAATCCTCTACAAACGGCTGGCCAATCGATTCGAGCGGATCTACGCGACCGGGACGGGGAGCGATGCGGTACCAGCGACCCTGGTGCTGGAAGGGACCGTCTCTGCTTCAGTGATCGACACGGCGCGGAACCTGCCGTGACGGGACCGACCTACACGATCCGAACGATGCGCGACTTCCTGCGGGTGCCCCGTGCGCGTCGGGTGCAGTGTCTGACCGAGTTCCTCGGCTGGCTCGCGCACGTGGAAGTGGCGATGCTGCGGGATGCCCCATCGGACATCGGGCCGTTCATCTGGACCGACGACGGGCATGGCGGGATTCGCGTCGAGCCAGATGACCGACGGCCGAATGGACACCATGAAGAACTGAGGTTGCGGTGAGCACGACTTACAAGCCTCTCTATACGGCCTCCGCCACCATCACGATCGCGCCGGAGAACGTAGCGAGTTCTTCGACCTTCGTCGCCGGCGTGGAATCGACCGCCGTCAGCAACATCAGCACGCTCTACGATGACGTGCTCGTGAGCGGGCAGTGGACGGCTGGCACGACGCCGACCACCAACACCTACGTCCAGATCTATGTCTACGCACCAATCTCTGACGATCTTGCCTCGGCGGTGGTCTATCCGGACGTGATCGACGGGACGAGCAGCGCGGAAACATTCACCTCGGTCGGGGTTATGACGAGCGGGATCTACTTTGCCGCCGCGCTCTCGGTCGACTCGACTACGTCGAACCGGGTGTACTACTGTCGGCCGTTCTCAGTCGCCGCCCTGTTCGGGTACAACATGCCGACGCGATGGGGGCTGTTCATCAGCCACAACACGGGCGTGAACTCCAATACCACGGCTGGCAATCATGTCTGGTCGTTTGTCGGCGTGCAGTATCAGTCGGTGTAGGCGATGGGCATCAACACCGCGCTGACATTCGCGTCGTCAACCACGGATCGGGTCACGCTGCCCACGACGTTTCTCGACAATGTTGATCCGGCGACGTTCGTGGCGTGGGTCACCCTGCGCACGCTGTCGCAAAATGCGGTGCGGATCATGACGAAAAACGCCGGAGCCGCCAGGCACAATTTTTTCCCACAAGATTTCATCGGTGGTGGTGCTGGCTATGGCTTAGAACTGTTTCGTGGCAGGGCGACCACTTCGTTGGACATCCACGCCAACTGGACGAATTTCTTTGGCGCTACCGCGAACATTCCGATGTTTCTGGCAGGTCAATCCGACTTGAACACGGCTGGGAACAATAGGCTGTTTGTCGGAACGCAATCGATTCCAGCCGCAGAGCCGTCATCGTATAGCGTTCAGACCAACGGCAGCGGGACGGCGACATCGAATGCTGGGCAAGTGTGCCTGATCGGGAATCAAGACGGGCAGTCGTTCAGTCTACAAGGCGCGATTCACTGGCTTGGCGTCTGGAACGCGACGCTGTCACTAGCCGAGCTACTCGATCTCCAGCACCATCCATTGACATCTCCGTTGCTCATGCGGGCGCTGGCGTGGTGGATGCCTGGCACCAATGGTGCTGGTCCAGTACTCGATCTGACCGGGAAGGGCAACCACGGCCTCATCACCGGCGCGATGGCGGTGAGCAACAACCTCCCGATCGTGACGCCACGGCTGCCACGGCGGTATTGGGACATCGGGGCCGTGACACCCGTTGGCCGTGCCGTGCCGTCGTTCACGCTCTTGGGGGTGACGTAAATGGGTACCGTGCTGTGACGATGTTCTCCTCGCTGTATAACGAGCGCTTGAGTCGTGAACTCGGGACCGACGACAGCACGATTCTGTTTACGACCGCGCGCCGGAAAGCGGCCATCAACGAAGGCGCGTACGAGTTCGCGGACATCACCGAATGTTTGGAGCGCACGAGCACGATCACGATCGTCGGCGGGACGCAGGAATACGCCCTGACGGTCGATCCGTCCTCGCTGGTCGGGGATTTCCTCCGCTACAGCAAGCGACAGGTCGAGTTCCATTATCTCGATGCGTCCTCGAATGAAACCGTGTTGGTGGGAGACGATCTGCCGCGGCGCGATCCGCACTGGCTGAATCGGTACGCGCCGGGCTGGAACACGTCGACGACGGCGTCCACGACGATGCAGCGGCCGTCGTACTACTACGATCGTGCCGACGGCGGACAGCGCGTGATTGGCTTCGCGCCGAAACCGTGCACGGGCTCGAGCGCGTCGGCGTGGGTGCTGGTGCCCTATCTCGCGGCGCCGGTCCCGATGACCAGCGATACGCAGGAACCGTTTCAGGTGGTGGCGTCCACTAACGTCAGCACGAACTTTACGACCGTGGCGGGCGTGCAGCGGACCGATCTCCGTCCGTATCACCAGGCGCTCGTGCACTACGCCGCGGCGCAGCTCGAGAAGTTCCGCAAGGACCTCGAGGCGAGCGAGCGGCAGATGCAGAAGTTCTATGCCTACGTGCAGCGCTTCTGGCAGACCACGCGCACGAAAGGCGGCACGAGCTTGACGTTTGCCCGGTCGTATTTCCGGCGAGGGGCATAGATGACGGTGACATTTGCGTGCGGGCATACGGCGACGGTCGAGAGCACGGATACCCCGGTGTGCCACTGTGGAGAACGGCGAGTGTCTCGCGTGGACGCGCCGCCGCCGCGATTTCATGGGGTGGCGACTGGCCCGTACTGTGACACGAAGAAAGAGGCGGAGTGATGGCATACGAAGGCGCGGGGATTCGGTTTACCGAACAGGGTGAGGGCGCGCGGCCACAGTCGCCCGTGCAGGAAGCGGTCCAGCTGTTGCGGTTACGGATTCCGCGGTTTGCCGGGGCGCCGCCGCCGGCCGCGCCGCCCGGGCTGTTGGCGGGTGGGGCGAGCGCGCCGGGTGCGCCTGGGGCCGCCACGATGCCTCCGGCCCTTGCGCAAATCTTGCAGAAGGTCATTACGGCGCTGATGCAGGCGGGCGCCGCACAGACGACGTCCCGGCCGGCGGCGGCATCCGCGTACTCGCCGTCTCAGGTGTTGCAGCAGATGCTGCAAGGGCAGACGTTCGGGCAGCCTGGCGCGGGGTCGTTAGTGGGGTCGCCGTCCTTCCAGTTTGGGCAGCAGCAGCCGCAGCCCACGCCGCCGAGCGCCGCGGTGGGCGTCCCGTCGGCGTCGCCGATGAACAACTACGCCGGGCCGCCGGCGCCTGACAGCTGGCCGGTTGGGATGTAGATGGCGAAGCAGGCCACGGCAGAAAAGCCGGTCACGACGCGGCAGTATCAACTCGTCCCTGTCAATGACATGACGGGCGGGCTGGATCTCCGTACGTCGCCGTCGCTGCTCAAGCCGAACCGTGCCCAGGTGCTCACGAATTGGAGCTTGAGCGAGCCCGGGGCGCTGGTCGTCCGACCGGGGTATCTCGCCGTGTCGACGACGACCTTGAGCAGTGGACGGATCAACGGCGCGGCCCGGGTCTATCTGAACACCACGATCCCAAACGCCGCGTCGACCATTTTTACCGTGGTTGCGGACGGCGCCGCCGGAACGGTCCACACGATGACGGACAACGGCGCGTGGAGCACGGCGCTGCTCGCGGCGCGCTCGACGGTCAATGAGGTGTACTTCCCGGCCGATCGGGATCTCGTGGTGGTCATGGACTCGTCGTCCGTCCCGATGAAGTCCACGAACGGCTCCAGCTGGACGCGGTTCGGGATTGCGAACGGGTCGACGTTGTCGGTCGATTCGACCAGCGGCGGCAACCTGCTGGCGGTCGAGTTCGAAGTGAGCTTCACCTACAAGGATCGGGACCTCGCCTTCGAAAGTAACGGAGCAACGACCGGGTCCACGATCACGCTGGTATCGACCGGTGCCATCCGGGCGGTGATCCTCAATTCCACCGATGCCCAGGTCGACGCGATCGTGGTCTACGCGCGGAACAAAGGGAGTGGCGAAACAGTCCTGCGGAAAGTGTCGAGCGCGGTGCAGTCGGGTGGCACGCATTCGACCGTCGTGATCACGAGCTCGGCGTGGACCGGGAACGACGAGATCCCGACCGATCACACCGTGCCGCCGGTCTTGAGCTTTGGCGTGGTCTGGAAAAACCGCTGGTGGGCGCGCTCAGCCACGGTCAAGAATCGGCTGCACTTTACGCAGCTCTTTCAGCCGCAAAGCTGGCCGGGGCTGTTCTATTTGGATCTGCCATTCGTGCGCGGTGACAACATCACCGCCCTCCAGCCGCTCGGCGACGCGCTGTTGGTCTTCGGCGAAACAACGGTGTTTGTGATCGTCGGCCAGACGTCGCTCGATTTCGACGTGCGGCCGACGTTGACGGCAGAAGATGGCGCCTTCGGGCCGCGGGCCGTGTGTCTCGTGGAAAACAGTGTGCTCCATGCCGGCGCCAGCGGGGTCTATCTGTTCGACGGGACGAGCGATCGGCTGCTCTCCCATGACATCGAGCCGGCGTGGCAAGACCTCGTACTGAACTCCACACCGACGGCGCTGAGTCGAGTGGGGGCTGTCTATCACCACAAGCGGAAAGAGATTCGGATCGCGGTGCCGCGACGGTATCCGACCGACACGTTTGGCGAATGGGTGCTCGACCTGACGAGGATGAGACTAGAACAAGCCCCGGCGTGGAGCGCGACCGATCGCGCGATCGGGATCTATCTACCGCTCGATGGGCCGGAGACGGCTAACGGGATGCGCGGCGAGCTCTGGGGCGTCGCGGCGAGTACGGGCGGGCTGGTGTTTCACGAAAGTTTCGGCACGACCGCCAACAGCAGCAATCTGACCGCAGACTATCGTGGGCCGGCGTTGAGCCTCGGGCCGTTCCGCGGGCGTTGGGTGGATCTGCGCGGTCAGTACGAACCGCACGCCGGCACGCTCAGCAGTGACCCGGAAGTGGACGGGACGCCGATCGGCTCGCAGACAATTCCGATCGGGGCGACCGGGTCCAAGTACGGGACGGCCCTGTACGGCACGGGGACGTACGTGGGGGTGGCGCGGCGGCAGTACCACCGCATGTTGCAACTGGCCGCCGATGGGCGGACCTACACGCAGCGGTTCGTCTACGTCGGGCAGGATGCGTTCCGACATTTTGGGTATCACGTCGGCGTCGTGCCTGAAGCGCACACGCGCGATTTCTCGGAGTAACCACATGGCGAGTTATCCCGGCGCGGTCAAGACGTTCACCACGAAGAACACGAGCGACGTGATCCAAGCGGAGCACGTCAACTCACTCCAGGACGAGGTAAACGCGATCGAAGCGGGTCTGTTGAATGCGACCGCGCGGCTCAACTCGAGCCATTCGACGCTCGTGGCGTTGAGCGTGACGGGCGGGTCCACCGTGACCACACTCCAGGCCGGCGCGTCGACACTCGCGAGTCTCGTCGTCTCGGGCGGGTCGACGCTCGCTTCGCTGCTGGTCGTGGGCGGGAGTCAACTCCAGGGCGGTGTCTTGACGCCGACGTTGGAAGTTACAACGTCCTCCAC
>Ga0214473_10000627_pt1 | contig 49219 bp, 40 predicted proteins | sample RVTome_7_FD_203509 | JGI IMG/M metagenome (GOLD analysis project Ga0214473, IMG submission 203509) | Soil microbial communities from uranium-contaminated site in the Upper Colorado River Basin, Wyoming, United States - RVT98D197 | ecosystem: Environmental > Terrestrial > Soil > Contaminated >...
CACTATGCCTACGTGGCGTATTACGAAGGCGGGGTGCAAATAATAGACATTGCCAACCCAGAACATCCGTCTGTTGTGGGTTCAACGGGAGGGAGCTACGTCACGGCTATCGCTGCCAGTGGAAATACGATGGCTTTCTATCAGCGACCCTCGAATTACTTGCAAGCTATGATTTATATCATGGACATCTCCGACCCGGTATATCCTCGATATATCGGGCACTACAACATCATCGAAGAAATGAGTGATATGGAGATATACGGGTCCTATCTTCTCACCGTGAGTCCGAACAAGTTTGCCGTGTATCAAGTGGACGCTTTATGTGGGGTTAACACCCCGGAAATTACACCTTCCGAGTCTGCTTTATATCCGTGCTTCCCTAATCCCTTCAATAGCATGCTAACCATTCCGTTCACCATACCCGTCCAAAAAGAGGTATTAGTCAACATTTACAATATCATGGGTCAAAAGGTCCAGGAGTTCACTTTTCCCCCTCTTGCTCCGGGAGTACATCGAGTTTTGTGGGATGCCACTGATCATGCTTCCGGTTTGTATATCATCCAGCTAATTTGTGGTGAAAAAGAATTTAAACAGAAAGCTACATTGTTGAAATAGGATTTTTGTTAGGTCTAATATAATCCTTGACTTCAGGTCATAAAGGTATTATATTGTGTTATAATTGGCGATTAAAAATGCTCCACACTTTAGAGGTCAGCATGAGAAAGAGTTACTTGTATTGCTTAGGACTGGTTACACTGCTGGCGGTGGGGAATGTCGGTGAGGTGCGTGTCCAACTTGGATTACTGGTCAGATGTCTATGACCTGCAAATGGTTGATAACCTCGCCTTCTTATCCAGTGGGTACTCGGGATTACGGATCATGGATTTATCGGACCCGGTTAATCCGGTTGAGATTGGTCGGTCACCCTGGTCCCCGTGGGATTACCTAATAAATATCGGTGTCTATGTCAAGGATAGTTTAGTCTATCTTACCTATGGTAATGAAGGTCGTGTGCTGGATGTTTCCGATCCTACACATCCCACAGAAATCCATCACTGGTATCTGGACTACACGCCCATCATCACATTTGTCCACGGGAATTTGGCGGTCGGTCTTGACCAAGAGACCTACCTACATCCTTCCCTCATTGATGTGTCCAACTGGAATAATATACAGGTGACCAGCAATTTACTCTATGCCAATTCATCATGGCCAGTAGGCATGGTTGATAATTACCTTTGCTTGGCTGGCAATGGAGTTGAATTATATGATATTAGCGACCCATGGAATCCAGTAGTAGTCGGCTCACTGTACGACACCGCTTCATATTGGTGGAGCGCAAAATTATTAGACGATTATGTCTATATTTCGACAGTTTGGAATGGCGTATATATTTACGACGTATCGGACCCGCTGAATCCAAGGCATGTGGCATCCTGTGATAGCGGCACTTGTTATGGGATAACGATAACAGATTCCCACCTATTTGTTATCAAGTCGAACTGGGGTATTGACATCTGGGATATTAGTGATCCACTCCATCCGGTTTTTACAAGCACGTATTTACTGCCAGTGAGTCCTGGGGGGTGTATTGTCAACTCTGGAAACTTCCTTTGCACAGCTCTTTATCATTCGGAGGACCAGTCTGTTGCCGTGCTTGATATTTCCAATCCCGCCTCACTGATGGAAATCTCCCGCTTCGGAAGAGATGGTGATCTCCGTCGGGTGATCGTCAGCGGGTGGAACGGATATCTTTCGGACGCTAATATCGCATTGCACGTGACGGACCTTGCCGAACTGCCCGGGGTATCTGAGCTCGGGAGGTCATCAGATAACGGGACCTTTATGGACTTAGCGGTTCAGGGAAACTACGCGTACGCGGTTGACCTTAATCGTGGATTGATAACTTATAACGTAACCAATCCAGTCTATCCAGAATCACTTAACTGCTGGCGAAATCTAGGTTTCCACCCAAGTATGATCACCATTGTGGGAGATTACGCATATGTCGTTGAGGGGAACCATATTTACATATTCACGTTGGCAGACCCTTCGGCACCCGCTCTGTTAGATTCTGTCGCGTTCAGATGCTCCCTCACACCTCATGACGGATTTTTGTATGGCTGTCATGATAGAAATTTCAATGTGATTAGCCTTAGCAACCCAACCCAACCACAGATAATAGGCTCCTGTGCTATGCCTTTCTTTTGGGGTGCACTGGAAAAAGACATCGCCTTTACAGGTCACTATGCCTACGTGGCGTATTACGAAGGCGGAGTACAGATTATTGACATTGCTAATCCAGAGCATCCAGCAGTTGTGGGCTCAATAGAGGGGAGCTACGTCACGGCTATTGCTGCCAATGGAAATACGTTGGCTTTCTATCAGCGACCCTTGAATTACTTGCAAGCTATGATTTATATCATGGACCTCTCCGACCCGGTGCATCCACAATACGTTGGGCATTACAGCATCATTGAAGAGATGAGCGACATGGAGATATACGGGTCGTACCTTCTCACAGTGAGTCCGAACAAGTTTGCAGTGTATCAAGTGGACGCTTTATGTGGGATTAACACCCCGGAAATTACACCTTCCGAGTTTGCTTTATATCCTTGTTATCCCAATCCCTTCAATAGCACCTTAATAATCCCATTCACCCTCTCTATCCAGACCCAAGCCACCATTACCATCTATAACATCCTGGGTCAAAAGGTCCGTCAATTCGCCTTCCCTCCTCTATCTCCGGGAGGGCATCGAGTCACGTGGGATGCTATTTCTTGTGCTTCCGGCATTTATTTTGTGCGGATGATGGCTGGGGATAGGGAATTCAATCGGAAGGTGGTGTTACTGAAGTAGCAAGTGGCAAGTTACGAATGGTAAGTTGGCAGGAGAAGAAGAATCTCGCGCAAAGGCGCAATGGACGCAGAGAAGCATGTGATGACCCCCCTTTTTATTCCCCCCTACTCTGTAGGGGGGAAGCACCTGGATCCCGCATCAAGTTCAGGATGACAATCGGGATCCTTCTGGTTCCGCCCCGCAGCAGGAAGATGTCGGGTTTCAAGGGAACCAGACCGACTGCTCATGTGTCATTCGCGCGTAGGCGGGAATCCAGGTTCGTTCCGGTGTCGGGTGGGGACACCCGACACCACATAGAATTGTCGGATTTCGCGGGAACCCGACCTACAGACAAAGAAAACGTCGATCATGTGCGCGGATGATCGACGTTTTTTCATCGGCTCCGGCGGAGGGACTCGAACCCCCAACCTAGTGGTTAACAGCCACCCGCTCTGCCGATTGAGCTACGCCGGAAATGGATTCGAAATTATCTTTTAATATACGAAAAAAAATCATTCTTGTCAAGGCACAAAACACCCCAAATCGTCCGACTCTGAACATGCTTTACAATCTCAGGATACCACTGGGCAGGTTGCTCCACTATGATAGCTCGAATCATTCGATAGTCTTGATATTTGAGAGGATTAAACTGCAACGCAACATGACTCGAGACTATTTTGAGCCGCTGACGGAGACGTGATTACGCTTGCGCTTTGTGTTCGGGAGGGGGAATGAGATTGTAACAGTGGTGCCTTCGCCGGGAACGGTATCAAGGTCCAGAGACGCCTTATGGATATCCGCAATTTGCCGGACAATCGGCAAACCTAATCCAGTGCCCCGCCCGGATTCCTTGGTCGTGAAGTACGGTTCGAAGATGTGCTTCAACACCTCGGGCGTGATTCCGATTCCGGTATCGCTAACGGACGCAACGACAGAATCGTTGTCGACGAAGCTTCTCAAAACAATTTGCCCACGACCTTTGTCTTCGACCGCATGGGCGGCGTTGATGATCAGGTTGATGAATAGCTGTTCGAGGCTCTGCGGATTACCGTGGATAGTGGGCAGATCGGGATCGATCTGCAATTGCAGATAGAATTGGGCTTTCGGGTCCTGAGTGTTAAATCCCTTGATCCGACCGGCAGTGCTGGCGAGGACATCCACGGCTCGTTCCAAGCATTTTCCCACACACACGGTTTCCAATTCAGGTTTGGTCGGGCGCGATAATCGGTTCAAGTCCTCGACCACTTTCTGGATCTTCTGGGCTTGCTCGTTAATGACTTTGAGGTCGCCCTGGACTTGATCGCCAGATCCATCGTGGTCTTTTTGCAGCCGCATCTGCATCATCATGGCTCGCCCCAGAATAGGAGTCAACAAGTTGTTGACTTCGTGCGCAATTCCGCCCGCCAGTTGAACGACCGTGCTTTGTTTCTCGGTAGTGACCAATTCGGCTTCCAACTGTTTGCGAAGCGAGATGTCCAGGAGGAGCATCCCGGATCGAACGTCCCGCTTTCCCCATCTAAGCACATCGAAGAAAGATATTCGGTAGGTCTCGCCGCCAAGAGTGATTTCGCCTTCTTCGGCACTTTTGCCTGTCACGTATTGCTCCCATAGCTTCACTATTGCCTGGCGCGATCCGTCTTTTTCCGGAACTCGCAGTTCAATCGGTTCTCCAATTCCCTCGCCAGGCTTCAGGCTCCACAAATTCATGGCATATTCATTGAAGTACTCCACTGTCCGATCGGGCTCGATAACGACGACGCCCATGGGCAGACTTTTCAGTATGTTCTCGTGATATTCTTTCAGGAGTTTGAAATTGCGGGTGGATTGAGTCAAATTCTGGAAGAGCCGGGCATTTTCGATAGCGATGGCAGCCAGGTTCACGAAGGTCTCAAAATTGACGAGGTCCTCTTTCGAGAAGAGATTTGACACCGAGCGAGTATCCACGTAGGCGACTCCGATGAGGCAGTTCTTGCTAATCAAGGGCGCGCCCATGACGGATTTGATTTCGAGTTGTTTCAGGCTGTACTTGGACGACAGCTCGTTGCTGCCGGGCACGTCGTTTTCCAATATCGGTTTCCGTTTTTCGATGACTTTTCGGATAACACTGCGGCTGGCGGCTTTGCCGGCATCAGCGATCTCCCGCTTGTCTATGCCTCGAGCGACGCGAAAATCGAGGGTTCCATCGTCTCTCACCAACACCAGGAATCCACGTTCGGCTTTGGTGATTTCGATGGCATAGTCCATCACCGCTTCCAGCAAGGAATCCACTTCCAGATTGGTTGTCAACTCCTGGACGATTCTGGTCAGGCGAAACCATTCATTCCAGGTAGGACCCGACTCGTTCTGTGATCCGGTTCGAACTTGAGCTATAGTGTCAAGCCCGTCCAAGCCTTCGAAAAAATCATCTGTGCTCATACTTGTCCGCGCGCTCGCAAAGCGCCTAATTAGCGATTACAGCGAAACCAAGTTTCCAGCAGTCGCCGGTCATGCGACGCATTCAGCATGCTCGGTTTCAGCAAGAAGATCGAATATCTGGTGCACGCTCTTCCCTACCGGGAACGAGATCGTCATGGTTGTCCCGACGCCCTCTTGAGACTCCAGAGTGAGGGACCCTTTGTGTATGTCGGCGATCCGCTGGATGATCGCCATCCCAAGTCCGGTGCCATGCTTGGGACCCTTGGTGGTGAAGTACGGCTCGAAGACCCGATCTTTGATGTCGTCCGGAATACCTATGCCGGTATCTTCGACCGATGCGATGACGCACCCATCCCGAGCATACGTCCTCAGAGTGATTTGACCGCCTTTCTTGGCTTTGACGGCATCGGCGGCATTCAACAGCAGATTGATGAACATCTGCTCCAGGCTCTGCGAATCCCCCAGGATCTTGGGCAAGTTGGGCTCAATTTCCATCTTCAAGTGATAGGTCGCTTGAGGATCATCAGTCTTGAAATGTTTGATCCTGCCGGCAGAACTTGACAGTACGTCAGCCGCAGTGGACATGCATTCACCGACATCGACCGGCACCATTTCCGGCGTGGATGGTTTGGAGAGTCGCCGCAGGTCCTCGACGATCTTCTGCAGCTTCTTGGCCTGGTTGAAGATGACTTTGAAGTCACCACCCACGTTTTTTGACAGCTCTTTGGCAAGCTGTCCGATACGAAGCTGGAGTAATTCGGTTCGCCCCATGATGGTGGCTAAGAGGTTGTTGACCTCGTGAGCGATACCGCCCGCAAGCTGGATCACGGTGGCTTGCTTATCCTGATCCACCAATTCGGCATCGGTCAGTTGGTGCAGGGTGATGTCCACAATCACGAGTCCGGTACGGACTTTATTGCGCCCCCACCACAAGACATCCGAAAAGTGCACCTGATAGGTCTTGCTGCCGATGCCGAGATCGCAACTGACGTCCTTTTTCCCGCCTTGATATTCCTTCCACAATTGCCGCATGTATTCCTTCGCCCCGCCTTCTTCCGGGAAAAACGACAGGAAATCCTTCCCGACTCCTTGATCGCCTTTGACGTTCCACAGCTTCTTGGCGAATTCATTCATGTATTCGATGAGCCCTTCCTCGCTGATGACGACTTCGCCGAGGGGTAGCCCTTTCAGGATTCTCTCATGATATTCTTTGAGAGTAACATAGTTCTGAGTCGTCTGAGACAGTGTGCGGAAGAGCTGGGCATTTTCCACCGCGATGGACGCGAGGTTGATGAAGGCATCAAGGTTGACCAGGTCTTGATTGGCAAAAGCGTTCGTGTCAGAGCAGTTGTCAACATATACGACACCGATTAGCCGGTTCTTGGTCATGATGGGCACGCAAATGGCTGAGGTTATCCCGAATTTGCTCAAAGGATGCCGAGCGATTTGGTTGGTGCCTTTGGTGATTTTGCTCAACAGTACAGGGAATTTTTTCTTTGTCACTTCCTCGATGACACTCTTGCTGAGGATCGTTTTCAATTGAGTGATATCGCGACCTTCCATCCCCTGTGCCACTCGAAAATCCGATACGCCGTACTCGTTGATCAGCACCAGGAATCCTCGCTGGGCGTTGGTGATCTGGATGGAGTACTCCATCACTGTCTGGAGCAAGGACACTTCTTCCAGGTTGGTGGCAATCTTTTGAACCATGTGCGCCAACTTGTGCCACTCGTTCCAGGAGGATCTGAGTTGTTCCTTATCCGGGGAGGCATTGTCGGTGACGGACCGATTCTTCGGTCCTGTTTCCAACTGCTCGTCGTCCATGATGCTACCTCGTTAGTAGTTCTTTAAGCGCGATGACCTCGTGACGAAATTGCTGCTGCGTTTCCCGCCGCAGGTAGCTCGTCAGATGAGGATCCGACAGCTTCTTGGTGATTTGTTTGAGTATTGACACTGCTTGACTGTATGCTTCCGTGGCGGCTTTCAGCCGCCCCTTAATTTTCAGGAACCGTCCCCTTGCCCAGTGCACCTGCCACATCAGCTCCGGGAAAGAGGCACCGAATTTGACTGCCTCTTTGATAGCCAGGACAATGTCTTTCTCTTGCGATTCGTCGAATCCCGTTTTAAAGAGATAGTTGAGTTTGATGATGAGGCTGCTTACCAATACATGATATTCTCCGGCTTCCAACGCCAGTTTTCTCGCCTGATTCAGTGAGGAGAACATCAGGTCGCGATCGCCGATGGCGGCAGCCACTTCCGCCAGTGTGATCCAGGCTCTTGCCAGCTTGAGTTGATCTCCGCTTCGCTCCAGACGTTTCAAAGCGAGTTGACAGTATTCTTTCGCTTTGGAAGATTCACCGGCGTATAAGGAACTCCTGGCAAGTAATTCGTAGATGCTTCCCAGGGCGCCCGAGGCATCGATCTGATTCGCGATGGTTTCAGACTCAGCGAGTGTGGTTTCAGCTGCTTGATATTCCCCCAGCAGCAAGTACAGTTGCCCCAATTGATACATGGGCTCAATCTGGCTTTCCTTGTCTGCCAACTCCGCCCCGATTTCCAGCGCTTGCTGCCAATACCCCATCGCTTTGGCATATTCGGCGCGTCTCAGCGCGATTTCGCCCAGATTGTTGACGGTCGAAGCGATATCACGCGGTGCGCCGAGCCGGTTGAAAATGTCGAGCGCTTGCTCATAATATCGGCTGCATTCCGTCAATTTTCCACTCTCGAACGCTTGAATTCCAAGATTATTGTAGATTCCGCCCATTCGTTCCACATCGCCAAGTTGCTGACTGAGTTTCAGACATCTATTCCAATGCCATTTGGCGCCTCGGTGATTGCCGAGGGCGTTTAAGGCAGCGCCGATATTGTTGTGCAGGTCCGAGATCCCTTTCTTCTGATTGAGCTGCTGTCTGATCTTCAGGGCTTTGCGCCACAAATTCAAGGCGTCCTCGATTTCTCCGCGATAGAAGCACAACGTGCCCAGAGTATTCAGCAGATCTGCCTTTTGGGAAGACCTCTCGCCTCGTTGCATTGCCGCCAGACCCTGGTGACAATAGCGTATCGCGCCGTCATGATCCCCTTCTCGAAAGCACAGCCACCCCAGACCTCCGTAGATGCCGCCGATACTCTCGTGGCTGGCACCGTTCAGCAGACTAATACAAATCAGCCAGTTCCGTTTCGCGTCCTCGGTCTCACCCAAACGGTCTTGAGCCAGGGCAATTTGATGCAGGCATTTGACTCGCTGGTCGGTGTGGGATTCTTCAAGTCTCATCAACAAATTTTGATAGGTTCGGATAGCGTCTCGATGTTCTCCAGTATCACGAAGGAGGTCTGCCAACGCCCAGAGTATCTCCCTGGTCGGTTCGGCTAATTCAGTGACGGATTCCAGGATTTGCAGAGATCCTTGCCACAGGGTTTTCGCCGCGCCGGCATCGAGGCGCGAAAGCATCGCCTGCCCCGCAGCCAAGGCATAGCGGGCGATTTTCCCGGGATCGCCAATCTTCAGCCAATGGTATCCCAGAGATTCCTGGATTCTCGAGTCCGAGATATTTTCGTGGTTCTCCAGATATCGGGCAATCGTCAGGTGTATTTCACGGATTTCTTGGTCGCTCAATTCCGACGTGATGGCTGTGCAAAATCCGGGATGGTTGAATGCAGTCCAGGTATCCCCGTCACGGACATACTGACTGATCCAGCCGTTTTGAATCATGGGCACCAAATGCCGCATCAGGTCAGTTTCGGAACAATTCAAGACGGAGCACAGAATCGACATTCGAACCGAGCCCGCCGAGGCACCCAGCAAGCAAGCGATATCGCGCGATAGTCCCGATATCCCTCGAATTCGATCCGTGAAGAGCTGGCGCAAGTCGTGGGCGTGCGCCATGTCAGAGAGCTGCCCCAAGAAGTCCCAACCTTGCGCATTCAGACGAAGCAATCCTTGATCGACCAGAGTATCAAGCACCAACTTGACGTGCAGAGGATTCCCTCCGCTCTCGCGATAGAGTCGGGAGCAGAATCCTTGTGGGAACCGATTTCCCGGAAATACCGCGTCCACGAGGGACTTGCAGCCGGCTTCATCCAAAGGCAGCAAGATGATCGTCCGAAAATCGTGGGTATGCATGGTCTCCAGAAGATTCCTGAGTTCCCTGCTCTCCTCTTTAGCCGCCTCGAGGGTACACCAGACGGATACCGCCGTCGAGTTCACGCTGCGAATCAGAGTGCTCAAGAAGTCCAAAGTCGAGGAATCCGCCGACTGGATATTTTCAAAGACCAGGAGGACTCGGTCGGTTCTTGCCTCGCGCTCGATCCAATCCACTGCTGCGAGAACGCGACTTTGGCTCATGGAAGGATCAAATCGAGCTCTGGCTCCCTCATCCATGCCGAAGCGGAATATTTCCCTCAGCTCCTTTTCTTCGAGATGCCTCCAGCATCGAATCACATCGAGCACCGGTTCCAGCGTTCCGCCGCGTTCCTGAGTGCATCTGGTGCGGAGCATCGGCACGTGACGCAACTGAGCATAGGTTTGAATTTGCCGAACCAGGCGCGATTTCCCGATACCGGGCTCGCCGCGTATCAACACCCCCGGCAGGGACAATCCTTTGCTTGCGTCATCTATCAAAGCGCAAAGCTGTTGACAAATGCCTTGATGCGCAACGAACGAGCCGCCGGCGATGTAGCACTTCATCGTCTCGGGTGTCTCAGGCTCCAATGGTACGCCCAACCTCTCCGATAGGTCAGAGACAACGTCCCGCGCATTCTGGTACCGTCTGTTCGGGTCAATCGCCATCAATTTGGTGATAACATGGTCAAGCGCCTCCGGCAGGTCAGGTTGGATCTTCCTTGGCGACGGCGGCGGTTCAGACAGCCGCCGCTTGATCGATTCGACAAGATCTGTGATTGGGAAAGGCGACTCGCCCGTCGCCGCGTGATACAGCACAGCTCCAAGGGCGTACAGATCGACTCGGTGGTCATGAGGCTTGTCCTGGAAGATCTCCGGTGCCATGGTTTCCGGACTGCCTTTCACGCTTTTCAGCCCGCTCTTGCGAGCGCTGACCAAGCCAAAGTCCACCAATTTCGCCGTGGCTTCATCATCAAAGTCCCCGAGCAACAAGATATTCTCGGGTTTGACGTCATGGTGGACGAGCTTTTTCGAGTGCAGAAAAGCCAGAGCCCGGCAGACCTGGACGGCAACTTCCACGAGTTGCCGCCATTTGCCCCGCAAATCGAAACTGCCCAGATGGCGCCCTTCCAGATATTCCGCGGTGTAATAGGCTCCGCCCCGGTCGTCATGCCCGAAGTCGAATACTCTGGGGATGTTTGGATGGTAGAGCTGCTTAAGAATAGAGAATTCGCGTTTCAAGGCGGCAAGTTCGTCACTGGTCATCGTGGATTCTCGGATGAGCTTTACTGCCAGCAGGCGTTCCGCCATCTGCATATCCGCCGCCAGATATACTTCTCCCATTCCCCCGGCTCCCAGCAGGGACACGACCCGATACCGATGATCGATCATGGTGCCCGAATCAAACATGGATGTTTCAACCTTTAATCGTCTGACTGGCGCAGAACGCCTATATCTGTTATCGACTGAGAATCCATCTACTTGACAGGGGATCAGGGCGGGAAGTGATCGCAACCAACCGAGACGTCCGACTTGCCCGATGCCGAAATTCCGAATCTCACCTTAAAGAAATTGGAAAGAGCAGTGCCTGACGACACTGCTCTTTCCGCTGGGGATGATTGGAACTTTGCGGAATAAGTTGTCGGAGAAGAGTCTCCTGCTGTTTATTCTCGGCGCTGGCGGCGCCGCAGTTTGTTCGACTATTGACCGCCAGTGGCGATAATATAACGTGAGAAGTGATTGGTTCGTCCGTACAGCTTGAGATCCGTTCTGTTCAGGAAGGTCGGGATTTCCTCGTATTGTCCGACAGTTTCGTCCCAGTACATAATGACCAATTGTTCCGGTTCAACGCCGATTTGGTTCAAGTTGGCGCACGAATATGACAGCTCCACCTGGATGTCGCTCTCAAAGGAATAAGGGTGCGGACCAAAGTCCACCACCGCGAAATTCGGATCGGGCACCAGCATAGTGATCATAACGTCCTGTGCCAATGCAGTTGGAGGGATCATGACACCATGCCACCAGGTCATGAACATTGGATTACCGGGCAAAGAGAGCGGAGACGGGAAATACACAGAGCCGCCGATACCAGCCCGGAGCAACTGCCGAGTGTACATGGGGCGATCGGTGTTCATGCCGCTATAGATCTGAGTGACATCGACTGGCAGGTACCCATATCCAGGCGCCGGACCCGCCGCGATATTGTCCTCGGTCAAGGGTGGAGGCGGGATTGCCATATTGTCGCTGACACTCATCGGGGATTGGATCGAGCACCCCATCATCACGCCAAGCATGATGACAGCAATCATCGCCACCCACATCATGCGATTCCAGGATTTCCTTGAGTCCATTGCCGTCTCCTTTCAGTCATATCATCATTCGTCATAAGCATACGTTCGCGATTCAGACTTGCTGTATTGCAAGTATGATGCCAACTCGATTCGGGATAGCGCCAGGGGACCCCGTAAGCGTTACTTATTGGGTATATAGGAATTAGGTGGATTGACTATGTGATTCACTTTCGGCGATCCGAATACGCTGTGAGCCGAATTTCTCGTCGCATTTGGCGAATTGGTGCAATTCAACCACTGACTGCAGTTTTTATGGATTGCTAATTAACAATAGGTTAACTAATACGCTTAGTGTAGATGCACCAATTTGGTGTATTTCCACCACTTCTTAATGAAGGCGAGATCAAGAGTCGCGGAGAACACGGCGGGAAAAAGTTGAAAAATAGCGGTTGAGTCGCCGGTCTTGTCCGGTGATTTCTCAACGCGAAAAATCGTACGTGGTGATCGGCGAGGCACAAGAAAGCAGCACTTGCGAGTCCTGCTTCCAGCAATGAGAGGTTCCGAGGTGGTGAGCAGTCGGGAAATAGCTTGTGTGGGTAGTCAATACCCTGTTCCGACTGCGATCACATAGCGAGAGAAGTGATCGGTGGATGCGACGATTTTCTGCTCCGCTTCCCGCAACTGTGCAGGAACGACCTGGTATATTCCCAGAGTGTCGTTCCAGCAGAAGACTTCCAGTTCCTGGGCAGTGCAGCCCAGTTCCAGAAGGTTACAAAACGAGTAGGACATCTCGAGCTCAATATTGCCCTGGAATTGGTAGGGATGGGGTGACAATTCCAGCAGGCAGTGCTGCATGTCAGGCATGTCGATTCCGATCAGGATGTCTTGGTTCACGTCGTCCGAATCGATCATCACGCTGTGCCACCAATCCAGAGGGGTCGGCGGCTCGGACATTGGATCATCAAAACAAATCGTACCGCCCTGGTTGTCGAGCACCAACTGCTGGACATGGAGCGATTCGGGCACCGAGCCTCCGAATGCCTGGAGTGCATGGAATCCTAAGACTTGATACCCGGGCGGCAGACCGTAATCGATGTTATTCTCACCGGTCGGAGGTTGAGCATCACCACCATCGGAGTTGGAAAAGAAGTCGGACAGGTCCAGACATCCGACAAAAAATATCGCGGCAGAAACTGCCAGCCAAAGTGTCAAGATGCGCTTGAAAATCGATCGCTCTTCATCCATGGATTTCTCCTCTGCAAAACCATGACTGAGCCTTGTCAGGCTTTGCGCGGCAAGGTTACAGGAAGATCGTTAGGAACGGGACAAACCATTCCTTGATCGAGTTTTGCAAACCTTGTGCCAACGACCAGAGGATCGCGATAATAATCTTGCTGATTGGGAAAACATCTCTTGACTTTTGGGCGGAAACTCCTTATATTCGGCACGAGGGCATCCTCCTATCTTGTTACCTCAGACCCTCTCTTGAGATTTGTGTGCCCGGCTCAGATTATGGGGTGGTGCTGTGCGCCGAAACTACCGACAATCAACGCTATTGTTCTTGATCCGCAAAATTCTGGCAGCTACCCGGAATTGTGTCCTCTCGGCAGGGGTACCTCTCCTCCTCTGCGTCGCTTTCCTCACATTTCCTATTTCTGCAAGAGCTCAATGGTACACCGATCCGCATAATCCAACTCCTGTCTATCAAGGTACTCTGACCCCTGGTGGTATGTTACCAGATCTCAATGGTGGTTTGTATGTTTTCGCCTATGGGCCTTCTGAAAGTGTAATGTTGTCACATGCGAATATTGAAGGGCAGTGGTCGTGTCTTTTTCCTGGGGTGGTGATTGGACCACCTTATTCAGCTTGGGCGCATACAGAGGTTCTCGATCCGGATAACAATGTAATAGTACATGGCACAAACGTACATCCTTACTTACCGGCTACGCCGTCTTTATTGGGCAAATGGTCGATTACTGGGGATCCCGTCTGGTCTCCGTTGTCATTTCCTGACACCCTCACAAGACCCCACAGCATGGTTTCCGATGAGTTAGGTGGTTCCATAATTCTTATATCTATAACAGAGGGCGAACAATTAAACTGGTTTATTCAACATTTTGATTCTTCCGGACAACCCCAGTTTGGCTGGACTGAACGTCCCCTATTGGGTCCTGATAATTACTACATAGCACAGATGATAAGCGATGGTGCTGGAGGTGGATTTGTTTTTTGGACCGTCGAACATGATACTGTTTACAAGGTTCAAATGCAGCATATTCGATCCAATGGTAGTTTTGCATTTGCAGATTCAGGTATTACGCTTGCTGAGAGTTCTCACTCGTCTTTTGGAATAGAATCCTCGTCTGTATGGTCTTTTTACCTCTTCTGGACGTCATCACAATTAGAATACCACTGCACCCGATTTGACTCTTCAGGAACAATAATTTGGGATAGTCAAGGATTTGGCTGGAATTATGAATATGTCTTTTCGGATCGACTTGGCGGGCTATATTTTTTCCAAAATGATTCGACCTATGCGCGGATCAACGCTTTGGGTGAATTGGTCTTTAGTGGTCAATCATTGTCTCCATGGTCATTTTATAGCTTCCACAAGACAATCTCGCCAATTGGCGAGCTTTCGGTCCTCCATTGGGATGAGGTTAATGAAGTTTGGACTCTGCAAAAATACGACACTCTTGGAAATCAGATGTGGTTGCAGGCTGTGCCCGTATTATACGGAATGCCATCTATTCCTTCAGAATATATGGTTTCAGATACGCAAGGCGGTGTTATTCTGGTATTCCAACGTTCTAGTGGCACATATTTCACAAGAGTAGACGCCTATGGTCAGGTCGGAAGCAGTTTATACGCTCGTCCTGTATTACCAGTACCATCCAAGTTCGAAATCGAAGCTTATCCTAATCCATTCAACAATCGAATCAATATCGTCTGGACAACAAACATGGGAGGTACACTATGGCTTAGCATCACCGATATTTTGGGTCGTCGCGTTCTATCATTAGGACTTGCCGCCAACACCACGCGATACATATGGGACGGACGCGATGCGTGGGGTACCCCTGTTCCTTCAGGGGTTTATTATGCAACATTATGGACCGGTCGAATGAACCAGTCCATGCAAATTGTCTTAATCAAATGAGGGAAATTATGGCTCGACCATGGATATTTGTGGTCCTGATCTTATTGGTTGGGAACGTGGTTTTCGGTCAATGGTACACCGACCCGCACAATCCGGAGCCGGTCTGTCCACATGTGCAGGTTCGCGGCGGATTAGTGCCGGACATTAACGGCGGAGCCTATTTCTTTATTGAAGGACCGAATTGGTGTTCGATGATGTCCCATGTCTGCATCGATGGGCAGTGGTCGTGTCCTCTGCCCGGAGTCATCATCGGACCGCCAACTTCTGCCTTCTCTCACGATGAGGCTGTAGATCCGGACAATGATTTGATCTCACATGTCACCAATGCGGGTGAACCATCTATACCGTCTAGTCCTTCTTTGCTCAATAAGTGGTCTGCCTCCGGAAATCCTCTTTGGCAGACTTTCACTTTTCCAGACACCATAACCAGACCCCATTATATCCTTTCCAATCGGACAGGAGGATGCCTAACGGCAATTATCTATGGAACCGGAATGGGCATAAGTTGGTACATCCAATATTTTGACTCTACGGGTCAGCCCCAGTTGGGATGGTTCGAACGACCGCTTTTGGGGACAGGTTTGTTATGTCCAGCATCATTGATTAGCGATGGGCTCGGAGGAGGAATTGCGGCATGGCAAGATCAAGCTGATTCAACTCGGCATGTTCGAATCCAGCATGTCCGATCTGACGGCGGTTTTGCCTTTCCTGACTCGGGCATCAGGATCATCGAAAACGGCAATTTCTTTAATCACATATACTGTTCTTCCCCTGGATCCTTTATCTTGGAATGGACCAGACCCCCAATGCAGTATCATTGCACACGATTTGACTCAAGCGGGGTGATCATGTGGGACCATTTGCGGACCGGCTGGAATTACATTACCACGGACCGCCTAGGTGGGCTATATTTTTACCAAGAAGATGACACTAGCTATGGTCGAATTGATGCTTTAGGGGAAGTGGTTTTTAGCGGGCGCCCACTACCTATTCTGCCATTTCAGGGTGCTTACCAGACTGTTTCAATCTCGGGGGAGTTGGTGATTCTATATTGGGATGAGAGTGTGGAGGTTTGGGATTTGCAGAAATATGATCCTTTGGGGAACGAAGCCTGGACACAACCGGTGCCGGTGTTGTATGGAATGCCATCCGGGAACTATCCTTACATTGAATATATGGCGGCAGATGAGCGCGGAGGAGTCGTTCTGTGTTTCATCAGACCAAGTGGAACCTATTTCACCCGCGTGGACGCTTATGGCAATATCGGCAGCAGCCTCTATGTGAATACAGATCGGAACACGCCTACACCCACCGTTTTGGAAATTACCGCTTACCCAAATCCTTTCAATAGTCATATCAATATCATGTGGACAAGGCAAATGGGAGGCGCAAAGTGCCTTGGGATTCACAACCTTCTTGGTCAGAGAGTCCTGTCAGTGCACCTTCCCACTTTGGCAACTAAATACAGCTGGGATGGACGGGATAGCAGGGGGTACTTGCTACCGTCAGGTACCTATTATAGCACACTGCAATTTGAAAACCAAACGCAAACGATATCAATCACATTAATCAAGTGAGGGAACCATGGCAGCAAGATTCTTCTTTGCGTGTGTAGTAGCTATGGTGCTTGGCACCACTGCTATTGCCAATTATTTTGATACCGGCGTGACGACTTTCAATCAAGGTCCCCCCTATACTACAACATTTCAGGGGAGGTATTGGGGCGATGAATTCGCCTGGAGCATGGAAACCGATGATGGCTATGCCATTATCTACAACCCATACGACCGCTATTATTATTCAGATTTTTAAAAAAATAGTTGATATTTAGAATTTCAATGAATATATTATATGAGCATTCGTATTTAAAAGCTGTGTGGAGATGAACCATGCGGAATGTATTTTACCTTCTCATCCTCTCGGCTATCCTCCTTGTTTTCCCGTTTTCAGCAATCTGTCAGTGGTCAAGCGATCCGTATGAGAATACCATTGTGGCATACCAAGCGTATGAGCCGCAAATGGTTTCAGATGGTTCGGGTGGAGCCATTATTGTGTGGTGGAGCAGCAGCGACTATGGTCTCCACGCCCAAAGGTTGGATAAGTACGGATATGCCCGGTGGGGAAATAATGGGGTGTTCGTGGGCGGGATCGGCTGGTACCAAGGCGAGAATTTCGGACTTTGCGAGGATGGGAACGGGGGATGTGTTGTCAGTTTCGCAGATGTCTATGGACTATATCCGCCCTATTACTTCTCCAGGCTTTATGCGCAAAGAATAGACAGCATGGGTATCAAACTATGGGGAAACGACGGTGTTCAGGTCTGCGGACTAGACAGTAGTTATGTTTCGGAATCTCGCGTAGCCATGGATGAGTTAGGGGGATTCTTCGTGATTTGGGATGATATTCGCCATGGCACAGAGAGCGTCTGGTTATACGGACAGCATTTGAACGGGGATGGAGGCTCCAGTTGGGTTCCGAATGGAATCACCATCAGCGGAGAAACTAATTATGATGAACTCTACCCAGCCATCGTTTCCGGCGGTCCCGGGTATGCCTTAGCGTTCTGGCACGAAGTATCATCGTATCTCTGGGGACAGAGAATGGATAGAGACGCCAACATCTCTTGGGGTGAAGACGGTTTGCTTATATCGGAGACGATGAGATTTTCCAACATGTTCCGAAGCGATGATCGAGGTGGTACCATTCTGTCCAGCATGGCCCAACACGGTGTATTGTATAGCATACATTCTCAGAATATTGATAGTCTCGCCAATCCGCTATGGAGTGGATATGGCGTCGTGGTCGTCGATTCTCTGGCTGGAGGTTTGTGGAGCACAACCTTGAATGATTCGGGAGTGTACTACATCTGGGGAACTGGCCAGGTCGGGTCTTTACGAATATTTATGCAACGCATTGATCTATCTGGAAATATACTTTGGCAGCCGAATGGATTACAGCTAACAACAACCCCGAGCTGTAATCCAGCAATGATTGCGAGCGGTCCAAATGATGTGCTCTGTTCCTGGTTAGACTATTCCGATTTGCATATCTTGATCGCTCAGAAATTTGATTCCGAAGCCAATCGCCTTTGGCAGCATGACATTCAGTATTCCTTCAACACAGATCGCTACGGAAATCTTAATATCATCACGGACCAAATGGGAGGAGCAATTCTCTGCTGGACTATTTATCCAGAGGTCCTTTATGCCCAACAGGTATCGGCGAACGGTAGCCTTGGCGAAGTGTTGTCCGTAGAGAACGGGCCAGCCGATATTTCTCCTATGAAATTCTCGCTCTTGCGGAATTACCCCAATCCCTTTAATGAGAGCACTATTATTCCCGTTGTTATGTCACCACTGGCATCAAACAAGCTCCCAACCATCCTTATCTATAATGTCTTGGGACAGGAGGTGAACCAACTTGCAATTCAATTACCCCGCGCCGGAATCAATTATCTTCATTGGAACGGACAGAATCGGAATGGCATAACGGTCGCTTCAGGCATCTACTTTGTCCAAATCAAATCCCGGGGAAACGGGGAATGTATTCCCATCATGAAACTACGCTAAGTTTCACTGCAAAAGTGGAGGACGTCTTGAGTACTCTCAAATGTTGCGCGATCTTACTTTTCTTTCTACTGTTTCCACTATTTGCTACTATTGCTCAATGGTCGAACGACCCGTATGAGAACACCATCGTGGCATATCAAGCCTATGAGCCACAAATGGTTTCAGATGGTTCGGGTGGAGCCATCATCGTATGGTGGAGCAGCGCCGATTATGGTCTCCACGCCCAACGACTGGATAAGTACGGTTACGCCCGATGGGGCAATAATGGGGTGTTCGTGGGTGGGATTGGATGGTATCAAGGTGAGAATTTTGGGCTGTGCGAAGATGGGAACGGGGGATGTGTCGTGAGTTTCGCAGATGTGTACGGACTATATCCGCCCTATTACTTCTCCAGGCTTTATGCGCAAAGAATAGACAGCATGGGTATCAGACTATGGGGAAACGACGGTGTTCAGGTCTGCGGACTAGACAGTAGCTATGTTTCGGAATCTCATGTGGTCACCGACGGTTTGGGCGGTTTCTTCGTGATCTGGGATGATATTCGCCACGGCACTGACAGCGTCTGGTTATACGGACAGCATTTGAACGGGGATGGAGGCTCCAGTTGGCTTCAGAATGGGATTAGCATGAGTGGTGAGACTAACTACGATAATCTTTACCCGGCGCTAGTTTCTGGAGGTCCCGGCTATGCCCTGGCGTTTTGGCATGAGCAATCGGATTATCTCTGGGGGCAAAGAATGGACAGTGACGGCAGTACTCATTGGGGAGAGGGTGGCTTGATGCTATCTCATTTCCTGCGATATTCAAACACATACCATACCGAAGATCATGGTGGTGTTGTGGTTTCTGGGATATTTCGGAATGGCGAGTACTATGATATATACTCCCAAAGAATCGATAGTCTTGGGAATCCGCTTTGGAGTGGCAATGGTATCATCATCACTCAGTCCATAATGAGCGGCCCATGGTCCACATGCATCAATGATTCAGGCATCTTCTATTCTTGGCGAAGCGGAGTAGTTGGCTCCTCTCAAGTTAGAATGCAGCGTGCAGATGATGAGGGAAATATCCTCTGGGAACCTTCGGGAATCGTCGTGTCCGATTCACAATCCCAAGCTTGGTATCCTGCCAGTGCATCGACGGGCGGGTGCGAGGTAATAAGCGCCTGGTATCAACAGCTCGATGCGAGTTTGCTTGCGCAGAAATTTGGCCCAGATGGGATGCCCCTGTGGACAAATGGAAACTCAGTCGTGTCATACAACTCAGATAGATTTGACAACTTCCAAGCGGTTAGTGACCTGGGAGGAGGAGGCATTCTGTGCTGGTCTGTCTATCCCGAGGTTCTCTATGCGCAACAGATTTCGGCGAATGGTGCTCTTGGTGAAGTGCTATCGGTCGGACAAAACGTCCCGAACATCAATCCTGTTGAGATACGTCTGATGCCCAATTACCCTAATCCGTTTAACGAAAGCACGGTTATTCCTGTTGTTATTCCGCAACTGGCATCAAACCAAACGCCGAGAATCCTTATTCATAACATATTAGGAGAGGAGGTCAACCAACTTTAAATTCATTGCCCTCGAGCAGGAATCAACCTTCTTCATTGGAACGGACAGAATCGGAATGGCACACCGGTCGCATCAGGCATCTACTTTGTCCAAATCAGATCAGGGGGATACATGGGTTGTATTCCCATCTTGAAACTGCGCTGAGTTTCGTATCAAGAGTGGAGGTCATCATGAAACGTCTTTTGTTCGCGCTGCGATTTCAATGATTGCCGCCAACGGTGTCGGATTCTTCGCCATATTTCCGGAGCCGATAGCGCAGGGTCTCACGGCTGATCTTGAGGAAGCGGGCAGCGCGGCTGACATTGCCGCTGCAGCGCTTCATGGCGTGCTTGATCAAATGCCGCTCGACGTCCTCCAACCCAATTCCATCTTCAGGAATCACCAGATAGTCTCCTTCTCCATCCGCCGTCGGTTCGGGCTTAGATGGAACCGTGGGCTTTGCTTCTATGGTTGATTCGTCGGTCAGATGGAGGTCTTCAGGTTTCACCCATTCGTCGCTTTCGATCAAGACGGCGCGTTCGATGGCGTTTCGAAGCTCCCGGACGTTTCCGGGCCAATGGTAGGTTAGCAGCAGCCGTTCGCATTCCGGAGTCAATCCCCGGACGTTCTTCTTGTATTCGCGATTGAAGTGATTGATGTAATGGCGTGTAAGCCGCAGGATATCCACTCCGCGGTCGCGAAGCGGCGGTAAGGAAATCGTCAAGACGTTCAAGCGATAATACAGGTCTTTTCGGAACAGTCCTTTCGCGATCAAGTCCTCCAGGTTGGCGTTGGTGGCGGTGATGATGCGGAGATTGACTTTGACGTTCTGGACGCCGCCGATTCTGCGGAATTGTCTTTCCTCGATGGCTTTCAGGATTTTGACCTGCAAGTTCAAGGTCATCTCCCCTATTTCGTCCAGGAAGAACGTCCCCCCTTCCGCAATTTCCAAAAGTCCTTTCTTCCGGCTCTTGGCGTCAGTGAAGGCGCCCTTCTCGTAGCCGAATAATTCAGCCTCCAACAAAGTCTCGGGCATGGCGGAACAGTTGATTTCCACGAACGGCTGGGCACGTTGATCGCTGTGGTAATGGATGGCATGAGCGATCAGCTCTTTGCCGGTGCCGCTTTCACCGGTGATTAGCACCGTTGATTGAGGAATTCGCGCCACTGCTTCGACGGTTCGCCACATTTCCTTCATGGCGGGGCAATCGCCGATAATCCGCCCCAGATCGAATTCCTGCTGCCTTTCGCTGGAGTAATAGGAAAGTTGCGATTCGCGGCGAACGGTCTCCAGAGCCTTGTCCACCAAGATCCGTAACTTCTCGAAATTGATAGGTTTCCCGATGTAGTCAAAAGCACCCAATTTCATGGATTCGACTGCCTGATCCGGCGAGGCGTTTTCCGACGCTACAATGACGGGGTGGGGATTTCCGCCTTCTCGGATATGGCTCACGAATTGGGCGATTTCTGCGCCGCGACCGTCGGGAAGGTTATACTCGATCAGCGTCAGGTCGGGGCGGTAGCTGGCGAAGGCACGTTCCGCTTCCGGCACTGATGACGCGCAGATCACCTCGTAGCCTAATCCGGTCAGGAAGCTCTCCAGAGCGCTGCGATCCTGGGTCTGTTTGTCGATGAGCAAGATAGTTTCAGCCATAAGATCTCTCGTCTTTTCGCAAGTGCGGGCATTCACATTCCGACTGGTCGGGCTCATTCAGGAAGGTGCCCATCGGAATCTCCGACCTAATATCCCAATCGGCACAATTTGGAAGAAGATTCATCCAGCTTGGGATCAAGCATGCAGCGCACATAGCGTTGAACCGAAAGCAGAGCAGCGAAGACCCCCCTTTTATTCCCCCCTACTTTGGTAGGGGGGAAGAATGATGCGGTACTCCCAGGTATCAATAGTGTCCCCCTCTGCATCTAATACTATTCCGGACAGTCTCGCACTGTCATACCTGACTTCCACAAAATGATGGTCGATTACTGAGAGCACCGATTCGGGTGCATCTCGGCTGCTTTGATCCAGAGCGGCGCCGCCTCCACCGGTGACGATATATGGTTTCCCCCGATATTCCAGGCGTTCGTACCGATGATTGTGTCCGAGGAAAATCATGTCCACCGGACTCGATGTGATCAGCGGTACCCAGTGTTCGAGTCCGTAAGCCCAGGGCAAGTGCCTGCCAGATCCTATGGGCGGATGATGGAACATCGCAATCGTCACATTGCCAGGGGATTCTGGCACTGATAGGACACTGTCGAGCCAGTGTGTTTGCTCCGATTGCTGATTGGCAGGGAGAGTGGAATCAAGGACAATCAACCGGATGTGTTCCCAGTTCCATTCGAACCAAGCTTCATTTCCTGGCAATCGGAAAATCTCGAAGTAGGTTGGGCTTCGCCGATCATGATTTCCAAGACAGGGGATATAGAGTCGGCGAGCCAGTAGGTCACCGGTGGTGCGGCGGAATTCGAGCCATTCGTTCCATTTGTTGCCGTTATCGACAAGATCTCCGGTATTGAGTACGAAGTCCGGATCGGAATCCAGGATCTGACGGACAATACGGTAATGGACGGAATCTTCGCCCCGGGTGTCGCCGTACACGACGAATCGGAGGCTGCGCCCGGGTTCGCCAGGCAGCCTGGCATCATAGGGACCTAAGACAAGTTCACGTTTGTCAGATGCTACCAAGCTTACGCGGTAGGCAAAAGCGCCTCTTAGTCCAGCGGGAAGAGCGATTTGCTTGTGATATTCAAACTCGCTGTCGGTCGAATCAATGGTTTGCCCGTTTATCTCAATTAGAGCACGGACCGGACGGTCGGTGTCGATCGCGACAAATGCCTGAGCATCGGTCATTCCAAGCATTGGTCCCCACACTACAATGGAGTCGGGCAGTACCTGAGCGACACAGAGCGACGACAACATCGTTGCCATGATGCTGACAACGACGGAACTCGGGATTTCAGATGTCTTCATTTTCATAGCAGTTGGCAGCGGGGCACACTCATCGAAATTGCCAAAAAAAGCTTGAATTAGAATGCAGGCGGTTGTATATTAGAACGATGGCACAGGAGTCTAATTGCAAAGTCATTTCACCGGGTCACCTGTCTAACTCATACGGACCAATTGACATGACGGAATTCGACGAGCGGCTAAGCCGCGTACTGGAACAATCGATTTATGGCGACTTGATTTTGGGAATCATCCACAATCTCAGCACTCCGTTGTCCGGAATCCTGGGCGGGGCTCAACTTCTTGAGATGCGAATGAAGAACTGGACAGAGATGGTCCAAAATCTGACCGCCGGTGATTCCGACATTCTTGAGAAGATCCGCAAAGACCATGACAAGAATGTGGGAAATGTCGAGCTAATCATTCGGAACGCGCGCAACCTGTCCGACCTGGTCTCCAACATGGTTCAGGCGCAGAACAAGAGCGCGGTCGAAGAGATCGAAGTTATCAACCTGCAGGAGTTTCTCCGGCAAGTGCTCAAGTTCCTGGATGGAGACATGGTCTTCAAGCATCAGGTCAAGAAAGTATTTCGTGTTCCCGATAGCGTGCCCCCTTTGCGATTCATCTATAACCATGCGTCCCAATTGATTATCGAATGGATCAGGCGCTGCTTGCCGGCACTGGAAAAGCAGGAATCGCCCCGGCTGGATGTGCTGATCGAGCCGCAGAGCCAACAAGTGGATCTGAGACTGACCCTTAATGTCCGCCTGGTAGAATCCGATCCGATGACTGATCTGCCGGGGAATCTGGTGCCATTTCTGCGAGGCATAAGGCTGCCGTTGAAATTCTACCTGGACCGGGTCAATTCAGGAAAAGTCCAGGTTGACGCATCTTCCGGCGAGGATCGGACGACGCTGCATTTCGTGTTCCCTCGTTAATCCATTAATCCAATCAGAGGTTTCGATCATCCGTTTCTCGGTTTACTCCAGCTATAGCACACGAATCGCCGCCTGGATAGTCGGATTGGGGGCGGTAGTCCTGGGCGGCTGCATTCAACACAGATATCTAAGCAATATCTGGTTCGATGGCGCAGTTTCGCACACCTACGAAGCCATCGGGGATAGCGCCGACCTCTACGACGGCAAGATTACGCTGCCCACCGGATTGTGGTGGAATGTCGAAACCGGAGTGGTCAGGGATTCGTCCGGCAATGACATTTACACCTATAGGGCATCGATGCGGCTTCGCACAGCACGCAGTCTGCCGTCATTCTATGCACCGGAAAGCACTCATTGCCCGGAGATTTTCTTGCGCCATCCTGTCGATTTCCGCCGGATTGATGGATGGTTTGGAGTGCTTTTCTTGTACAAGCAAACGTTCCAGAGCCGACAGAAGGAAGTCAAATACGGCAGCATTTGGGATTACGTCGATCCCGAATGCGAGATTCTCTTGCAGCAAGACAAAGCGGACAGCCTGTCTGAGGAAGAACGCAGTCGATTGGAGGATTTGTACCTGGCGGGACTGGTGGACTGGACTCGGGCGATGCTACTGAAACGCTGCACGGCGGTTTTGGAACGCGATCTTGCGATGCATCGCGACGTATCGTTCAGTCAGGATCGCATCGAAGGTGCATTGTCGGCTGCACGAGCCGAGCTGGCGCAATGGGAGCCGGAAATGGGTGGAACCGAGCTGCTACTGGGCGGCGAGGACTTGTGGGATTCGATCGGGCGGCGAGCGCTTCAGTCGTTATCAGACCGGCTCGAATTCGTCGGGAACACCACGTTTTTCGCCGATCTGCACATGCTGGGCGATATGCTGCAATGGGAGTACCAGATTACGAAAGATCTGGAGGACGACGAATTCGAGGTCCGGCTCACCATGCCCGGATACGTATTTCGCAAGAATGCCGAGGATGTGTCGCGAGATACCCTGGTCTGGGAATTCTCCGGCACCGACATTTTCAACGAGGATATGATCATCACTGCCGAAAGTGTGCATGTGCGATGGCTGCCGGTAATCCTCCTGGGTCTGGCGATTGTGGCAGTCCTCACGCTGTTCGTGCGGCGCAGGAAACCTCCGGAAGTCCCGCCTGTTGACCTGCCAACTTAATTCTATGGATTTCAAAGAGCTTCAAGATGCAGCCGTCGCAGCGGCTATGTCCGCGGGCGACGTCATTGTTAGGGAGATGTCAAACGATTCCCGAACCGACTACTTCCGAAAGCAAGCAACTGACTTTGTGACTGCGGTGGATCGGGAAGCGGAGGCATTGATACTGGCGGTGTTGAGTGACCGATTTCCAGATATTCCGGTGCTGGCTGAAGAATCTGGCAGTTCCGGCACCTCGCATTCCTATCGGTGGATCATCGATCCCCTCGACGGCACTACTAATTTCATCCACGGATACCCATGGGTGGCGGTGTCCATCGCGTTGGAAAAATGTCAAGCCGGGAAGTCGTTCGGAGATCCGGTAGTCGGCGTGGTCTTGAATCCCGTGTCACGGGATTTGTTCACGGCATACCAGGGACACGGTGCATTCTTGAATGGCAGGCGACTCCATGTGTCGCCGATTGAGAGACTCGATGATTCGTTAGTCGCTACCGGATTTCCGCTGCCGGAACGCGACATCCTGGACGAGTTCCTGAGCGTTTTCAAAGAGATATTTAAACGCAGTCATGGCATCCGCCGGGCTGGGTCAGCTGCATTGGATTTTGCCTGGATCGCCGCTGGAGCCGTTGACGGCTTCTGGGAATTCGGATTGTCGCCTTGGGACACGGCGGCTGGCGCCCTTCTGATCCGAGAAGCCGGAGGGATCGTCACCGATTTCATGGGCGGCGATCACTGGCTCGATTCCGGCAATATCGCCGCAGGAACAGCCGGCGTGCATCGAGAAATATTGGAGGTTATACAGAAAATCCGCAGCGGTCAATAATCCGTGTAGGGGCGGACTTGTCCTGCCCCTCCTCACCGTGCTGTAGGGTGTCCTCACCCTACAGGTCCATGTAGGTCGGGTTCCTGTGGAACCCGACAACCAATCATCGTCCTTATTTGTGCTGTCGACTCTCCGTAGTCGACACCCTCTGTTTCAAGGTGCTGTCATGTGCCCTCACCTGACAGCCTCTCTGGCGGGTGCGGCATCCTAATCTTTTGCCAGAAATGGAACGGCTGAAAGAACAAGACCTATTATGATGAGAACGATGATGTTGCTAAACAGATAGGGATAAACGCCGAGACCGATTCCGGTGAGCATGAAGGCTAAACTGCTTCGTTTCTTGCCATATATAAAATAGCCTATACCAAGGGCTCCGGTGATAAGCCATACTATTAACTTCGGAGTCGAAAACATTCTTCATTCTCAATAATTCCATTGTCCGGACTGTTTCTTCGTGTCATCTGTCCCTCCCCTTGTCATTCCTGCGAAAGCAGGAATCCAGAACGCTGATTATACTTCAGCTTCTGGTTCAGATTCTGCAATCTTGCTTCTTTTTACCGTTTCCTGGATAATAGTTTTCCGGCTCGCTTTATAGTTAATTGAGGTTCTTTCATTTTCCCACCATTTTGCCACGACCAGGAAATCGCGCAATGCCACCGCGGTATCGACGTATCCAACTGACGCGACTGATGTCCCTCTTTCGACTCTATGCGATACTCGATTTCGTAAAATAACGAGTTCAGATAGACACCTTTGTACATAGGATGGGAAGAGGGCAATCTTTTGTGTCTTGGCAGTTATGGTCAGATTGTCATCAATGATGGCCTTGATACTATCCAAAGAAGGGATGACATTTTTCTGAAGTTGTTCTGCTAATTCGATTAGACTCTTGTTTGGGCGCCGTTTCTTTTTCTCCTCTTCAATCAACTTGCCTATTTGTTTCCGTGAACCTGCTAATGGGTTGTCTCTGATAGACTTAGCTCCAAGGACGATTTCCTGTAGGCGAGTTTGAAGCTCATTGATGAGATTTCCCAGAGGTGCCTCGGGCGCTTTCTCTCGAAGATAAGTCTCATATATCTCGACAAGAAGCTCCTCTGTGGCTATACCAACAGCACGGATAGCGTGAATGAATCTCTCCTCATCCGCTTCCTCAAGAGCTTGTTTAACATTCCTGGCTGCGGTTCGGTCTTTCAATACTTCGGTAAGCCTTGTTAATTGGAGCATAGGAAGATACATCTCCATGAGTGTGTTTTCTGGAGAAAACACTTTTGTAAGTTCTGCTGCAAAATTTCTTCCGGATAGAGCTTCCAGTAGGTGTTGCAAGGCATTTAGCGTACTTTCGCATGGGGATAGAAATCTGATGCAAATTGGAAGTTCTTCCATCACTTGGAAATAGACCAGAGGATCGGTGGATATAAAGTCGGCTTTGCTCGGATTCTCGGGAACCAGGGCGATGCGACAATGCACAAAGTGTTCCTTGTAAAGTGCAGCTGCCCGAGATAGCACCTCTTTCTTGGCTGTTCCCAAACGAGGAGGTAGTGTAAGTAAATTTTCAAGGAACAAGAAGGCGCGAGAAACAGGGAAACGTCGCATTCGCACGTTGGTTGTCCTTTTTGTCAGAGATAATCCAGGGAGACCGTCCCTTTCTTTCTTTGGAATCGTAACACGCAGGTAAGCAAAGAGTCGTGGGATTATAATTGGGAGTCTGTTGTCAACCGATTCGCGTGATCCTGAATACGTCCGAAATCGATAAGAGTGCCAGCGCCGTCGCAGATATGACAAATCGTTTTGAAGATTAAGTGCCTCAATAAGTGATGAAATGTCTTTCTCAGAAAGCTCAAGACGAAGACTCCAAACACCACAGCGTTGGGGATCTGCTATGAACGATCTGTATTCAGCTAATGTCGCCTTTGATGCATCCATTTTACACCTCTCTTCTTGTACCCAACTAATTATTATTAGGAATCCGTATAGAATTCTCTTTCCTCATCTATTTATGCAGGGTTTCTACACAGAATCCAACGGATTCTGCTTCGGAACCCGACCCACTGCTTCTATCAAGACACGGGCAAGATGCCCGTGCCACATAGTCTCTTTGCCAGTTCCACCGCACTCGGGGCGTCAGAAGCGAAGCCGTCGGCGCCGATTTCGTCCGCGTAGCGCTGGCTGACAGGCGCGCCACCGACCAATATCTTTACCCTATCGCGCAGACCTTTCTCATTAAACGCCTGGATGGTCTTTGCCATCACCGGCATGGTGGTGGTTAGCAGAGCAGACATCCCAATGGCACGAACTCCTTGGTTCTGAACCGCGTCCACAAATCGGTCCGGCGGCACATCCCGCCCCAAATCCACTACTTCAAATCCTCCGCCCGTCATCAGAATTCCCACCAGATTCTTGCCGATATCGTGCAAGTCGCCTTGCACCGTCCCTAATGCGATTTTCACGCTGCGGCGGGTGTCGGAAGCCGCCAGCTCAGGTCGCAGCATCTCCATTCCCGCCTCCATTGCCTTTGCCGCCATGATGACATGCGGCAGGAAATACTCGCCTTCCTTGAAGAGCCTTCCGACCTCTTCCATCCCGGGCAACAAGCCCTGCGCCAATAGCTCATTGGCGGAAATGCCGCCAGCGATATTCTGTTTGCAAAGCGATTTGACTTGTGCGGCATTGCCGTTGACAACCGCCTGGAACAGCTCCTGGAACATCATGACCCTTTCTAACTCAGTATCGCGCCATGGACGGCGCTGATGGTATGCCCGTTACGACCGCCGATCCTTGCAGTCCGAAGCCTCACAATCCAGGCAAGGATTCAGCGGATGGAGACTCTTGCCTGAGAAAACCACACCGGAAACAGATTTTCGCGGGATCATCAACATCGATTCGGTCAGCTCCACTCCGACTTGCTGCCCATCAAGTACTCGGAACACGGTCTCTTGAAGCTGCAGCGACCAATTGCAGTAGCCTGGGCTGCAACGAGAGCTACTCCGGAGTCCTTGTGATTCCGCCTCCGAAGCAATTATGGACGTCAACCGCTCCGCCAAAGCCTCGGCGGCGGTCGATCCGACAGCGTCCAAGAACAATCCTCCAACCGGATCACGGTGGAGGAAGCATTCGTCCACTGCCCGCTCGAGGGAATCGCCGATCGTGACAACGAAGAATACCGCCGCCTCTATACCGTACATCCTGGTTGTACCAGGGAAAGGCATTGGGTCGAGGCGCAGAGCTCCGAAATTGATAGTGATTCCATCGGCAGTATCGATGGCGGTGAGTGTGCAATAAGCTCCCGCGCCCTCGACCAAAGCATGTCCTTTCGCGATGGCACGCTTGACGATGGTCTGAATCGGGGAATCGGGTGGGAAGACGCCGCCGCCAGCCAATCTTATGACCTCTGCTTCAGACAATTTCCCTGGGTCGAGATGCAATATGGGCATTCACCGCCTCACGAATGACTTTGATATGTTCCGGTGTGGTCCCACAGCAGCCGCCGATGAAGTCTGCACCGGCTGCGATCAACTCGGGGATCATCCGCCGAAAATCCTCCGGCGTTTCGTTGTAATGGACTTCCCCCTGGATCAGTTCCGGAATCCCCGCGTTGGGTTTAGCCAAGAGAGGCAGCGTAGTCATTTTTCGCAGCATCTTCACCAACTCGATGTATTGTTCCAGCCCCTGCCCGCAATTCACGCCAAAGCCCTGGATGTCTTTTCCCAGCAAAGCCTTTAGCGCTTCGTCAGGTGATGTCCCCATCACGGTACGGTAGCCGTTCTTGCCGAAACTGAATGAGAAGCACACGATAATCGGTTTTTCCGATGCTTTTCTAATGCCTTTGATCGCTGCCAGAGCTTCCCGAGGATCGGATTGAGTTTCGACAACAAAGAGATCGACGCCGGCTTCGTCCAGAGCCTCCGCCTGTCGTTGAAAACAGTGCACGAAATCGCTGGGACTGAAATCGCCGTATGGCTGCAGCAGGTAGCCGGTGGGCCCGATGTCTCCGGCAATCAGGTACGAGCGATCTCCGATGCCCCGCGCCACTTCCACGCCGGAGTGATTCAACTCATATACTTCATGGTCCAATCCGAACAGCGCCAGCCTATATTCATTAGCGCCGAACGTGTTAGTCAGAATGACGTCGGCGCCCGCCTCCACATAGCTCTTGTGCACAGCGCGGACGTCCTCCCAACGCTCGATATTCCAACGATGAGGACAGTCGGTAACCTGCAGTCCCAGGTCGAACAATTGGGTTCCCATGGCGCCGTCCAACACCAACGGACCGTTCTTGATCCACTCCCGGACTGTCCGCAAACCTCTGATTCGCTTGCTCACCAATGCAATACTCCCGAGGGAATTCACCTGTCTATAGGTCTCGCGTGGCAAACCTGCGCCATGCCAGAGTCCCCATCACCAGAAATGTCCCCAATTGCACGACAGCGTCGGTTGACATTGCCGACCAAGAATCCAGCAGCTTATATGGCTGATGATAATACAGGGGAGTATATGGTCCCAGAAACGACAGGGACGGGATCAATTTGGACGTCAAATCCACGATGGTAAGAAACACCCAGACGCCGATCATGATTCCCAATGCAATCCTTCCCTGGGAGTTATACACAGAGATCAGGGTCGCAATTCCGATGCCGCTGAAGCACAACAGCCAGAGGTCGAGCGCAATCCGGGCGAGCGGCAACAAGCTCACCTTCACTTTCAAGGTCAAGATCCATGTGGCAGCCGCGATTCCCAGCCATGATACGGCACAAAGGATCAAAGTCCCCACGAGCGCTGCGATGATGACTGCCGCGAAGTACTGATGGCGCGAAATCGCCCTGGAGAGAATCAAGTCGATGGTCTTGCGCTCGATTCGACCGGCGATATGCCGCGTGGCAATGGTGAAGATGAGCACAGAAAGGAGCACCTGCATCATGGGATGAGAGTAACCGAAGGTCAACATCCCCTCCGGTCGCAGCAAATTCATATTTTTGCCACCCAGGAACGCTTGGAACACGCCCGGCATCATCGAGAGGAACTGTGCCATGTTCTGGCGCAGGGTCGTCGTGGAAAGCATCGATGCAATCAAGAATTCGAATCCAAACGCCAGAAGCATCAAGCCGAGCCACTCCAGATAATGCCAACGGATGATCTGCAGCGCCATGACGGCTGTCCCCCCTTTGATTCCGCCTCGAGAGGTCATTTCGGCACCACCTCGAGGGTTTGATCGTTGGCTCCATAGTAATGCAGGAAGACATCTTCCAGTTTTGCCGGATGGGATTTCAGATCTACAATGTCCCATTGGGCAGCAGCCTTGATATACGGAATGGGACTGCCACTGAATCGGATGCGCACAACGCTATCGTGGTGCTCGATGGAATTTGCGTTCTCGGGACGGAACTTGACGGCATCTTCTTGATTCCGGAATACGATCTCCATCAGCCGCGGAGTATTGGCGCGAAGCACTTCGACGTCTTCCACCGCTACCAGACCTCCATTGCGAATTATCGCGACTCGATTGCATACTCGTTCCGCTTCCGATAGGACATGTGTAGATAGGAAAATTGATCTGCCACGACCGACCGCTTCCGCCAGCATTTTGAAGAATTCTTGCTGCATCAGGGGATCCAGGCTCTCGGTGGGCTCGTCCAGGATCAGCAATTCAGGATCGTGGAGGAATGCCAGGAGTATCCCCAATTTCTGCTTGGTGCCTTCGGAAAGATGCCGAATTGGGCGGCGCAGGGAAGAAGCCAGTCCTAATCTTTCAATTAAGTGATTTGACCATTTGGGATCGATCGAGCCCGACAGTCTTCCCATCAGCCGAATGATCGACAGAGGCGTCATACTTCCGACCAGCGTAAATTCGCCAGGCAGATACCCAATGCGGCGGCGTTCTATGGCTGGTAATTGGTTCAAGGGTTTGCCAAAGAGCCTGATCTCGCCGCTGGTTGGTCGAATCAAATCGAGAAACAGGCGGATCGTAGTGGTCTTTCCGGCGCCATTCGGACCCAAGAAGCCGAAGATTTCCCCTGGAAGAACCTCCAGAGAGAGATCTTCAATCCCGCAAGTTCTTGCGTAGTACTTTGTCAGCCGCTCAGCGCGAATTACTGGGTCCACGACACTCTTCCGGAATTGATTGACCTTTGTATCCTCCCCGGACATAGGTCAAGAAATAGTCCACATACCTCTGGGACGATAGCCTGATTTCCTCGAGATCCTGCGGTCGCAACTCGCGTTTGATTTCGGCTGGCACGCCTGCCACCAGCATTCCAGATGGAACCTGGAATCCAGAGCGGACGACCGATCCAGCCGCGACCATCGAATGGTCACAGATCACGGCGCCGTCCAGAATGCGGCTGCCCATTCCGATCAGGCAATCGTCTCCAACCGTGCATCCGTGCAGCACGGCTTGATGTCCGACGGTTACGTTGGAACCGATGACAGTCGGGGCGGTTCCCGCAGTCACATGCACGACGCACAGGTCCTGGATATTGGTGCGATTGCCGATCCGGGCATAGTGGATGTCACCCCGGATGACCGTTCCGAACCAGATGCTCGACTGATCGCCTATGTGGACGTCGCCGATAATATCGCAATTCTCGACCAGGAAAGCACTCTGGGCGATCTGGGGCCAAATGCCATTGTACGGCAGGATCATACAATCTTGTCCAATGATACTCTTCACTGCATTCGTGACGACGGAATACAAAAATCCCCTATCCCGACCAGACAGGATAGGGGAATAAATTAATCATTTACTCGAACAAAATCAAGGGAATCTCCCTTTTTTTCAACAGCGATCTGATCGCCGGGTGCGAAATCGCCAGCCAGTATCTTATTCGCCAGCTCATCGGTCACATGATGCTGTAGCGCTCGTTTCAAGGGTCTGGCACCGTAAGCAGGATCGTAGCCATGATCCAGCAGGAAATTCATAGCGCCATCGCGAAGCTCCAGATCGAATCCCTGCGCTTGAACTCTTGCTCTCAGTCTTGCGAACTGGATTTGAACGATCTGCTTCAGGTCATCCCGATACAGCGACCGGAAAATCAGCACCTCGTCAATGCGATTCAGGAATTCCGGTCGAAGGGTCTCTCGAAGCATCATCCTCATCTGGTCTTTCAATGTCTCGTCCAAATCTTCCCCATGTTCGGCTTTTTCGCGAATCATAACGGATCCCAGATTTGATGTCATTATGATCACGGTATTCTTGAAATTGACGGTGCGACCTTGATTGTCGGTCAAACGACCGTCATCCAGCACCTGTAGCAGCACATTGAACACTTCGGGATGGGCTTTTTCGATTTCGTCCAACAACACCACCGAATACGGTCTGCGACGAACGGCTTCCGTCAACTGACCTCCTTCTTCATAGCCGACATATCCGGGAGGCGCGCCGACCAACCGCGAGACCGAATGCCTCTCCATGTATTCCGACATGTCGATTCGCACCATGGCGTTTTCGTCATCGAACAGGAATTCCGCCAACGCCCGCGCCAGCTCGGTCTTCCCTACTCCGGTGGGACCCAGGAATATGAAGGAACCAATGGGCTTGTTCTCTTCGGACAGTCCAGCACGACCGCGACGGATAGCATTCGAAACCGCTGTCACCGCTTCATCTTGACCGATGACCCGTTGCTGGATGCGTTCCTCCATTTTGAGCAATTTTGCCCGTTCGCTTTCCAGCATTCGGGAAAGCGGGATTTTCGTCCATCGGGACACGACTTCCGCGATATCCTCTTCGTCCACTTCTTCCTTGAGCATGGCGCGTTCTTCTTGAAGTTCTGTCAGATCTGCTCGCTTCTGCTCCAGGCGTTTGTTCAAATCGGTCAGTAGCCCATAACGTATCTCGGAAACCCGCCTCAAATCGTTGTCTCGTTCCGCTTGAGCTTCCTCGGTGCGGGCTTGGTCGATTTGTTCCTTCAACTGGCGGATGGCATGGATGATTTCCTTTTCCTTTCGCCAGTGGTCGTGCAAATCCTTCGCCTGAGCCTTCAGTTCGGTCAATTCCTCGTCCACCTTTGTCAAACGTTCGCTGGAGGATTTGTCCTTGTCGCGTTTGATCCCCTCCCGTTCAATTTCAAGCTGGCGGATGCGGCGTTCCACTTCGTCCAATTCCTCAGGCATGGAATCGATCTCGATGCGAAGTTTCGATGCCGCCTCGTCGATCAAGTCAATCGCCTTGTCGGGCAGGAACCGATCGGAAATATAACGATGCGACAAAGTGGCGGCTGATACCAATGCCGAGTCTGTGATGCGAACGCCGTGATGGATTTCATATTTTTCCCGAAGTCCCCTTAGGATCGAAATCGTGTCCTCGACCGACGGTTCGTCAACCAACACTGGTTGGAAGCGGCGCTCCAAGGCGGCATCCTTTTCGATGTGCTTCCGGTATTCATCCAGGGTGGTCGCGCCGATGGTGCGCAACTCGCCTTTTGCCAAAGCCGGTTTCAGCATGTTGGAAGCATCCATCGAACCTTCGGTACGTCCGGCACCGACCAAAGTGTGCAGCTCATCGATGAAGAGGATGATCTCGCCTTTGCTCTGGCTGATTTCTTTCAGGACGGCTTTCAAGCGCTCCTCGAATTCCCCGCGATATTTGGCACCCGCAATCAACGCCCCTAAGTCCAACGCTACCAACCGTTTCGACTTTAGATTCTCCGGCACATCGCCTTGCACAATCCGATGCGCAATTCCTTCCGCAATCGCAGTCTTCCCCACCCCGGGATCGCCGATCAATACCGGATTATTCTTAGTGCGCCGGCATAGGACTTGTAAGACTCGTCGTATTTCCTCGTCGCGTCCAATCACGGGGTCCAGTTTCCCCTGCCGCGCCAGGTCGCACAAATCGCGGCTGTACCGTTCCAAGGCTTTGTATTTGCCTTCCGGCTCCTGGTCGGTCACTCGCTGAGTGCCGCGGATGTCCATCAACGCCTTCATAATGCGGTCGCGGCGCAGTCCCCACGATTTCAGAAGCTTGCCCGCCGGATCGGACGGATGTTCCGCCATCGCCAGGAGCAGATGTTCCACCGATACATATTCGTCCTGAAGCGCAGCCATCTCCTTCAGGGCTTGCTCCATGACCTCGCTCAATTCCTGGGACAGATAGGTTTTGGCGGCGCCTTCACCGGTCACCTGGGGCAGCCGGTTCAACTCCTGATCGACTTCCTGTCTTGCCTGATCCGGTTCCAAGCCGATTTTCCGGAGGATGTCCGGCACTATCCCTTCCGGATCGTCCAGCATACCCAGCAGCAAATGCATCGGGGCCAAGGCTTGCTGATTGCGGTCTCGGGCTTCGGTCTGCGCCCGTTGCAGCGCTTCCTGCGCCTTTATGGTACATTTGTCGAGGTTCATGATCTGTCACCGTTCGTTATCCCCCCTTCTATTGAAGGGGGGAATAAAAGGGGGGTTGGGCTCCGTTACCCAGGGCGTTGCCCTGGGCCACTCTGTTATGCCCTTTCAGGGCGAAGTTTTTTGCGTCAAGAAACCAGATTCCTCGCATTCTGTCGCAAGTCTCTTGAAGAAATTGAATGACATATTGTAATCCCAGAAAACTTTCAAATCACCATCTTCTGATAAGAAAACCTCTTTCAACTGGAACTGCTTAGTATGACTTGAAATAAGATATATCCAAAACATACCGTTAATTACAAAACGTACACATCTATGTCCATCTATTTTTCTAATCATTTCAGGTACCATAATCAATTCTGTAAATATTTCTGGTAGTCCCTTCGAACGAGTAATTGCACAACCATATTCATAGGCTTTTCCCGGATTTTCGTAGTGTAGCATCACTCTTATTTTCTCTTCATGTGGACCTAATTTGACCTGTTTGAATTCTGGTAAGTTACTTATACTCGCTCTCCAGAGCAATGAAAGCTGGAATAATTTGAATGTTTTATAGTCAATACCAGACCACACTGCAATGTTATTTAAATCATTTGGCGATTTTGGAACATTATGAAAGATTATTTTACTTGCATAGGTCTCCCATTTACTGAGTTTTTCTTCACATTCGCCACAAAGCAATTTTTCTCTAACCCCCTTCTTCAGTATAACTTTATTTTTATTATTGATTCCTTTGCTAAGATCAAGAAACATCATTCTATGTTTATCGTCGTATATAGGTTTATATAAGAATTCCGATATAATGTGAGAGTCTTTTAACTCTTTTTCTTTAAGACATAACTTACATGTTTGCATATAACTTTCCCCTAAAATATTTAATTATAATAAGATTTTTGTAATTTTCTTTGTGTGGGGCGTCCCCGCCCTGCACCATCCCTTCGACCCGCCGAGCCGATGTCAATTCTTCGTGGTGCGGGGTGTCCTCACCCGGCACCAATCCCTTATCCACAGGGTGAGGACACCCTGCGGCACGAGAGTGCGGTAGTAAGCTACCGCACTCCAAAAGGGCAGGATAAGATCCGCCCCTACGAGTGGATTCCAGCCTTCGCTGGAACGACACAAAGGAGTAGCGTCAAGGGGTGTCAGGCGAGGGCGCCTAACACCACAATACGACTATTATTTCTTGCTGTCATCATCATCCAAAACTTCGTAGTCAGCAGACTCCACTTCCGCCTCGTCTTTGGCTTTCTTCTTGCCTTCGTCTTTGGGCGGAGGCGGTGGCTGCTGCTGATACTGCTGTTGCTGGGTGGATTCGTACATCTTGGTCGAAGCCTCGTTCCAGCGCTGCGTCAATTCATCCGACGCATTCTTAATCGCCGGAATATCCGACCCTTTCAACGCTTCCTTCAATCGGTCAATCGCCGCTTGAATCTTGTTTTTGGTTTCAGCGTCCATCTTTTCGCCCAATTCCTTCAACTGCCGCTCGGACTGGAACACCTGCGCATCCGCCTGATTCCGGGTGTCGGCAGCTTCACGAGCCTTCTGGTCTTCGGATTCGTGCGACTTGGCGTCCTTTTTCATCTTCTCGATTTCCTCTTTGGACAAGCCGGAGGAATGCTGGATCTTGATGGATTGTTCCTTGCTGGTGGCTTTGTCCTTAGCGTTGACCGACATGATGCCGTTGGAATCGATGTCGAACGTGACCTCGATCTGCGGGATTCCACGAGGCGCCGGCGGAATGCCGTCCAGCTGGAACCGCCCGATGGTCTTGTTATAGACCGCCATCGGTCGTTCGCCCTGCAGCACGTGGATGTCCACGGTCGGTTGATTGTCGCTGGCAGTGGAAAATACTTCGGTCTTGCGAGTGGGAATGGTGGTATTCGCGGGAATCAGAACCGTCATAACACCGCCCAAGGTCTCGATCCCCAATGACAGGGGCGTGACGTCCAACAACACCATGTCGCGATCCACATCGCCTGACAGGATACCGCCCTGGATGGCAGCACCGACTGCGACCACCTCGTCAGGATTTACGCCCTTGTGAGGCTCCCTGCCGAAGTAGTTTTTCACGATTTCCTGCACTTTGGGCATGCGGGTTGCGCCGCCTACCAGGATGACTTCGTCGATGTCGGAAGGGCTCAGTTTGGCGTCTGCAAGGGCTTTTTCCACAGGACCGACCGTTCGTTGCATCAGATCGTCCACCAGGGATTCGAATTTGGCACGGCTGATGGTCATGTCCAGGTGCTTCGGACCTTCGCTGGTGGCGGTGATGAAGGGCAGATTAATCTGGGTCTGAGTCACAGTGGACAATTCGCATTTGGCTTTTTCGCACGCTTCTTTCAAACGCTGCAACGCCATGGGATCTTTGCGAAGATCGACACCTTCGGCTTTCTTGAATTCGTCTGCTACGAAGTCGATGAGTCTTTGGTCGAAGTCGTCACCGCCCAGATGGGTATCGCCATTGGTGGATTTGACTTCAAAGACTCCGTCGCCCAGCTCCAGGATTGAAATATCGAAAGTGCCGCCGCCAAGGTCAAATACGGCGATTGTTTCGTCTTTTTTCTTGTCCATGCCGTACGCCAACGACGCCGCCGTCGGCTCATTGATAATCCGTTTGACGTTCAACCCTGCGATTTCGCCGGCTTCCTTGGTCGCCTGGCGTTGAGAATCGTTGAAATACGCCGGAACCGTGATCACGACGTCGGTGACCTTTTCCCCCAGGTATTCCTCGGCAGCTTGCTTCATTTTCTGCAGGATCATGGCGGAAATCTCCGGTGGGCTGTATTCTTTGTCATCGATCTTAACCCGTGCCACTCCCCCTTTGCCTTTCAGCACGGTATAAGGCACCTGAGCGATCTCACCGCCCACCTCGTCAAACATCCTCCCCATGAAGCGTTTGATGGAATACACAGTTTTCTGGGGATTGGTGACGGCTTGACGTTTCGCGGCGGCTCCTACTAACCGTTCGCCGGTCTTGGCAAATGCCACTACGCTCGGGGTGGTACGGCTGCCTTCCGGATTGGCAATCACAGTCGGTTCTCCGCCTTCCATGACGGCGACGCAGGAGTTAGTGGTTCCAAGGTCGATGCCGATAATCTTACTCATTTGGGTAACCTCGCTTCCCTCGAAAGACTTGAATGGTATGGCGTCTGATCATGCTACAGAGTTGAGGCAAGACCTGACGCGAAAAGACGTTGATGTTTCATTCCCGCTCGAAATGCAGGACTGACACTGAGAGAGCAGTTCGTTGACCATAAGAGCAAATTAGATGCCAGAATGTAAGGTAATTATTTATATAATATTAACTAATGAGATACACCGGGCAATTCCTGCCACTTCCCTGCCAACTATGCCATTTTGGCAGTTCGGACTCAGGATGGAGTGTCAGACAGCCCACTGCAAAGCCTTGTCGGACAACGACAGCAAAGATGAGCATTGACCATCAGCCTACTGGTCACCGCAAAACAAAACGGTTTCGCATGAGCGAAACCGTTTCTCCTCTCCCTAAAAACTGCTGATGATAGGAAGATTATGGCATGGTCGCGGTCACTTTGTAGTACTTCGCAAGATCGCCGGACAGGATACCTATATCCGTCCACGATGTGTCCGGCGAAGCAATGGTAGCTTCCAATGTCGTGAAGGTTCCGATGGGATTGGTGTCGCTGTATACTTGATAAGTGTCCACCACAATCGGGTCGCCGTAATTGTTCTGATCGACGGTGTTCCAGATCAACATGGCAGAAACGCCCGATCGTTGGATTACCACCATAGGCGAAGCCGGCATCGGCGGCGCCAGCCAGTTGATCCGGTTATACGGATCCACTTCATAGGCGGCTCCCGCGAACGCACCAGTGGCGCCATAGAAAGTCACACTCCCAGCATCGACATCTTTCTCCACATTGGAAATGCCCGTCACCGGGAATTCGGCACCGGTGATTTGAATATCCTGGCTGCTATTCATTCGGAGTAGAGTCGCGGGCGGGAAAGAGGCATTACCGTTCCGGAACACGCAATGATCCATGGGATGCGCCGGATCAACCATCGATTCGGCTGTGAATTGGATACCCAAGGAGTCCATGTATTCAAAAATGGCGTAGGAAGCGGACATGGTGGGTCGGGTTCCCGCGAACTGGAAGTTATAGTACAGAGTGCTTGTCTCTGGTCTTGTCACGATGGGCATGTTCCGGGCTCCGGTTCCAATGGCAGAGAAAACCGCACGGTCGCCGACACCGATCGAACTGCCGTTCATCGCAAATACCGATTCATCACCCATGATCAAGACCCCTCCGACCGCCTCGGGATTCGTCGTGCCCAACAGGCTCAAGAAGCTGCCGAGTTGAAGCCGGCGTCCGGTGATATCTAAAGTGGCGCCGGGCCAAATCCGGATGTAGCCCAATGGAGCAAGATCGCCATCCGGCGTCTTGACCCCGCCGCCTGAAAATGCCAGATTATTATAGACATACGCCGACGGGACCGTTTGATTGCCTGCGCCTGCGAACTCCACCGTACCGGAGTCAAAATCCACCGTCTCGAAGGTGCTAATGAAAGTCTCCCGTCCCCAGTTCAAAGAGCCGTTGTTTAACAACAGGCTATTGGATAATCCCACACCAATCAGGTCGTACGACCCGCAGTGCAGTATGCCATACTGGAAGGTCAGGTTGTTCAACACAGACACATCGCCCGCAAGGTAAGCATTTCCCGGAATCACGCCAAAGGGACTCGTGTAATACTTGTTATTCTCCAGAAGATAGAAAGTCTCGGCATAAACCGTGCATGCGGAGGTGCTGACCAGTCGGACGGTCCCGGTTCCAGGAACCAGAGTCCCGTCGTCATGGTAGATGCCGTTCACTTCGAGCACGGCATTGCCGCCGGTGGTGAATTTCAATTGACCGCCGGCGAGGATGTTGATGTTGTTGCAGGTCTTCGGACCCAGATCGATGAAGGTCAGATTGGGATAATACGACAACCCGGACGGAATAATCACGTTATCGACGGAGATGGGCACCCAGCCTGTACCCCCTGATCCCGGCTGCCAGTTTTGAGCGGCATCCCAGCTCGTAGTATTCCCCAGCCAGGTCATGGTGTTTTGAGCAAATCCGCTTGACAGCGTCAAGGCGACGATCGACATCGCCAGTCCAAATCTCAAGAACGCACGCGCACACATGGTTTCCTCCTGCATCGTTCTAATGGCTCACGCAACGAGATATGAGATTATCAACGCAGAAATTGCCCGTTCCAGCCGAGTCCTTTGAATATAAGAAATATACCGGTGGTAGTCAAGAGAAATTTTTCGCATGCGAACTTTTTTCCGTCGCTGACCGAGGATTCTTCCCCCGGTACCCGGGGGAAATCAGAAGGGGGGGTCGCATCGACTTCCAGACCCAGGGCGTTGCCCTGGGCTGACACATTGCGCCCCTTCAGGGCTTCTGGCGTGTGTCAACTATTACGGACCAAACACGGCAATCTTCCGACGACAGAGGATACGTCTTTTCCAACCATCCTAAGCCATTCTGGAGACCCTGAAAGGGTCAAACGTGACAGCCTGGGGCATCGCCCCAGGAATAGGTCGCGTCCCAAAAACCCCTCCCTTGCGCGCTCTGCGAGCTTTGGCGTGAGCGAATTTCTTCCGACTTGCTACTTGTAACTTGCTCACTTTCTTCTTGACATTCTCTTCTCAGGATATTATATTGAAACCTAAGAAGATCCATCTGTGCATTCCGTCACCTCATAGAGGGACAACGCCGTGGGAAGAATAGTCGCCAACGTTCAAATAAAGAATCTGCTGGAACCGGAGAAGACCATCGAGTGCGATGCATTTTGACATAATCGGTGACGTCGAGAATGTCCAGGTCGTAGCAGTCGGAGGCAGAATCCATGATGTGATGCGACTCCGTCGGCAATTCGGGTCTGCCCGCTGGAGGAAACTGAAGGGCATCGCAAAAGTCCGACTTCAAAATGGACGGGTGTGCCGAGCCGAGATTCACTGGTATGAGGGACATGGCAGAGGGAAGAAGAAGATGAAGATCAAGAAAATCCTAAGGTGAATGTATGCGTGAAGCAAGAGAAAAAAAGTTCGTATTGTGCGTCAGGAACGACGAGTGCGAGGATTTAGAGCTGAGAAAGGTCTATCAGGTCCTGCCAGACAAGAAAGCTTCACAGGATGGCTACCTACGCATCATAGATGAATCAGGCGAAGACTACCTTTACCCCGAGTCCTACTTCGTTCCTGTGAGCATGTCTTTGAGAGCTCAAAACGCGCTATTGGTCGCCAGATGACCTTCTAAGAATCGCCGAACCTGACCACTGGATGGCATTTTCGAACCACTCTTAGGGTACATTGTCTTAGAGCAATGCCAAGCGGCGGTGGATAGGCTTGGCGTTCGCTTGGTACATGCGAAGAAGACGGATTTGAAATAGGGGGTGCGCCATTTCCAACCTTGTGCATGATGCTTGAAAACGGAGCTGAACTATGACAACGCTATTAGAGAAAGCATTTAAGAAAGCAGCGAAGTTGCCGGAAGTCGAGCAGAATGCTCTGGCAAAATGGCTTCTTGGTGAACTTGAAAATGACCGAGATTGGGAGAAAAGTTTCGCTGAGTCGGAAGATATCCTTGACAAGCTTGCGGACGAAGCGCTGGATGCTCACAGAAAAGGGAAAACCAAACCTTTGGACCTGGGCAGACTGTGATTTCAAAGACTAGCGAAAAATTCTGGAAGTATTACCATGGTTTGCCTATTGAAATTAGGAAACAAGCCAAACAAGCATTCAGTCGCTTTCAGAAAAACCCATATCATCCAAGCCTGCATTTTAAGAAGATACATTCGACGCGACCTATTTTCTCGGTTAGAATATCTAAGAATTGCCGCGCGGTTGGAATTCTGAAGGATGACCAGATAATCTGGTTCTGGATTGGGTCTCATTCTGACTATGATAAGCTGGTGAGATCCATGAGAACTACGTAGAAACTTTGAGCAATGCCAAGCGGCGATAGATATGCTTGGTATTCGCTTAGTACAAGTTAAAAAGACTGACTTGAAGTAGAACATTCCTCAGTTTGAGTGATATAATCAATTATTAATTGTTAAATTAAGGGGATTCGAAATGAGTATCAATATCGGTTCTTATGAGTTTGAAGGTCCGTATTTGAGTACGGATAAATTGCAAAACCGTTCCGGTGTCTATGCAATTCATTGCAAAGATAGCGAGCAATATCTTCTTATTGACATCGGTGAATCGGAGGATGTCAAGGAGCGTGTAAAAAACCATGATAGAAAAGACTGCTGGACCAAAAACTGCAAAGGCACTCTCACTGTCTCGGTTCTATACACACCAAATCTAAAACAGGAAGGACGAAAAGAGATTGAACAGGAACTGAGGGATGATTACAATCCTCCGTGTGGTGAGAGGTAAAAGGTGAGAAGAATAGAAGAACCTCATTCTCTAAAGCCACCGGAAAGGCCGCAGAATACCGTAAAACCTCGAATTCCCGGAAAGACTACGTTAACTATTATCGTGGTTTTGGGTGTCCTCCTCATAACACATTTCATTGCTGTATATTCCTCCCTCTTTGAGACTCAAGTCGCATTCATATACCATCCTCCAACAGATTCCTTTTTCGTTGTCGACGTAAGGCCAATAGCACATCCGATATTTAGATGGCGATACCTTATTCCTTTTAAATCAATCGAATATGGACAGGTCGAAATTATTTGTTATAAGGGGAAATTATCTGTGGCGATGCTTCAAATGGCGAAATTCTACAAAGCAAAGGATGATGGGTCCGAACAATTTACTCAAAAACTGGATGAAATAGAAAGAAAGGATTATGAACAACTTCAAGAATTCATGCGTGAACGAGATTTTTCATATATTTACTACTGGAAGAAATTGGACATAGATCCTAAGCCATTGATTCCAGAGGTATGGAAAGATATCCTAGCTAATATTAAAAGAGGGGAGAAGAGTGGGTTGTTTGTGGCAGATGTTCTTTGTATGAAAGTAACCAAGAATGGTCCTTGTGACGTTACGAACTTGCATAACTCCCTAATTGTGTATCCCCCTGCTTCCGCAGAACTCATGAATCAAGGGTTTAATGAGTATATTATGTTTGATGAGATTTGGTAGCCAGGTTTACAAAAATATGAAAATCCTCTTGTCTGTAATTAAGGTGCCAGAACTATTTAAAGGTTAGACTAATCCGATAGAGGCAAGAAATGTCGAGATATGCATTAGAAAAGACTGTGACGGACTGCTCATAAAAGAGGTCGGCTAATGGCAAATCATAGAATTTATTTGAGAGAAGATATCAATCCAGAGTATTGGCAGATATACAAAGATCACAATAAATTGATGGATAAGTGGGAACAATATAATTCTGAAATCCTCAATTTCAGAATTCCACGATTATTAATGTTTGGAACAAAGAAAAAACTGATTAGAATTGGAAAAGAAGTGCTAAAACTTCATGGAGAGTTTATTGAATGGAACAAGCGAGCTTGTGGCTTTGCGTTTGCCCCAAGATATAATTTTGATGCTGACCAAAACAAAGAACTGGTATTTATTCATTTTACAAGCAATTTACGATTTTTAATTAATACTTTGGAAGATTCTATGGTTCTGATCGCCACGAATTATAATAAGCTATTTTCTAATCTTGAAAATCAGATAAATTTTCTGTTGGCAATAAGTGCGTTTTTAATTGCGTTCATCGGTCTATTGATTTCAACCTATGGACTATTTGTTCAGTTGAACATCATACATTAATTCACGCCTGCTTCGAAGCTTAAAACAAACTTGCGGTTTAAAGGATACAAATCTTATTCAAGAAAGGAGAAACAAAAGTAATTACGAATTACGAATTAAGAATGTATAAGAGGCGGACAAGTTGCAAATTAGAAATCCATTAGTTTACCCCCGAAGCTTTGGGATTGAAACCTAACGGGAACTTATTAAATAAATCATTTTTTTGAAAGGAGAAACAGAGATGGCTGAGAAGGGGGAAAAGAATAATTACGAATTAGGAATTAAGAATTAGGAATTACAGAATCACCTGGTCATCCCGAAGCGCCGGAATCGAAACCACACCGAAACCTGTTTAACAGATCGTCCCTCGGAAAGGAGAAACAGAAATGGCTGAAAAAGGGAAAAAGGACAAGGGCAAGAAGGACAGAAAGAAGGAAGCCCAGCTGACGTTGAAGGAAAAACGGAAGTTGAAGAAGGAGAAGAAAGCTAAGTAATTACGAATTAGGAATTACGAATTAGGAATGGGGGAAATCGCCCGAGGCGATTGCTCGATTGTTCGATTGTTACCCCCCTTTGAATTCCCCCCGGATACCGGGGGGAAGACGCTCACGCCCCCCTTTATGTTCTTCCCTACTACGTAGGGGGGAAGGGGAAATTGTCGGGTTTCAAGGGAACCCGACCTACGTGTGCCCCCCCTTTGAATTCCCCCGGATACCGGGGGGAAGAATCTGCCGAGTGAGGAATCGTAATTCGTTGACCCCTGACAGCACCTAATGAGATTGCTTCGCTGCGCTCTCAATGACAAGAACGGCGAAAGCAGGCTTCCGCCAGACAAGGCGCAGGCAAGCCTGCGCACTCCAAAGACCCCCCTTGTGTTCCCCCCTGCAGATAGCAGGGGGATGATTCTGGATTCCCGCTTCCGCGGGAATGACATGAGGAGACCCCCCTTGTGTTCCCCCCTGCAATAGCAGGGGGGATTGTGCTATTTCAAAAGACTGTCCACTTGCCAAGACAGGGTTTCGTCCAGGCGCGGGGCGTAGCCCACGTTCGTGTATCGGATCATGCCGTTCCGGTCGATCACTACCATGTGCGGGATGCCCCGAATCCCGTAATCCTGATACACCTTGTCATCGCCGTACACCACCCGTGCCCTCAGACCCTGAGCCTTTGCAAACGCCGGCACATCCTTCCGACGATTTTCCCGCACGTTCATCGCCAACACCACTACATCCTTGCCCTGATACTCTTCCGTGAATTTGTCAACTAAAGGCAACGCCTTTAGACACCACCTTCACCACAACGCCCAAAAATCCAGCACCACTACCTTCCCCCGGAAATCCTTCAAGCTGACCGTGTTCCCGTCCATGTCCGGAAAAGTCCAATCCGGCGCCGGAACACTCTGGACATCTTTCAAGGCTGCTTGTTGGCGCTGAGGGGCGGTTCGATTCAGTTCGTCCTGGATTTTCTGTTGGGTTTGCGTCCAACGGGATTCGCTGCGCAGCGACGCCAGATCCGGATCGTTATTCATATATTGCAGATCATTCCAGCCCAAACCGATGGCTTTGTCCAGAGCCTGGAATGCTGAATCGGGCTGATGCGCCACAGCGTATGCCGACGCCAGATCGTACCATTGGTCCGCGTCCGGCGTGCCGAAGGCCATGAGTTTTTGCGCTGCAGCCAAGGCTTCCGGATAATTGCCCTGGAGGTAATAGAAGTACCGCAGCGTGCTCAAGGCGCCTTGATGGTCGGCATGGGAAGTCAGGAAATCTCTGGTTTCGGCGACTGCCGTATTCAAATCGTGGACGCGAAGCAAGTTGACGCGTTGACCCACGAAATCGAAATTGTCCGGCTCACAGATACTTGCCAACCGGTACATTTCGATGGTCTTGGAGGTGTCTCCTTGAGCGCGATATAACGATGCCAGGTTCGCAAAACCGGCGGAAATGGAATTGTCGATCTCGACGGCGCGCAGGAACTCCTCCTCCGCCTTGGGAATATTCGGGGTGGGCGCCATGTTCAGAAAATGATACCCCATGAGAATGTGTCCCCAATAGTAATCGGGATCGGACCGGATGGCTCGCGCCGCCCATCTCCAACGGTCTTCCGCCGTGGCTGCGATGCGCCCGCACAGGTAAGCGTACACTGCATTATCCGGATTGGCGTCCGCCAATTTTCGGTATTCCTCGCGCAGAGCATCCAGGGAATCTTTGCGCATCAGGTCTTGATAGGTGCGATGGATCGAGGTTTCACTCGGATGGTCAAGTAGGACTTTTCGCAGATATTCGAGTTTCGCCGGCAGCGGCTGATTGGATTCCTCCATGCGTTGCACGGTCGAAGTCACTGATTCCTCAATGGCGGAAGGGTGATATGGTTTGGCGGTCAAGTTCTTGGAATATGATGGAAAGGCACAAGCCAGGACTATGCAAAGCGCGGATACAGAGACAATCTTCATGGTTAGTGTTCCTGTAGGTTAGTGCAAGGATCGTCGAATATATTATACGTTATCGCGGCTGACAGGGTTTCAAGGTGAAGGCTCCGGCGAAAATGTCCCAGGAATAGAGCCAGGCGGATCGACTTGGAAAACGGTTGATCAACACCCGATCATATTTGCCGAGATCACGGGCGTAGATGACGGAATTGGAGTCCCAATGCGGGTCCATAGCAATCAAGCCCGAATCATAAGGAGTGAAGCGCTTGCCGGCTGCAGCATCCTCCTGAGGTGATGGCGGTGCGCCACGGTGCTTGTTCAGCATCAGCCACAAGTACTCAGTATCATGCACTGGAGTCCATGCCTGATCGGGACTAAGCCCCATCTCACGCAATGCGGCATTCAAGTCGTCATCGTTAATCCGCCTCGCCCAGTACCAAGCATCTCGCACCCCTAACCCTAACGCGTGCAGCCTGGCATGCCTGGTAGTCGAAGGGAAATCTTCGATGAAGACGATAGCGTTTTTTAGCCTGCGGCGGTCAACTTCATCGAGGACATGGCGACTTATGTCCCAATAGATGTCTTTGTAGATGGATATCTGACGGGGGATAGAGAAGATCGATGCAGAAACGACACATAAGATTCCAAGAACCAATAATCCTGCGCGCGATTTCTGGCGCGAATAGCCCAGAGGCTCAAGTGAGGTCAAAAGAGATCGGACGCCGGAAATAGTGATGATAATTATAGGAACAACAAGGACATACGTGAATCGAGGACCGTAGCAAAAATCTTGGAAGAAGTAGAAGAAATACGCGAATACCACCGCGAAAACAAGCGAGAAAAGCAACTCGAAATAGCGAGATTCGTGCCTTGTTGTTCCTGAAGCTGTGCCAATGTGATTGTGATCAGTGCGAAAGACGAGGAATATGAGAAGTCCCACCAGCATTGGCAAGGGAATCTCGTACAGATAGCGATTCAGTCCGTTCAGGTTGTTCAAGGTATTCAGGAATCCCAAACCCGGAGTATGCGGCGGTCCCCAAGACGAATCGCCAAATCCGAGAGTGGTGTGACCTTGCCAAATTATGCTGTATCCGACTTTGAGCATGTTACCGGTAGTGGCGTGGTTGTAGATCAGTAGAAAGAGGAGTGGACCGGCGCCGCCGATAGCGATATGCATCAACTGGCGCCACCAGAGACTTTTGGTGCGATTAACGTTCTCTCGGAGTTGATAGGCGCGATTTGTCCAGAATAATGCGAGTGGCACCATTACTGCAAGCCCGTCCAGGGGACGCGTTATGACGCCCATGCCGATTGCCAATCCCGTGAGAATCGCCCACCAGCGCCATCGAACTTCGGTCAGTTTAATGATGGAGAGAATAGCAAGACTCGCCCAGAACAAGGCAGCGGGATGATTCATCTGCCCACCAGACATGAAGATGACGAAGGGACACAATGCCAGGGCAATGGCAGTGTACCGTCCGGTCGATTCTCCATCCATCGTTTTTCCGATGGAATAGGCGATGGGAACGGTCAGGGCAGACAAAAGGGGGTTCAATAACCACGTTGTGCCCAGGAGCACCATGGGCACCATCAGCAGCGAGAAACCCGGAAGATACTGAGAGTACCACTTGTTAGTGTCTTCCAAGAAGGTCTCGAAGAAAAAGGGTTTGAGTTCCAACGGAGGAGGCTGCGCCCAAAGCTGACCGTGGAGAAACGTCTTGGCGACGAATATTTGGCACACCGAATCGCCCACGTGCGGGATCGCGCCGAAGATATTCCAAGAGACTGTAATAGTGATCGCCAGCAACCATATCGAGGCTGCAAGCACTATCCAGACGGGCTTTCTCGAAACCAGCCATTCTCTTACTGCATTCAACGTTCTTCCAAAACCTCCCGGGTGTGCAGCATGGATTCCGGCAATGCCCACGATAATCCCGAATGCGCTCAGGATAGAAGTCCAGCCCCAGACGACCTGCAAGATGCCGATCAGGACGCCCTGGGGTCCGCTGGTCCAGTAGTCAGGCATGGTGAAGGTTGCAGAAAGCACGAGGAATCCAATGATTATGATCCAGATGCGACCTTGGAACAATTGACCTTTCGGTCCCCAGGGTTCCAGGACGATACCAATGATCACAAAGACTCCGACGGCGAAGCTCCAGGCAGTGATCACCCATCCGACATCCCGCCACAAGCCGTAGATCGACAGGTCAGGCAAGAGCCCGACTACGGCTTCCATCGGTATGATCAGGATTTTCCAGCCGATAAGGGATAATGCGAAGCCGGATAAGCCCCAGATCAAGAAATGAATTTCTCTGTGGGATGGGCTGTTGTTCATTGCGAATGCGGGGAGGAACAAAAGGACGAGGTGAGAGTTACAGTGTTAAAGCAAGGTTCGAGATTCTGCGTTTTCCTCTTGCGTGTGGGGAAAAAATGTCGTATATTTAGAAGCGACCAAGACAGCCGCAAGTGTGCGACTGGCGAGGCGATAGTCTCCCTGGCCGCTTTTTTATGGCAATCTTTTGATTCCCCCCGGTGACAGGGGCGAATTTTTTCCAGAGATCGCTGAACTCATGGCATCCCTGACCTACTCTATGACGCCCCGTTGGGGCCGAAGAACCCGCTTACATTCTTCCCTGCAAACCGCTAAGGCCTGTTACCAGTGCGCCAGAGGTCTGACAGGTCCGCCTTAGGCGTCCAAATTGCAGGGGGGAACATGGAAAAGCCGCACTCGAATTGAATGCGGCTTTTTCGGAACTGCTTACTTTAGCAGCAAGCCTTTTTGGATCCAGACGCGATTGTCGGCTCGCATCACGACGAAATACAAGCCGGATGCCTGCCGACTGGCATCCCACACCACTCGATGATAGCCAGCCTCCTGGAAATCATCGACCAGCATAGCAACTTGCTG